>Ga0181597_10002121_pt1 | contig 21697 bp, 20 predicted proteins | sample 041ome_5_FD_148647 | JGI IMG/M metagenome (GOLD analysis project Ga0181597, IMG submission 148647) | Coastal salt marsh microbial communities from the Groves Creek Marsh, Skidaway Island, Georgia - 041403US metaG (spades assembly) | ecosystem: Environmental > Aquatic > Marine > Intertidal zone...
TTAAGTTATTGATCTAAATAGCCTTAATCACAACACATCTATTGAAAATCCTCGTGTCGGTGGTTCGATTCCGCCTCTGGGCACCATAACCTACTGATAGTTATGGAGTTTATATTTCATCTCTCTCGAAAATCCCATAGCACACTCGTAGCACACTTTTTCAGTAGACTTTCGCTAAGATCCCAGTAAATTTTCTTCTTATGGCAAAATCTACTCAAAATTTACTGAATAACCTGAGCATGTATCTGAGAGTAGAAGGTGGCGTCTGGCACTATAGATAGAGAATTCCCTAGCTTTAGTTACAGCTTTTTTCCGCTACAACGAAACGCTCAAGATTGAATAATCGGCTTTCGGGAATCGTTCTGCCCACGGGAGTAAAGTAGCGTGAATTAAGATCAGCGAGAGCAGCATTCCCTTTTATCGAAAATCCGTTTGTTGTGAATATTCTTTCGATCTCAGTATCTGCGTAAAAAGAAATCCACGGCTCTCCCGCTTTCGCCGAAAGTGCTCTAACTAACTCGAATTTCTCCCCGGCTTTTTGAAAGCCTACTCCGCAACATTCTTCAGGATTGGTGGTGAAGAGCTCGTCAATATAAGACACAAAAAACGTAGCGTTCGCATTCTGCGTTAGTGAATCGATTTCCTGAACGAGAGCAATAAAATCCTCTTTCGAAATATATTGCGAAACACCTTCAAGAGTAATAATCGTAGACTTACTGCTACTGAAACCACTTTCTGCTAGCTGCTTGCTTACCGACTGATAGCTGAAATCGACCGGTACGTATACTATGCTTTCGTTATTTAGTAACTCGTCTGGCAGTTTTTTCCGCTTCCTCTCCTGAACTTCTAGTTGATCTACTTCGAACACTCTGAAGGGATGACGGAAATTGAGCCGATGAGCCCGGGTATCATAACCAGCACCAAGGATAACGTATTGCTCGGTCTCATTGATCGAACTCTCTTCAACCAATTCATCAATGAATCGTGTGCGTGAAACTAGGTGCTCGTGCCAACCTGGTAGAATTTTCTGAGAAAGCCAGACACAGAATTTGTGGCCCATCATCTTTACGACGAAGGAATCAAAAACAAACTCACAAGCATACGGATCATTTATGATCCTTTTATCTGGCGTAGCGAGACTTTCAATAAGTCTTTGTTTTGCTACACCTTGCGCAGTGCCATCTTTTGATTTGGAGAACATAGAAATTTTCATAGTTTTACGAATTATCTGCTATTCAGATTGGGATTTATGAATCCCAATGGTGTTGTCAAATGATAAGTTTTGCTAAGAAAAAACAACTCGCTATTGAAGATATATTGATAACCGCTCTGCTAGAAAAACCGAAACTGCCATACCTTATGTTTAGAGATTTTGAGATGTTCATGAAAGCCCCCATCATCACAAACCAAACCGTAAGAAAGTATTGCCATCCCAAGCCCAATAAACCAATTGCTAAGTCATGGAGTGCACCGCTTACCCCAAAAGTTACAATCGACGACATTGATTTAGATAGATGTCTGTTAAGCGGTAAATAGATGTATTTTGACAAATAGAACCCCCAAATTGGGTTCCAGTATTTCCAAAACAACACATTGCTTTCAGCACCAAATGAATTTTCGAGGTTTTGCAATAATGACCCTTGGCTACCGAGAGGTATCCCATTTCGCTTTAACACATATTCAGATAGCGTCATGGTTTGATTTCCAAGTTAAACCGCTTTTTGGGTGCGACTGCTTGATGCTGTCACTACCCTCTTGCAAGTCGTTTCTCACGTGCCTGGCGCTCAACTCAGACCACAAACTCGTCTATGCTCGAGGTCGTCTCAATCGAAGTTATGGAGCTCGCTCCTAACAGCTAGGGCTTGGTGTCATATTAGGATCGCCTTAAAGATTCTCATACATGTTGTAGAGACATCAAGGGGACAGTATCTCTCACTTAGGACATGACGAAAGGTAGCAAGGCATACAGTGTGTATCTCTCAGAATTCGTGAAGAAAGAGATTAAGAAGTATCTTGAGAGCAACACAGAGCGCCTCGTGACTCTCAAATCACCACTAATCTACTCTCAGCGCACTGGCGGACACTTCTCTTCACAGACGCTTCAGGTACTGTTCAAGACACTCTATTCAAATGTAGGTATCAATGCCTCTAGTCACTCAGGTCGCAGGAAATTCATTACTGATCTTTCTGAGAAGGGTGTGTCAGTACGAGTAATACAAGAGTTGGCGAGACATCGGGACTTGGCGACCACTCAGCGATATATTGATGTATCAGTAGATAAGCTACGAAACGCTGTGAATCTAATCGGAATTTGAGAATTTGTAGCACAACCTGCAGTACATTGATCTTTGTTGATTTTAAGTTATTGATAGTTAAAGTGCTTATATTTCCTCTCTCTCGAAAATCCCATAGCACACTCGTAGCACACTTTTCCTCCCGATAAAGTCTGAGTAGACTGCCTTTAATGGCCAATACTACCAACATTATCCCCTGCGCCAATGCCCCGATTTCTGCACAGCTTTTAAAAACCCGTTCTACAAACTCGTGATCAGGATTTATTGTAGTTGATGTACATTAGAATTAGCGCAACGAACAGGACCGGCCTTGTATAGTAAAGCACCTGAAATACAATATCTGACTGGCTTAAATACTCGTTATAAAAATAGTACATGTCTATCGAGTAGTAACTTACCACTATAATAAGGGTTAAAAGGAAACCTCTAAATATTCTTCCATCATAGAAACTGACAACTAAGCCAATCGCGAACGCAATTATTATGAATAGCCGAACTCTTAAGAGAACACGATAGGATTGAGCAACAATGTCAGTTGGGTCTATTTCAGATACATACACGAATGGAGAGAAAACGAATACAAGGACTGCCGTGAGAGCAAGAAAAATACTAGCGCTACGGAAAATAAGATTCTGCTCAACGAATCTCGACATAAATACATTTCTTCCCGAACTTATCTTACTGAGTTCAAGAAGCTCTTCTTCTGATAAATGGTTCTGCTTTGAATCACTCAAATTTTTCACCGTATCGAATCCAATGTTCGACTAGGACATATGTGCCTAACAAAAGGTAAATGGGGCGAAAAATAACTAAATAGCCACCCGCCATTTTCGTTGCTTCCAACACACCTTCCTGAAAGGCGATGGTGTCATCAATGAATGATATCCAAGACCAAATAACAGCAAACACCAGAAATCGACCGAATATCTGGGGATAGAAGAGTGACATCGCAAAACCAGACAACAGCGTGACGACTCCTATGATCCTAGCTGTAAGAACTCGCCTGCCTAAAGCAGCACCAAAAGCATCCTCAGGCACGACGATTTGATCCCATTGAGACGAAACAAGTACATACAAGGCAAATAATCCATATAAAATTATTATAATCAATGAGATATAGAAATATATGGAGTACTTCTTTTGGAAAATTACTTTAGATCAACCTTATAAAAGGATTGGTGTACTGAATATCGGTTTTTGCTAAGGAAAACTTAACTGTGCTTGCTGCAGCGAAATTATCGTTGCTGTTTGTCTGAATAGCCACCCCTTTCCACTCTTGTTCGTAGTCCATAGCACACTCGTAGCACACTTATATTTCCAAACTTCCACGTCTGGATTGATTTTCTGTGCCCTCAGCCACTGCTACCTACTCAGTCTTGCTCTCTTTTCATGGCGCACAAAAAAAGGCGGAGTGATTAAGCCTATCACCCCGCCTTTTTTGTTTACTGACCTAGTTATCCAAGCAGCATAGCAGGATCGATCACACCTGCGTTTACCAGTCCTACTAGGTCTATGCTCGTAGATGATGAATAAACTTCACCTTCAACAACTTCTGTCCATACCTGATCGCCGTCGAGATCGCTGAATATCTTGAACTCAACTTTACCAGGGCCTTCGTATTCAGTTTCAATGATGAATGCTTCGTTACTATAAACTTGTACAGAAAGGCTCTCATCTGAATCGAGGCGATCGAACTCCCAACCTCGTCGGCCTAGTTCGTATTTAGCAACAATCTGCTCGCCAGCATCTACCAAATCACCATCTGCTAGCTCAGAGCCCTTCAACTCAAATCGATATTGGTCATTACGGTCGTCAGATATCTCAGAGTAACCGGCGCTGGATCGCACAACCGCAGAACCGCCGTAAACAACGTTTACATACTCGCTCGAGTCGTCATGGCCATTGTCGTCGTTATCGCCAACATAAACGCCATTAACATACTCGTTTGACTCGTCATGGTCGTTGTCGGCAGCGTAGACGCCGTTTACATACTCGTTCGGCTCATCGTGATCGCTGTCGTTATGGCCGACATACACACCATTGACATACTCATTTGACTCGTCATGATCGTTGTCATCGACGTAAATCCCGCTCGCATAGTCGTCTGACTCATCGTATTCACCGTCTTTATCGCCAACGTAGACCGAGGTGCTCGAAGGTGCTGTGGATTCCACGTTGGCCACTGCTGCAAATAAGATAGCCGGATCAATACCGAAGTATTTCGCTAAAAGGTTAATCATGGCTTCCATTTAATGTACTCCTCTAAATTTATTTGACCCTATGCTAGCAGCGGTTCCTTAAAGAATTCTTAAGAGACGGGAATTTCTCTTCAACTCCCAGAATCCACATAATGATTCATATCACTGAGCAAAAGCTGCGCCAAGGTCATAGAATCTGACTCTAGTCATCAGAGTCCTTCGAATCCCTAACACCGTCACTGTCCGAATCCGGATTATCGATATCACCGTCACCGTCTATATCGTCGTCGTCGGAATCATAAATTCCGTCATTGTCATCATCATAATCGAGGTCATCAGTAATTCCATCTGAGTCCGAATCTCTGGTATCTAAGAATCCGTTTCCGTCGCTATCGTCGTCAAGCAGGTCTGGAATTCCGTCCGCATCATCATCATCGTCTAGATAATCAAGAATTCCATCCAAATCAGAATCTACGATCCCTTCGAGCGCATCGGGTATGCGGTCGCTGTCCGCATCACTACCATCAATAATTCCATCTCCATCCACATCAAAATCACGGCTATCTTGTATGCCATCATTATCATCATCGAAATCTTCTCTATCCGATATACCATCGCCATCTGTATCTAGGTCATCAGATTTCCCATCACCGTTTCAATCATGATCATCGACATCTTTTCACCATCACCATCAGAATCGAGATCAACGTAATTAGCGATGCCATCGCTGTCGTTATCCAGCACCCCTTCAGATACGTCGAAAATACCATCACCATCGGAATCTGTGTCTAAACTATCAATGATCCCATCACGATCACTGTCACGGTCTCCCTCTATATAATCCTCTATGCCGTCGCCGTCTGAATCAGAGTCTAAGTAGTTTGCTAAACCATCACCATCGACATCATCAACGCCTTCGTCATCGTCAAATAATCCATCGCCGTCAGTATCTATTCCAGTTCGGGCACTCAAAAGAGAAAAATAGCTGCCAGTGGCATCTAATTCAAAAATCCCACGGTAATCCTGGCCATCAAAATCTACTACAGTAGTGTTTAGTCTCCCACTAATTGAGTCATAAGTGCTAAAGGTGCTCTTTGTATAAACAGCTGGGACAGCGCTAATAAGTTTTAGTCTTCCGTCATCTTCAAGACGTAACTGCACGGTGTATTTAGCGGAACCTGCTGTCACAAGATTTAGTTTTAGTACCCCAGTAGTTGAATCAAAACTATCTGCCTTGGCGGCTACAGAGCAGCCCATGGCAATTAGCAATAAAATGGGCGTGAAAAATAGTGTTGATAGTTTCATAAGCATGCCTCTTAGTTAACTCTAAAAATAGTATCGATACAGATACACTATTATGAGAGCCATCAAAACATTGTTAACTTAAGGAAGTATTAACTGATGCGCATGGTTTTTATAACTATCAAATTTGATAAATCTTACTGAACCTTATTTCAGAGGTATGGAAAGGACACGCATCACACGAAGCAACAAGCGCACTGAGTACGCTTAGCTAACTCGAAGCGGGACGCCTGTTCTCTGCTTCGTCTCCCACTGCTCCGGAAGTTTTAACTCGATATTAGCAGCGGGTAATGCTGGTTTGCCCAGTATCACGTCAGCCATTTTCTCTGCAACCATAATAACCGGCGCATTGATATTGCCGTTGGGAAGCGTCGGAAATACCGAGGCATCGATTACCCGCAGATTCTCGATACCATGCACACGACACTCGGTATCAACTACGCTCATTAGATCGCTTTGCTTCCCCATTTTACACGTACCTGCGGGGTGATAGGCGCTCTCCACATTATCTTTTACCCACGCATCTATTTCTGCGTCGCTAGTAATATCGATTCCCGGCTGAATTTCATCTCCTCGATAATTGTCCATCGCAGGCTGATTGATAATTTCTCGCGTCAATCTAATGCACTGCCGCCACGCCTCTCGGTCTTCTTGCTCTTGGTAATAGTTAAACAAGATGCTCGGCGCGGCAGTGGCATCTGCAGAGGTGATTTTCACGCGTCCGCGACTCTTAGGCTTATTAGGACCCACATGAACCTGAAATCCATGCCCCGAAATAGACGGAGTGCCGTCATATCGCATAGCGGCAGGCAGAAAATGGTATTGAATATCGGGCGCCTTAAGACCACTCGATGACCGAATAAATGCACAGGACTCGAAATGATTAGTCGCGCCAAGCCCTTTTTTAGTAAGGAGCCACTTAGCGCCAATAATGCCTTTGCTGATAAGTCCGAGTTTGGAATTTAGGCTTACCGGCTGCTTACACCAGAACTGGAAATAGACCTCCAAATGGTCTTGAAGATTTTTGCCAACCCCAGGTAGCTCCAACTTCTGTTGAATACCGACATCAGCCAATTCCTCTTGCGCCCCGATACCCGAGCGCTGCAACAGCGCGGGAGACGCTATAGCCCCCGTCGCGATGAGCAGTTCTTTCCCCGCATAGAAAGTCTCAGCCTTGCCGCCAATCTCTGTATTGATTCCTATCGCCTTTGGTCCATCGAATTCGATAGTCTTTGCAAGCGCCTTGGTGATTAGTGTGAGATTAGGGCGGTTGAGCACTGGGTGTAAGTAAGCACGCGACGTAGACTCACGAACCCCGTCACGAACGGTCATATGCATCGGCCCAAACCCCTCTTGATGCTCGCCGTTATAATCTTTTGTCTCTGGGTATCCGGCATCGACGCCTGCATCGATAAACGCACGATAGAGCGGGTTAAGTTTCATATCATTACCTGCGCAAACACCGAGCGGACCGTCGCCACCTCGAAAATCATCACCGCCTTTTACCCAGGTCTCAGCTTTTTTAAAATAAGGAAGGCAATCTTTATAGCCCCAGCCTTCGGCACCAGACGCCTCCCATTCTTCGAAGTCCTGCGGATTGCCGCGCACATAAACCATGCCGTTGATGGAGGACGTGCCGCCAAGTCCCTTCCCTCGAGGGCAACTTATTCGTCTTCCGTCTAGCTCCGGCTCAGGCGCTGAGTGATAGCCCCAATTGAATCGATCGGATGCCATCGGATAAGCCAGTGCAGTGGGCATTTGCACAAAAATATTTTTGTCGCTGCCACCTGCCTCAAGAAGCAATACTCGGTTTTCTGGATTAGCGGAGAGTCTATTGGCCAGAACACAACCAGCCGAGCCGGCACCTACGATGATGTAATCAAACTCTTTCACGCTATTTCCTCTCAAGCTTTAAAAGACGCGGCAAGGGCGTGCCTGCGTCGATAGGTTAATCCCGCAACGGCGGCGTATAAAAAGATAACTACCAATCCTATCCATTCGATCTGCAATGGCGTGAATTGATAAAGCAATATAAGACTGTAAAGAAGCGCCCAGTGGCCTAAGATGTACTTTTTCATTCCGAGTCGGCTTACCGTTAGATGCAAATTTTCCGAATACAATCGCGTCAGCGAGTCCAGCGAATTGGTCACGAAAATAGTGCCCACCAGAACCATCAGCACATTCATATAGCCAGTAATTTCTAGCCCTTGCTCATAGACACCAAACAACACCGAAAACCACAGTGCGATCGGAATGGAAGGAATAAGCAAAAGGGCAAGCAATAGTTGCCATGTACGTAGCCCACCGACAAAGCGAGATACAAACTGGCCTATCATAATGCTCCAAGCGAACCACCAGAATAAGTAGAAGGCGTGATAATCAGAAAGCGGAAATATAAAGCGATGAATATTGCTAAAATAACCCCCCAACTGAGCCATGTTAGTCGCGAGGCCTGACAAACCAAGACCGCCGAACGCCCACATCGCAATAATAAGCGCAAAGAAAAGCCACGTAGAAGCTAAACTCAGTATTTTAAGATAGCGAATATCCGTACTCGAGATGACAGCAGCCAGCACTACTAATCCTACAAAAGTGAATGTATAAAAAGGAGAGATACCTAAAACATAATCAGGCAAATATTGGAGAAACAGATAGCCGGTAAATGCACACGTTGCAATTATGGTTGCGTTGTTTACTTTTTTCACCCAGGGTATTTCGAATATTTTTAAGCGCGGCTCAACTAAGCAAAAATAAAACGTAGTGAGAAAGTAAAAAAGCCAAATATAAAATCCCCAGAAACCAAATTCGATCGCTATCGGATTGGTGAATCCATAAATTTTCCTCGTTTCGTAAATCGGGAACTCAGTTAGCGGGAACATAATCAGACCAACATCGAGGCCGGACGTAAACAGAATAGCGAAGAAAGCGAAAAATCGTGTTGGAGTCCGCCCTGTCAGAATGAGGCGTCCGCAGCGGACGAGTAGGACTAGCGAGATGACTAGCACAGCGACGACAGCGCATGAGAGAATGATCTGCATCATGGGCAGAACTTGTGGGTCGAGATGATGTTCCTCATCTCAACCGAGTCTAACAGAATGAGCTAGATTGCGGGGAAAATTGTTCGAAACCACGCACAAAGTCGACTCACACTTTACTAACAGTATTGCCAAGGGGTACTTATGTGCGGAAGCGGGCTAGTTCGACTGTCTATTTGCAAAATACTGTGCGCGTCAGCTTTAGTATTTGCGCTTACAAACTGCCACCTGCTGATAGAAACCTCGACTAGAATTCCTAAAGCAATTTTCATCATCGTCGATGGAATTCCCGCAGATATTATAGAAAGCTTACAAACACCGAATCTTGACTCAATTGCAGGGAGTCATGGCTACACGCGGTCTTATGTTGGCGGTGAAATTGGGGGCATGACTCAGAGCCCAACGGTATCAGCCGTTGGCTATAACAGCTTGCTCACGGGCACTTGGGCGAATAAGCACAATGTGTATACAAACCGAATAGAGAACCCTAATTATTCCTACTGGGATATTTTTCGCATAGCACGTCATCAGAATCCTGACATCAGCACTGCCCTTTTCTCAACTTGGCAGGACAATCGAACACGTCTTGTTGGTGACGGTTTACCCGAGGCTGGTGGCAGCAAGCTAGACTACACCTTCGATGGGCTCGAGCTAGACGAAGCGCGCTTCCCCCATGACGAGGCGCGAGAGTTTATCCGCGCTATCGATAACGCGGTGAGCACTGAGGCTGCACACTATCTTCGCGATGTTGGCCCTGAGCTTTCTTGGGTCTATTTGGAATATACCGATGACATCGGCCATATTTACGGCGAGGGCGATGAACTCACGGCGGCGGTAGCTATTATGGATGCCAATGTCGGTAAAATATGGCAGGCGGTTCAACACAGGCAGAAGACACACGACGAAGATTGGCTAGTTGTCGTCACGACCGATCACGGAAGGGATGAAGCAACCGGTAAATCTCATGGCGGCCAGAGCCTACGCGAGCGCACAACCTGGATAGCGACTAACAGTCAGAGGCTTAATAGTAATTTTGAGAATCTGCCAGGGATTGTCGACATACTCCCGTCGATACTCGATCATTTGGCTATTGTGCCACCGCCAAAAATCTCCGCACAGCTAGACGGAATTTCATTTATAGATCGACAAGACAACGAGCCAGTCCGATGAGAAAACTTATTATTTCACTATTTTTAATGGCCTATAGCCTCGTTGTCAGTGCCCTCGTATCGGCACAAGAGACAATGTCGGCACAAGAGACACCTTATCTCTTCATACTTGGCGTCGCACAAGACGCCGGCTACCCGCAGGTTGGCTGCTATCAGCCGCATTGTATGCCGGGGTGGGAAAACCCTTTGCAACGTCGCACTGCCACATCGCTCGCGTTAATCGACCCTGCACAGAGCCTCAGCTACTTATTCGAAGCGACGCCGCACCTCCCCGAACAGCTTTATGCGCTCCAAAAGGAGGCTCCGACTACCCGCACTGGCCTCGATGGAGTCTTTCTAACTCATGCGCATATTGGTCACTATGCAGGATTAATGCATTTTGGCCGTGAAGCAATGAATGCGCAGGGGCTACCCGTTTATGCGATGCCATTGATGTCATCGTATCTGCGCAATAATGGCCCATGGAGCCAACTTGTCGCGCTTAATAACGTAGCGCTTATGCCGCTAGGAGATAACCAGCCCGTCGCGCTTACAACTTCCCTCTCGGTGACCCCAATGCTGGTTCCTCATCGTGATGAGTTTTCCGAGACAGTCGGTTATCGCATTGAAGGGCCCAATAAAAGTGCTCTCTTTATACCCGACATTAATAAGTGGGCCGATTGGGATAAAGACATCGCCGCATTGCTTGAGACAGTAGACTACGCGCTGCTAGACGCGACTTTCTTCGCCGACGGCGAGCTCGGCAATCGGGACATGTCTCAGATCCCCCACCCTTTCGTCGCGGAGTCGATGGCTTTGTTCTCTGATTTACCTGCCAAGGAACGCGGCAAAGTCTGGTTTATCCACTTCAACCACACGAATCCGCTATTAGACCTTAAAAGCTCTGAGAGCCTTCGCGTGATCGACGCAGGCTACCACATCGCGGCAGAAGGCCTTCGGCTGCCGCTCTAGACGCCACGCAGCCTCTTTCCACTCAGTACCAAAACCACCCTTCCCTTCTCATTAGGCGCCCTTTCCTGTAGAGTGCGCGCCTTTTGCGTTTTCCTAATGTTGACCTTAAACCTATGAAAAACCTGCTAAACCTCTACGACCGCTCTAAGCACATAAACTATGTGACCGAAATCCTGTCTGGACTCACTGTGTCATTGGCGCTGGTGCCCGAAGCAATTGCTTTTGCGCTTATAGCGGGCCTATCACCGCTCACGGGGCTTTATGCTGCGTTTAGCATAGGCCTGATTACGTCGCTCTTTGGTGGTCGGCCAGGCATGATTTCAGGTGCAACGGGTGCGGTGGCAGTGGTGATAGTAAGCCTTGCCCAAAGCCATGGCGTCGAATACATCTTCGCTACAGTAGTGCTGGCAGGCATGATTCAGATGCTTGCAGGGGCACTCAAATTAGGCAAATTCATTCGCCTCGTGCCGCATTCGGTGATGTTTGGCTTCGTTAACGGCCTGGCTATCGTAATTTTTCTAGCGCAGCTAGCTTCATTTAAAGTCGCTGGCGAAAACGGCGAGTTGGGCTGGATGATTGGCGATCAGCTTAACGTGATGCTTGGCCTCGTTTTCCTCACTATGCTGATTATCTGGGGTCTGCCTAGGCTCACCAAGGCAGTGCCTGCGTCGCTCATGGCGATCTTGGTGGTTAGCGCTATCGTGCTGGGCCTGGATATCGACACGCGTAATGTCGGCGACATTAGCTCGATCAAAGGCGGCTTCCCGCCCTTCCATATTCCCGAAGTGCCTTTTACCCTCGAGACACTCAGCATTATTTTCCCCTATGCGTTTATCGTTGCCGGGGTTGGCCTTATCGAGAGCCTGCTCACACTAAACCTCATCGATGAGATAACCGAGACACGCGGCAAGAGTAATAAAGAGGCGATGGCGCAGGGTCTGGCTAATGTCGTTACGGGGTTCTTCTCAGGCATGGGTGGCTGCGCCATGATCGGTCAAAGCCTCATCAACATTTCTTCCGGCGCTCGCGCCCGCCTGTCAGGCATCGTCGCCTCAGTTATGCTGCTTGTGTTCATCATGTTTGGCGCCGAATACATTGAGAAAATGCCGATCGCTGCCCTAACGGGGCTAATGATTATGGTCGCCATTGGCACCTTCGAATGGGCGAGTATCAGGGCGATCGGCAGGATGCCAACTCGCGACAACCTCGTCGGCTTTTTAGTCGCTGGCATTACCGTGCTACTGCACAACCTAGCGCTTGCGGTGCTTATCGGCGTCATCATCTCGGCGCTCGTGTTCGCATGGGAAAACGCGAAGCGCATCCGAGCACGCAAATACGTTGATGAAGACGGCACGAAACACTACGAAATCTATGGCCCGCTGTTCTTCGGTTCAGTGCAGGCTTTTGCTGAGAAGTTCGATATCGCCACTGATCCCGATGTCGTAATAATCGATTTTCGCGAAAGCCGCGTAAATGATATGTCGGGTATCGAGGCGCTTAACAAAATTACCGAGCGCTACACACGAGCAGGCAAAGAGTTACATCTTAGGCATCTGAGCCCCGATTGCCTAAAGTTGCTCAAAAATGCCGAAAAGATCATCGATGTAAATATTATCGAAGACCCAACTTATAAGGTTGCGGTTGAGATCTAGGCGCTTCGGAGCAGTCTTTCTAAGCCGCCCAGATTGCGCTGAAAGAATATGAGGGTGAAGAATGAGTCCGAGCGATATTAGCCGCGTCATCGAAATGGCATGGGAAGACCGCACGCCTTTCGAGGCGATAGAGGCGTCTTACGGACTCAAAGAGCCGGAAGTCATCAAGCTTATGCGGCTCGAAATGAAGCCCTCCTCCTTCCGAATGTGGCGCGAGCGCGTCACGGCGCGAAAAACCAAACACGCGAAGCTGCGCGGATTCAAGGTAGGCACCTTCCGCTGCGCCACTCAAAAAATGCGCTGATCACCGGCGCTCCTCTCTTGGACATCGCTCTGCTGCTTCATTTTTTCCCCTATCCTATCAACACACGATTTCCTGTTCCGTCTTTAAATATTTCCGTATTTGGTCAATTTAGTGACTTAACTGTCACATTGTCATGAACCTGTAATATTTCGGTAATAGAATGCTGTTATTAAGTTCGCAGGCCTTCTCTTGCGATAGGGCGCTCGACCAAAATTACTTACGCGGAGATATGCACGCAATGACACACAAGATTCGATTACTCAGTTCCTCGACTACTACGTCAACTAACGCTGCTGTTAGCTCTTTAATCGACTCGTCAGTTGTCGCGTCAATCGCCCTGAGCGCTGCAATAGCTCTGATCGCATCTCCCGCAATGGCTGCAGACCAAGCGCTCCTCGATATTCTGCTGAGCAATGGCGCAATCGACCAAGCTCAATACAACGAGCTGCTTAGCAAAGAAGCGTTAGAGGAAGCCGACGTTGTAAACATTGGTTTCGCGAATGGCAGCGGACTCAATGTCAAATCCGCCGACGGTGCCTACGAAGTAGAAATTGGCGGACGATTGCACTTAGATTACATCGATCACTCATTTGACTCGCGCATAGGCAAAGACCCCATAAGCGGCAGTCAAGTTCGACGCGGCCGCATCGAAATCGATGGCGTGTTCGATAATAACTGGGGCTATGCCGCAGAGTTCGATTATGCGAAAAACAAGGTGGCGATAAAGGACATCAAACTGGGCTACGAAACAGACAGTGGGGCATCTCTGTATGTTGGACACCAAAAGCAGCCATACAGCCTTTCACTCGAGATGAGCTCTAACGATATCCCCTTCGTTGAGCGAAGCGCAGACAACTACCTCGTGGCGACCTTTACCGATCGCGCGATCGGCGCTCGCTATGAGAACAGCGGCGCGAACTGGTTCGTTGCTGCAGGCATATTCGGCGACGCCATGAGCAATAGCGACACTTCCGGAGACGAAGGCTGGGGCACATCGGGGCGGCTAGTCTATTCTCCGATTATAGAAGACGAACGCATTCTGCATTTAGGTGTTCGCGGCTCTTATCGCGAAGTCGACATCGCTACACCCACAATGCAGATCAAAGACAAAACTACCGATTTTTCTGGCTTAAGCATTGTTAACACCGGTGCATTGAATGATGCTGAATCAGCCACGCTCTTTGGCCCCGAGATGGCTGCCGTTTGGGGGCCTCTTTATGTTTTCGCAGAACATACAACGACTCAAGTTGGACGCACAGCAGCACCAGACCTTGAGTTTTCGGGCTGGCACGCGGCCGCCGCATGGAGCTTGACCGGTGAAAGCCGTGCATCACGTTACAGTATGAGCTCGGGAGAATTTAAAGGCTTGCGCCCTGCGAAAAGCTTCGATTGGGCGAATGGTGGCATTGGCGCTTGGGAAATCGCTGCTCGTTACGCTGCAATCGATTTAAACGATGGGAATGTCATGGGCGGAACGGAAGATGCTCTTTCAATCGCCCTCAATTGGTATCCTAATCGCAGCGTTCGGATCATGGCCGATTGGTCACGCGTACTCGATACCGACGAATCAAATACGATACGCATGTTTGCACAAGACATGGATATCTTCACGCTGCGCACACAGTGGAATTTCTAAGCCGGCTGGGCGTTTTAAACCCAGCGGGGCTCTGCAACCTAGCGGGGCTCTGCAACCTACGGGGCTTTGAAACCCCGGAGGCTATTTACTGCTCGATAGGCGCTTGTATGAGCGCATCTATCCGTTGAGGATGCCTGCTAAACGCTGACTGATAATCGCGTCAGCCTCAGACATAATCCTATCGACTAATTCCTTACAGGTCGGCACGTCATGGATGAGGCCTGCCACCATACCGCATGACCAAGCACCAATTTCCATGTCGCCTTCGAGCATGATGCGTGGATAGACGCCCGCCACTTCTCCGTGAATGTCCTCGAACTTGATTGCGTCACCTAGCGCTTTCTCTTTTGCCATAAGGCGTTCAACAGCTTCGTTATTTAATACGCGTTCGGTATTGCGTAGTGGACGCATAATTAGGCGCGTATCAAGCTCCGACGCATTGACGATTGCTTGCTTCACATTGTCATGCACAGGCGCTTCTTTAGTGGCTATGAACCGCGTACCCATATTAATGCCTTCGGCGCCCATCGACAGTGACGCGACGAGTGAGCGAGCATCGGCCTGGCCGCCAGAGGCAACAAAAGGAATGTCGAGTTCGTCTGCAGCGCGCGGAAGCAGAATCATATTAGGAATATCGTCCTCTCCGGGATGACCGCCGCACTCGAAGCCGTCTACAGAGACCGCATCGCAACCAATTTCCTGGGCCTTGAGTGCGTGCCGCACCGAGGTGCATTTGTGAATTACTTTTATTCCGGCTTCTTTGAGCGCTGGCATTACTTGGGCAGGATTTCGCCCCGCTGTTTCCACTACTGTGACGCCACCTTCGATAATCGCCTTTACATAGCCAGGATAGTCGGGCGTGCTTAGCGAGGGCAGAAAGGTCAGATTTACACCGATGGGCTTATTAGTTAATGCACGAGCTTTAGCGATTTCTTGCGCTAGCAACTCAGGCGTTTTTTGCGTTAGCCCGGTAATTATTCCAAGACCACCTGCCTCCGACACGGCAGCTGCGAGTTCGGCGAAGCCAACGTAATGCATGCCACCCTGAATAATCGGGTGCTCGATATTGAATAATTCGGTTATTTTTGTCTTCATGTTTAGCCCTTGTAGTAGTTAAATCTTGTTAGTTTCTAGCGCTTGAAAAAATCGGCAACCACATCCTGAGCAACCTGCTGCAGAAACGCTGCATCTTCTGCGCTTATCTCACCAAAATAGGTATAGCTATTCCCGACTGGCGACTCGTTATAAAGAGACGCGAAAACCACACACGCCGCGAGATAAGTGCCCTCCAATTCGGGATGGCTGCCGTCAAAAAATTTATGCAGAATCATATCTGGCTTGCGCTTATAGGCTTCTTCGAAGGCAAGGCCAACGGGGATCACTAGCGCACCGATCTCATTCGCAGTCTCTATATACAGTGATGCAATTTTATCGATCATATCTGGATCATAGCGCGAGTGCACATCAGAATAAGCGGGTGTCATATAGAGCGCCACCTCGGCACCCGTCTCGCGTATTGCCGCGCTGTGCCGCCGCGCAGTCTCGGTGAATATACGGCGGCGTGATTCGCGCAGTGGCTCGCCGCTGCCGCCTTGAAGAATGACAAGATCGAAAGGCTGCTCTAAGCCCAATCGTCCAAGCTCTAGGTGTCCGGCCACATCATGGTGGTTTAGGGCTGCACCTCCAATCGTTGCTGATTTATAAGCGATGCGTTCGGCAAGGCCTTTGTCGTGAGCTTGCACCAGTCTATTTACATGATTGTGCAAACTGTCGTTGTAGTAGAAATAGCTGTTACCTACGAAAAGCACTTGAGCAGGCGCGGGATCGTCCAATTTTTTGATTTTTATCGGTTGAGCCAAAAGAACTGGTGTGACTAAACAAGCAACGACGCCTGCAAACACCCAATGTTTAAAATTATTCATAAAGCGGCTCCAATTCCTCTGATTTTTATTCTTTTTAAGCATTCTTCTATTCACGCTCGAGCATCACACGCATCATCTCTTGTGCAAAAATAGGCGAGGTTCTACTGATGTCCCCGCGAACAACTTCGTCTCCGATTTCGTAAGTAATCGCCGGAATATGGTAAGTCGAATAGAAGTAATTTTTGGTGTTTTCTTGCCCAGAGGGCTTGCGGGGATCATAGAGAAAATCGAAATCGGGCATGCGGAGGCGCGCGCGGTCTAACCAGTCGCGAGCGAAATCTATTTCCTCGTCAAAATCCTCGGGCATCTGTGTATAGAATCGACTGCGCTGCGTTGAATGAAAATCGAGCATCAACTTAGGCGCTATACCCGCTTCATCGATCTCGTCTATTAAGCGCTTGATGCTCTGAATCTCGGGCTGTGTAAATGGTCCCCAGTCGCGATTGAGATCACGGCCACCCATATTGTGTCGCCAATGACCTGCGTCGACGCCATCGGGATTGATCAGCGGCACTAGCACCAGCATAAATCGCGCGCGAAATTCATTAGCTAAATCGCTATCACCGAACAGTTCGCCTACGAAACTTTGCATCGCAAGTCCGCCAGTGATTTCGGGTGGATGTTGACGCCCAAAGAGATAGACCACTTCAGGCTTTTGTTCAGTAATTAACGCCTGAATCGGCCGGCCCTGGATACTTCGGCCCAGCGTGCGACTACCTACTTCGGGATGTGCAGCAAGGCTGCGCATCCATTGCTCATAATCATCATTAACCAGCAACTCCTGTGCAGAGATGAAAAGCGGATCACTGCGCCTCTCGAGTGTAATCGTCAGCGTGCTGCGGTCTTCGCTTATGCTTACCTGCGAATCGTCAAGACGCTGCCACGTTGTGCCATCGGTGCTTACCTTTGGCCAATAGCGCGCATGGCCATCGACAAAAGTTAGGCTGAGCTGAAGCGCTTCGTTCTTCTTAGGGCTTAACCGAAACGAGTACCACGCACTCGGATTGATCGGAGGTGCGTCTTCGGGAGTGATGGTAAAGCTCACCGAGGTGGGCGTGGTAAATTCGCAGACGCCAAGATTGCCACCACTAAAATTTGAATCAATTAGCGCGATGTCAGATTCACAGAAATCAGCTAGCGCCGATCCACTCGACAAGGCGATAGACATCGCTGCCGCTTTCAGCAACAACTCAAATGCGCGCCAACTGACGTTAGAGCTCGGTAACTTGCCCGAGTGAGATGGCCGCTTTGAGATGGACATAATTTGGCTTCTCCTTCTTAACCTTCCTAACCTTCCTAACCTTCCTAACCTTAGTAACATAAGCAGCCTTTAAAAATCACAATAGGCAGTTGCAACAAATAGTCTTGCATAAAAAAAGGAGCCCGCAGGCTCCCTCTCATCTAGCGCTGACTTCGTGTCTGAGACTATAGCAGGCGCAAGCGCAGGTCTACATAGTAGTAGCGACCGAGGTCGCGATGTTGGTCTGCAAAATAGCCAAACGAATCATCTGCTAGCGGCGCGCGCTCGTCCTGTAAGTTATTCATACCGAAACGAATGCGGCTATCGATATCGCCGATCATGTCGAAATTGTAATCGACTGACAGGTTGAACGTGGTCATCTCAGGAATTGGGAAGACCTGCCCGTTAGAGAGCAGCTGGACAAAATCGCCGTAGCGAAGGCCGGTCATACGAACTGCCCAATCGCCTTTGCTCCAGCTCGCACGCACGGTGTCTTTGCGCTCTGGATTGCCATTCTGACCAATCAGACTCGCAAAGCCAACAACAGGCACCGAGGCAGGCAATGTGCCCGACGCCTGAGCTGCCACAAGCTCTGCTGCTTGACCGCCTGCCTCTTGATCATATTTGTCCATAAACGTGCCAACATAGCGGAAGCCGAACTCGCCGAGTTCAGTTTCTACGTCGTAATAGACGCCAATATCTGTGCCTTCTACAACTCGCTTATCGAGGTTGGTGTAGTTGTCGTCAACCCGAGCAACCTCACCAAAGGGGCAGAGTCCTGCCGCTGCGAATAGTGGCAAAGAATCAGTTGGGATATCGTTATCACGAATGACTGCAGGATTGGTTGTAACCGCAGAACAGTTGCTCGTACCTGCACTCAAACGTCGTAGCAGATCAAGTGCGATGTGATTCTCTTCGCCGAATAAGCCAATCGTGTCTGATTTTTCGATCGACCACTTATCGTAAGTAATCGTCAGCCCTTCGACTGGCTCGAGCACGACGCCCAGTGAATAGTTGTCTGAGGTCTCGGGCCTAAGTGATCGACTACCTCCGGCTGTACGCTGCATGCCGTAATTACAATCGAGTACCGTCTCGTCAGGATCGACGACCAAGCAACCAAAGTCATTACGTGTATTCGAACGGGCCACTAGCGCCTCGTTTATTGTGACGAGATTCGGTGCGCGGAATGCTTCGGACCAAGAGCCTCGAATCAACACCGGCTCGAAAGGTCGATAGCCAAAGGCTACTTTACTAACGGTTGTGCTTCCGATATCCGAAAAATCTTCGTAGCGTGCAGCGAGCTGAACATCGAGATTGCTCAGAACTGGAATTTGCAGCTCGGCATACAGCGACGTAACTTGACGATCGCCGCGACTGTCTGCGGTAGGACTTGAGTTCGCGACGTCAGAAATATAGGGAAAAGTCGTTCCTGAGACGTCGGTAAACTTTATCGTGCCATCTAGGCGCGGATCGCGATCGTCGATGAAAGATTCATCTCGGTATTCGAAACCAACAACCATCCCTACAGAGCCGGCAGGTAGATCAAAGACTTCGCCGCTCGATATCTTAAAGTCGAGCATCGATAAATCTTGTTCATTCTTTCGAACTACATCGACTAATGTGCGTTCGATATTGCTGCCAGAAGTTGGCGCGAACGGGTTGAAACCAGCAGAGGTTGGGTCGTTTAATGCTTCGGTCATGAGCTGATTACTGACACGATTGCGGGTGATGTCCTCGCGGTCGGCGCGCGACCAAGTGTATGCACCTTCCCAGAACCAGCTGCCCACCTCGCCGCGCAGTCCGGCGAGCAAGCGATAGGTATCGCCAGACACATCGACGATACGTGGTACTTGAGTAAAGCGGTAATTATCTAGTTCGAGTTGCAGCCCATCGCAAGATACGCCGGTGCCGATAACGCTATCAGGCAGACGGTTGGGCGACGTGCAAGAACCGAGTGGATTGTAATAGGCGTCGCCCGCCATACGGAACTTCGCGACGGCGCTCGAACGAGATGAAGGATGGCGCGTAGTGTTGGTATCTGAGTTATACCAGCTGAACTCGCCAAAGCCTTCCATGCCATTGTCGAAATCATGGTTTAAATACGTATAGAGATTACTGCGTTCGAGTTCGGAGTAAAGGTCACGATTGTCGTTTAGGTTATAGCGATAGGTGCCCTGCCCATCGACAGCGCCACAGACCTCATCGTTGATGGTGTATTCACAGCGGCTGTCGCCGAGGGGGTAGGTTTCGAATTCGCCAGCGCTGTCGGTAATAACGTTACGAAGGCCATTGCGCGATACACTTGGGCGAACATCGTACTGCCCATAACCCGAATTAGCGCTATCGTTGCGAAACACGGTCGTGTTGAATTCATTGTCGCCCACGCGGTCACGGAAATCACTGTTGGCCCAGCGCGGGTCATCTTGTGAATTAACACGATCGCGCTGAAAGAAATTGAAACTCGCGCCGACGTTCGTGCGCTCCTGATTAAAATTAGTACCCCACTCCACCGTGAGACGTTCATCGTCGCGGCCGATGCTTTCGTAGCTGTCCGCACGGAGGCTGACATTAAGCCCATCGAAGTCGTTCTTCATGACATAGTTAACAACGCCGGCGACTGCATCTGCACCGTAGATCGCCGAAGCGCCTTCGCGAAGCACTTCGGTTCGGCGCAGGCCCGTCACGGGAATAGACTGGACGTTAACTGTATTAACCGGCACGAAGCTGCCGCCTACCGATTCGGTTTGATAGGCCGCAGAGTTCACAACACGGCGTCCATTTAACAACACCAGCGTGTTTCCTGTGCCCAAATTACGCAGGTTAAACGCACCGATATCGCCGCGGGCAGAGTTTACGCCGCCCGAGATATTTTCTGATTCGCTGAAAAAATTCTGACCCTGCTCAGCCATAAACTCGAGAAGCTCGTCTCCCGAATTAACGCCCAATGCTTCGATATCGAGCTCGTTCATAATCGATACGGGAAGCGCATCGCTTATTTGCGCGCCACGGATTTGAGAGCCAACAACGACGATTTCGTCAATCTCTTGTTGCGCGAAAAGCGGCGCGCTGGCCGCACTTAAAAGCATCGCACTAGCGACACTGGCCGCCAATGGCCTTTTGCTAAAAGTAATCATAGTTATTCCTTTGTAGATTCGAGTGGATAGCGCGTCATCGATTTCTTCACTGAGTTGCCGATTTGGGTATTTCACTTGGCGTGGGTTAAAGATTCGTTGCTAGCTTCCTTTATTGATTTGTTCACTAGATTAAAAATACTTCTATATCGAACTGATATTGACTACTATTTTTTGAGTTATAAAAATTTAATTCTCGGTTTCAGATAGTTAGAGCGCGCATTATCCGAATTTTTGCAATCAGATCAAATCATTTTTGTCACCTCTTGCAGCCCATATGAGCGATGGACTAGCCGCGTCGGGAACGCGATAATACGGGCCGTCGAAACACCAACACTGCTGCAAGCCACTGCTGTAGCTTAGATTTAGCCTACGAGACAGACCCCTTCATGGCCGCAGACAAGTTCCGCTTTACCACTGTTACCGCCGTCGTCGTCGCCAATATGGTTGGCACTGGCGTGTTCACCAGCCTCGGGTTTCAGCTTCTCGACATTCAATCTGGCTTTGCGCTGTTAATGCTTTGGGCGGTGGGTGGCTTAATTGCCGTGTGTGGCGCCATGACCTACGCTGAACTCGGTGCAGCGCTGCCGAGATCTGGGGGTGAGTACAACTTCTTGAGCCGCATTTACCATCCGGCCGCGGGTTTCGTGTCGGGCTGGATATCGTCGACCATAGGCTTCGCCGGGCCGACCGCGTTGGCTGCAATGACTTTTGCCGCTTACATGCTCTCTATTTTCCCCGAATTTGGCGGCCCTTGGACCGAGCGCTTTATCGCCGCAAGCTTGGTTATCGCCTTGAGCATCGTGCACGCGACTAATCGCAGGAACAGCGGCGGCCTTCAGCTCGCGTTTACGATCCTCAAG
>Ga0181597_10002129_pt1 | contig 21648 bp, 17 predicted proteins | sample 041ome_5_FD_148647 | JGI IMG/M metagenome (GOLD analysis project Ga0181597, IMG submission 148647) | Coastal salt marsh microbial communities from the Groves Creek Marsh, Skidaway Island, Georgia - 041403US metaG (spades assembly) | ecosystem: Environmental > Aquatic > Marine > Intertidal zone...
ACAATGAGAGGTCGATAAAAGTCATGCATCGTTGACTGCCAAGACTTTGTAATAAAACCAGTCCTTAGAAAACTGAAATTGTGTCTGCCGAGAGGAAAAATTCACAAGCTCTGAGCGTAATGTTTTTGGTTTCTGCTCGGAATGAGGTTCGCCGTCGAAAATTGCTCGGGCAGCACCTCACAAAACGCAAACTGGTTAACGACCAAAGCTATATCGCTGCGTGTGATGATGTTTCCACTGAGTTGAGTTTGGCAGTTCGAGACTCTTTAGCTCTTATTTTGGAAATACCATCTCAACAGATCTGGCCAAATGATAATTTGTACGAGCTGACAAACGAATTTCAAATTGACTGTTATGGTCTCGTGAATGACGTTCTGTTCGATGCGCTTATTGGGTTGGGACAAGAATCTCTGAGCGATGATTTTGATCTTTCCGATGTTGGTACTGTTCATGACATGGCGAGAGAACTCCAACGAGTGCTGGATAGGAAAGAGAAGTCTTGATAATACTCTGGATTTCCAAGCTTCCCGGCTTCCCGATCTCTACCAATTCCTCTTTGTGAGAGTCTGCGGATTTGCTATTCTTCCGGGCGATGAATACCGTTTCGGAAACTTTCTCTCATGATTACAACATACCAGCCTCGCCTCTGTTACTTACTTGCCGCGCTGATGATCCCGCTCACGTTTGCCGCCATGCCTTGGGATATGGAAATTGCTCGATATTTATTGAAGAATGATGTTCCCAGTTTGTTGCGGGCGACTTTGACCATTAGCGAGATTATGGCTCACGGTATTGGAACGATCATTATTTTATTCGCGGTCGGATTGTTGATTCCGGGAGGATATCGCCTGATACCACGTTTGGGTCTCAGTGCTCTGGGGGCGGGACTCCTGGCAAACCTCGGCAAGTTGATGGTGATCCGAGTGCGGCCTGAACTCATTACAAAAAAGATGACCGTTCAGGATACCTTTCTCGGTTGGTTCCCGATTTTGGAGGAGGGTGGTCTTGCGATGGACCGGACAATGAGATCATTTCCTTCAGGACACACCGCGGCGGCAGTCGGGTTGACGGTGATTCTGGTCTGTTTCTTTCCCAGAGGTCGCTGGTTGTTTTTGGTGATGGGGATATTTGCGGCCATGCAACGTGTGGAAGCGGACGCTCACTTTTTGAGTGATACCTTCGCCGGTGCGGCAATCGGATTTCTTGTGGCCGGTCTCTGTCTGGAACCGCGTCTTCCACTCCCGAAATTATTTTCTCGTTGGGAACGCCCTGTCCTGGAATCGTTACAACGTCATGAAGAGAACTATGCGCTTCAAATGGCGAAACCATCTCCCACCGACCAGAAGCGGGCGGCTTGATTCTCGTCGTGAGATGAATTGTGAACTTCTGTGCGGATTTTCTTGAGCCGATGATCTCATCGCGCCATACTGACAGAAACGTTTTCTTTCGCACTCAGGAGCCCGTTCGATGCCGATCTACTCACTCGACCGTCGTCAGTTTCTTTCTACCTCAGCAGCGGCTGCGTTGTCGACATTTTCATATGAGTCGGCACGCGGCTATCAGGCCAACGATACTTTGAATGTCGCCTGTCTCGGAACGGGAGGTCGGTCGCGGAAGTTGATTCCTGGCCTGGCATCTGTCCCGAACGTCCGCATTGCGGCGGTCTGTGACATTTACGACAAGCATTTGGCAATGGGCATGGAGATGGCCGATCCGAAAGCGATTCGGGAAGACACCGACTACCGAAAGCTGCTCGATCGCAAAGACATCGATGCCGTCTTGATTGCGGCACCCGATCATTGGCATGTCCCGATGACCGTCGATGCCTGCAACGCCGGCAAAGATGTTTACGTTGAAAAGCCTCTCACGCATTCACTCGCTGAAGGAGCGGCGGTCATCGCGGCACAAAACGACAACAAGAAAATCGTGCAGGTGGGTACACAACAACGAAATATGCCTCACTTAAAGGAGGCCAAAGAAATTCTGAGATCGGGTCTGTTGGGAGACATTCATAAAGTTCAGATGTCATGGAATCGAAATCAGGCTCGCTGGGCCAGGCCAGATTACAACATCGACCCTTCCTCCGTTCGCTGGAAAGAGTTTCTGGGGAACGCTCCCGATCAACCGTTCGATGAATATCGCTTGAGAAACTGGCGCTGGTTCTGGGATTTTGGCGGGGGAATCTTCACCGACCTGATGGTGCATTGGATGGACACAGCCTACTGGATGCTCGATATGGAGAATCCGGCAACTGCGATGAGCATCGGGGATCATTTTGCTGCGGGCGATCTTTGGCAGACACCCGATACGGTTCAAACTTTGTTGCATTATCCGAAATCACAAATCCAGGCGCACTTTGAAGGGACGTTCGTGAATCATCAAAACCGTGCAGCCCTCATCATCATGGGACGCGAAGCGAGCCTGTATTGCGACCGTGGGCGTTATGAAGTTCGCCCGGAACGCGACAGTAAGGTAGAGGCACGCCAACGAGTGGACGGCAAGCGAGAGATTCTCGGTCTCGATTTTTATGACGAAGTGGATGGAGCCAAGTATCACTTGCAAGAATGGGTGGCCTGTGTGAGATCGCGCGAGACACCAAGTTGCCCTGCGGAAGAAGGGGTCCGTTCGGCGGCCGCCGCCCACATGGCCAATCATTCGATCAGGACCGGCAAGGTTGCGAACTGGAGCGAGTTGAACGGATAATTGAACATCAACCCAGAAAGACCCCAACTATCATGACAAACGTCAAACCGATTCCTGATGAATTTCATTCCGTCACGCCGTATCTCTTTATCCGTGGTGCCTCAGAAGCCATCGAGTTTTACAAACAGGCATTAGGAGCAGAAGAAGTGTTTCGGCTGCCGATGCCTGATGGGAAACTGGGGCACGCCGAGATCCAAGTCGGTGATTCACGCATCATGCTGGCCGATGAGAACGCGGAAGCGGGGGCGATCAGTCCCTCAACATTAGGAGGAACGTCCGCCAGTTTTATGATTTATGTCGAGAATGTCGATGAACTCTTCGCTCAGGCGCTCGCGGCAGGAGGAGAAGTGGTGCGTCCATTGGCGGACCAGTTTTACGGCGACCGCACCGGATGTTTCAAAGATCCCTTCGGTCACATCTGGACCATTTCGACACATGTCGAAGATGTCACTCCTGAAGAACTCCAGCGACGCATGGAGGCAATGGGTGCGGGACCGGATTCTGAGTGTTAAAGTTTCGTCACGTTTGAACAACTCAAGCTCTGAGCCGCTTGCGCGAGCAAGCCGGGCATTGGGAAAATTGATAAACCGCGGATGTCGCGGCTTCTTGTAGTCATGTTACGCAACGTACAAGCCTAACAAGACCCGCAGTTCGAGCAGCAGGGAGATGGCCTACGTTATCAACCCATCAGGACCATTCCACATCGCTCATGCCGACTCGGAGAGTCGGCCTACAACAGTGCGTTCACTGGCTCTGTTCGTATCCGTGAAAATCCGCGTCCTCCGTTTTATCCGTGTTCTACTTCTACCAAATCGCTTCGCACACTCACTTGCTCGCGCAAGCGGCTCATTATTCTTTGCGCGTCTTTGCTTCTTCCCGGCTTGGCCTCAAATAGCATCGGTTACAGCGTCTTCAGATACTCCAGCACGGCGCGGTGTTCTTCTTCGCTCAAGGCACTCGGATAGTCGTGGCCGTCGGTTCGTTTGCCGAAGTCGTCGTGGTTATAGAAACGACGTTGTTCGTATTTGTTGAGGTTTTCAAAGTCGGCGGGGAGTCTTTCGTATTCGCGGACGTTGTGGCCCACTTTCTCGGTGTCGTACTTGCGGTCGGTTTTCTTCCAGATTTTGGGGCGTTGTTCGGGATGCAATAAGTGCCAAAGTGTAGGAACCGAGCCGTTGTGTAAATAGGGAGCGGAAGCCCAGATACCTTTCAATGGTGGGGCGACGTAACCGACCGGATCGATCACGATTTCGTAATACTCTCCCGAGCCGTCATCTTTGCGATTCATCCAACTCTCGGCCAGTTGCTGGTGATGTTCGGGCTTGAGTTCTTTCAGTCGAACCGGATCGGTCCCGATTTCGGCGAGCGGTATCACGCGCTCAGGATAATCAAACTTGTCAGTGTCGTACCTGCCGTGACATTCAGCGCAGTTTTTGTTGAAGACCAACTTCCCGCGCGCGGCCAGTTGTTGATCGACCGGGAACGGATACTTGGGCGCTTCGACAGAATTGATCCAGGCTTGAATGTGTCGGAACTTCCCTTCGTTCCGTTTCACATAGTCGGCGTTGTTCCACGGATGCAGAATGAATTGCATCATCACGCGATGATAGTTGGGGGCGTGGTCGTCACAGTAAATTCGTTCTTTGTATTTGGTGTTCCAGAAGGCGGGGGCATCGACGCCATAATCTGGTCGGACAGGAGCCTTGGCATTCCAGTTGACATTCATCTCACGGTCGCGAAGAGCTCCCAAATCGACACCAAAGTTGACTGCGGCAGTCAGGCCCGGTCCTGTAGAAAGGACAGCATTTTTGCTGACGGCACCATCCAAGTGTGTCAACGACTTGCCCAACTTCTGTTTGATCTGTCCGACATCTTCAGCCAACGATTGCAAATCGAAATCGGAGTTCCCCAATCCGGCGATGACCTGGCCGTTGATCTGACCACCGTGGCAAGCAAGACAGTTCATCGTCCAATCACCTGAGGAATGTTGAACATAGCCGAGACCTTTAGAATAGTCTTTGATCTCGCCCGGTAACGGCTGAATGCCATACAGCTCAAAGGTCAGTTTGCGCCGTTCTTCCGGCGTGACTTTTGCCGCCTTGGCTTTTAACTTATCGGGCCAGACGGTCCAAAGTTGATCGAGAACTTCTTCGTCGAAATCGGGAATGAGAAACGGAAACTCTCTCAGAATGCGATACCCTTCTTCGGGTGACGGAGTTAATTTCGTCGGTTCGGCTGCCGTGAGTGGGCTGGTCGTGAAACAGACGATCAGCAACATCATCAAAACAGTGGCGAGACGCCAATAGCACACAGTAATTTGCCCGGCTCGCTTGCGCAAGCGGCTCAAATTGTTTTGTTGGTCTTTCATATTCATTTCTTGGCGTTCATGCCACGTTCAAGAGTTTCGCAGATGTATTCTACATCGTAGTCACAGCTGGCCCAAGTTCCACCTTCCGACTGCTGCAACATGGCCCAAAGTCGTGTGTCGTCAGGGATTTCGGAATCGATAGAAAGATCGACAGACGGTATTCTCGCCGCCAGAATCTTCGCTCCTGCTTCAACCGAAACACGTTCATCACCTTCACCGATAAAATTGATCGACCCGGTCAGATTGTTCTGATCGACAATAATTTCCAGAGTGTCTCCCTCTTTAAGCTTCGAGATCATTTTTGGATGCAACGCCGCCAAGAGGCATAGAAACAAAAATTTGAATGCCTATAAATTATTGCAGGAGAAGGGAACACTCATCATCACCTATCACCACTCATGCACTGACCTGATACTGATTAGTGAAGCCCAGCGTGAATCAGCGTTCTTGTATTTGTGGTAAATTATTCTGACCACGAATGACTCGAATTAAACGAATCACTAAAAGTTGGATCGCTTGGTAGAACACAAATGAAAGAAGTTGACTCACGCAGCGGCGCGGCGACGCAGAGGAAAATAAAAAGAGTGGCACCGTTTGCTTGTCCAACGAACTAATATCCCAATCGATATGAATCGAGTCCATACTTGGAGCTTGCGGTTCTGGAGTATCTCCCTCTCTCCTAGTTTCTAGTTGCTAATTGCTATCTCTAACAAAAAAACCCGGCGGCGATTTCTCGCAACCGGGTCGTTATTGGTGGCATCCTTGCCGCCGAGCTCGTCCATGAAGAAGGAGTATCAGCGGAAGTCCATTTAATTTTCTTGGGAACCGTTATGGCTCGTGGAGGCAAACTTTCGTCTGACCAATTCACGATCATCGCGGCACCAAACCCCGCAAGGGGTTAACTGCAGCCCATGCTGGCACCGCAGTTGTGACATAAGTAACAGTTGCCATTGCGGACAGTGATCGATCCACATCCGTCACACGCCGGAGCGTCTGACTGGAAGCGAGCAAATTGCTGTGATCGCAATGCCGGGGAATCGCTGTCCCCGTCTTCGACCGCTTCAGCCGCGTGAGCAGCCACGATCTTTTCGATCTCTGCCTTCACGACTTGCGGAGAGCTTTCCTCTGTCACCGCGGCGGATTCGTCGCCTCCACGATTCGGTGTGTTCTCTTCGCGGTAACCGGGCAGGAATTGGATTCCCATCCAGCGGAAGATGTAATCGACAATACTCTTGGCGTGAGGAATGTCGGGGTTACCGGTCCAGCCAGACGGCTCAAACCGCATGTGACTGAACTTGTCGACCAATGCTTGCATCGGCACGCCGTATTGCAGAGCCATCGACGTTTCGGTTCCGATCACATCCATCAGACCGCCAATGGTCGATCCTTCTTTTGCCATCGTGATGAACAATTCGCCCGGCATGCCGTCTTCGAATGTTCCGACGGTGACATACCCTTCGTGTCCACCCACGTTGAATTTGTGAGTGATCGACTGACGGGTTTCGGGGAGACGACGTCGCATCGGGCCGGCTTCTCCCGCGGCGGCTTTCTTGCGATCGCCTTCTTTTTTGGTCGCCAGCGGTTGTGACTGCTTCGAGCCATCGCGATAAATCGCGAGAGCTTTCAAACCAAGTCGCCAACCTTCGATGTAGGCTTCCTGAATATCTTCGACGGTCGATTCGGGAGGCATGTTGACTGTCTTGGAAATCGCACCCGAGAGGAACGGCTGAGCCGCCGCCATCATATTGACGTGTGCTTTCCAGGCAATCGAACGAGTTCCGTTCGCAGGGGTGAAGGCACAGTCGAAGACCGGCAGATGCTCGTCCTTGAACTTGGGTGAGCCTTCAATCGTGTCGTTTTCTTCGATGTACGCCAGGATATCGGTGATCTCTTCTTGAGAGTAACCGAGAGTATCGAGGGCTTTCGGCACGGTGCGGTTGATGATCTTCATCATCCCGCCGCCAGCGAGTTGCTTGTACTTGACGAGTGCGATGTCTGGCTCGATGCCGGTCGTGTCGCAGTCCATCATGAAGGCAATAGTTCCCGTTGGTGCCAGAACAGTCGCCTGTGCATTGCGGTAACCGTGCTTTTCGCCGCTCTCAACCACTTTGTCCCACAATTCGCGAGAAGCCTGTCGCAGATATGCCGGACATGCCTGACTGATCTCTTTGGTGGCATCGCGATGCATATTCATCACTTCGAGCATCGGTTCGCGGTTTTCTTCGTAGCCACGGAAGGCTCCGAGGTGACCGGCGATACGGCTGGAAGTGAGGTAGGCCTGACCAGTCAGCAACGCGGTCAACGCACCACAGATACCGTTGCCGGCTTCGCTGTCGTAAGGAATTCCCATCGACATCAACATGCTGCCCAAGTTGGCGTAGCCGAGACCCAACGGACGGAACAGCGAACTGTTTTCGGCAATTGCGGGAGTCGGATAGCTGGCATGATCGACCAGAATCTCTTGAGCCGTGATGAAGATCGAGGCCGCTCGACGGAAGCGTTCGACATTGAACGATCCATCGGGTTCCTGATACTTCTTGAGGTTCAAGCTGGACAGGTTGCAAGCCGTGTCGTCGAGAAACATGTATTCTGAACATGGATTCGAAGCATTGATCGGCCCGGTGTTTTTGCACGTATGCCATTTGTTAATGGTGGTTTCGTACTGGACTCCGGGATCGCCGCAGTACCAGGTACCGTAGGCAATTTCGTTCATCATTTCCTGGGCATCGTAGGTCGGCCCATCCTGGTTATCGCCAGTGATGAACTTCGTTGTCCAAGGTTTACCTTCAAGAACTGCCGTCATGAACTCATCGCTGATACGAACCGAAAGATTCGCATTCTGGAACATGATGGATGAGTATGCTTCGCCGTTGAAGTTGGAATCGTATTCACCGCTATCGATCAGACAGCGAGCTTTCTTCTCTTCGTTGGCTTTACACTTGATGAATTCCAGCACATCAGGGTGCCAGTCTTTCAGAGACTGCATTTTGGCTGCACGACGGGTTTTTCCACCCGACTTGACCACAGCTGCAATCTGGTCGTAAACCCGCATGAAGGAAAGTGGACCGGACGGTGAACCGCCGCCAGAAAGTTTTTCTTTACTGGAGCGAATGGTCGAGAGGTCCGTTCCGGTTCCCGAACCGAATTTGAAGAGCATCGCTTCGCTTGTCGCGAGACGCATGATGTCTTCCATGTTGTCTTCGACCGACTGAATGAAACAGGCGGATGCTTGTGGGAACTCGTAAGGTGAGTCGGGGCGATGAATCGTGCGGGTTTCAGGATCGAAGTGATAGTTACCCCGACATCCTTTCACACCATACTGGTGATACATACCGACATTGAACCAGACGGGAGAATTGAACGATCCATGTTGATGGACGCACAACCAAGCCAGTTCTCGATAGAAGTTTTCGCCGTCTTTTTCTGAGGCAAAATATCCGTCTTCGGTTCCCCAGTCGGCGATGGTCCGTGCGACACGGTGGATGACCTGACGAATGCTGGTTTCCCGTTCGGGTGTTCCAGGTTCACCAAAGAAATATTTGCTGACCACAACATTCGTTGCCAGTGCCGACCATTGAGTCGGAACGAGGCAATCTTCCTGTTCGAACAGGATGCCGCCATTTTCGTCTTTGATATGCGCTGTACGTGGTTCCCAATCGACCGTTGTGAACGGATCGACACTTGGTGGGCAAAAGTACGGTGCGACTTTCATGGCTTGTGGTTGATTCGTTTCGTGTCCATTCGCTTCATGCGTGAGCTGTTCGCTCGATAGACGTTCTGTCTCGTGCATCGTGCACACTCCTATTGTGAAAAATGACCTACGGAAATGGTGGCTGTTCTGCGATTAGTTATCGGACGCCGGGGAAGAAAATATATACGATTGTATATACAATTTTGAACATTCCCCTTTTTAGAGCGATCCACAACCTATGGGGGTTTACTCCTGTTATCGGCCCCACATGTAGTGCGAGTTGAGAGAACCCACTATAAATTTCTCGCTCAGTATGTCAATACTTCAGTTCCGAAATTGATGAAGATTTTGAGTGGTCGAATCCCTGAAAGAGCCATTCGGATCATCTTTTCTCGGGATCTTTGCGTATGAAGAAATTTTCAAGAAAGCCTTTCGGCGGGGCTTCCCAGAGACCGTTTCCCCAAAACTTGTATATTCTAAAAACCACAACATGTTGTGTTATCAGGATAACCACTAAGGCTCCGGTTTTCATTGATTATAACGATTATTCCGGTCAAACAAGCCTTTCCTCTCTACTCCCACTCTACTTTAAACTCGATCTTCGATAATCTGTTTGGATCAAAGTACACACTCAAACAACACGCATGACATCACATTTCGACCGAACAGATTTACGCCACGGAACAGGTGACTTTCGATGACACAACGGATTCTCAGCATCTCAGGACTACGCGGCATCATCGGTGACGGCCTGACCCCTGACTATCTCACTCAATTTGCCGCAGGAGTCGGAACCTGGGCTGAAGGCGGCACAATCATCCTCACACGAGATGGACGCGCCTCGGGCGAGATGGTGCGACGTGCCGTCCTCTCAGGACTCACTGCCGTCGGTTGCAAAGTTCTCGATGCGGGTATCGCCGCCACTCCCACCTGTGGCGTCCTGGTCCGCGAACACGATGCGGCAGCGGCAATTCAGATCACCGCCAGTCATAACCCCTCCGAATGGAACGGCCTCAAACCGTTCTCTCCTACCGGTGGTATCTTCAACGTCGAGGAAGGCCAACGTCTCCTCGAAATTCTGGAACAGGAAGCATTCGCCTGGCAGCCGTGGAACGAACTGGGTGCTGTCGAAACACTCATCAATCCCGGTGAACCGCACCTGCAAAAAGTGATGGACCGCATCAGTGTGGACGCCATTAAGGCGTTCAAGCCCTCCGTCATGCTCGACTGTAATCACGGCTCGGGAGCCGCACTCGGACCACGTCTGCTTCAAGAACTCGGTTGCGACACGACCACAGTCGGAGCGATCCCCGATGGACACTTCGCCCATGTCCCGGAACCGACCAAAGAGAACCTGCGGGAATTCAGTCAACTCATTGCCGACAGCGATGCCGACATCGGCTTCGCTCAAGACCCTGATGCCGACCGCTTGGCCGTCATCGATGAACAAGGCCGTTACATCGGAGAAGAACTGACTCTCGCGCTGGTCCTCGATCATCTTCTGGCAAAAACACCCGGACCGGTTGTCGTCAACGGCTCCACGAGTCGAGTCAACCAAGACATCGCCGAGAAGTACGGCTGTGCGTTTCATCGTTCGGCCGTGGGTGAGGCGAACGTCGTCAACATGATGCGGGAGGTCAATGCGATCATTGGCGGAGAAGGGAACGGCGGCATCATCGATCCCAAGATCGGTTATGTGCGAGACAGCTTTGTCGGCATGGCGTTAATCTTGGAAGGACTCACCGAGAGTGGCGGCAAGCTTTCGGAGTGGGTCGACACCCTCCCCGTCTATCACATTCTCAAAGACAAAGTCACCTGCCCTAAAGAAATCGTGCCCCGAGCTGTAATGGCCATGAAAGACAAGTTCAACGATGCATCATCAACCGAAGGGGACGGCCTCCGCCTTGACTGGCCCGACCGCTGGGTTCAAGTGAGAGCCAGCAACACGGAACCGATTGTCCGCATCATCGCCGAAGCTCCCAAAGAATCGGTCGCCCAAGCACTCATTGATGAAACACGGAAGCTGATTGAACCGTTGCTTTGAGCCGCCTGTGAATATTGCGAAATCGATCACACCGCGACAACTGGCCAAGCCAACACTCTTGTCTATTATGTCTGTACGCTTAAGGCAATAAACTGTTCACCTGGAAAAGCGACGTGACCAAAAAACGAATGATTTACTTAGCTCTCTTCAGTCTCACGGCATTCATCCTCTTCGCGGGCTGGAAACTGACATCACGCACCGCGTATGAGTCGGCTCCCTATGAAGTGGTCCTCGATAAATCTCCTTTCCAAATTCGTGAATACCCGACTCTCAAGTTGGTCACCACATCGATGCAATTTGGGAAGCAAGGAAACGACGGCTCCTTCGGACGACTCTTTTCCTACATCTCAGGTAATAACGAAAGTGACCAGAGTATCTCGATGACCACTCCCGTCTTCATGGACATGACCGACGATCGCGAGCAGGGAACTATGGCATTTGTCATCCCGGAATAAATTGGCGAGAATGCAGCCTCCCAACCGAAGTCAGAACAAGTCTCGCTGAGCGATCGTTCCGCCGGACAATTCGCCGTATGTCGGTTGTCCAGTCGCATCAATCCACAGACCGCAGCTAACCTCCAGCAAAAACTCCGAACATGGATCGAAAAACAGGGACTCACCGCGTCAGACGAAACCGAGGTCGCCGGCTATGACGCACCGTGGACCCCCGGACCGTTTCGGCGTAATGAAGTCCTGATCCAATTGCTCGACAAAAGTGACACCTCTTCATCTGACGCAAACTGACTCATCCGCAATGATGACACGCAGAGCGTCGGATGCTTGCGATTCTTGTCTAAGTCGCGTCGATTCGCCAGAAAATGGACCGTCACTCTCGAAGCTGTTCATCGTCCTGAAAATCGCGTGTTTCATTCACCAAAGCCAGCCCGTACAATGATCGACGTTAGGACTTTCCAGGAACGACTCATGCAAATTCGATCTCTCTGCGCGATACTGTTGTTGACCGGAGTCACTTCACTGCTGCAGGCGGCGGCTCCCGATGCAGGCGTCCTGTGTGTCGAAACCGAGAACGCCATTGAGGTCACGATCAACGGTCGTCCGGTCATCACCTACAACAAAGCGACTCTCGAATCTCCCGAGGGGATCGATCCCCTTTACCGCCGTGGCGGTCATATCCACCCCGTCTACACACCGCAGGGAAAGATCGTTTCGGGCGACTTTCCCGTCGATCATGCCCATCAGCACGCCCTCTTTCAGGCTTGGCGACAGGTCGAGTTTCAGGGACGGAAGATCAGTTTCTGGGATCAGGCTTCCCAAAACGCTCGCGTCTCACACGCCAAGGTGCTTTCCCTCCAAAACAAACCGCATCACGGACAGTTCGTCGTCGAGCATCGGCTCGACGATCTCACCGATCCCGACAATCCCCAGCCGGTGCTCACCGAAATCTGGACCGTCGATATTTTTGACCGAGGGGCTGAGACGTTCGTATTCGATCTCCGCGTCGATCACACGTGTGCCGGTTCTTCACCCGTCACCGTCAGTCAGTATCATTACGGGGGAATGGCGTTCCGAGGCACATCAGATTGGTACAGCGATGACGCCAACGCCGCCTACAAAAACTGGCAACAGCAATTGAAGACCGATCCGGACGCACCCGCTCCCTCCATCGACGTAATGCGTCATCAGTTTCTGACAAGCGATGGCTTCTCCCAATTCCAGGGAAATCATAGCCGACCGAACTGGGTTGATTTGTACGGCCCCATCGACCGTAAACTCGCGGGTGTCGCGATCCTCGACCATCCTGAGAACTTCCACGCTCCGCAACATGTTCGCCTGCATCCGAGTAAGCCGTACTTCTGTTTCTCTCCGATGGTCGAAAACGCGTTCGTGATCACTCCCGAAAAGCCGTTTTCGTCCCGCTATCGATTCGTCATCCACGACGGCTCACCGAAGACGGACGCTCTCAATGCGGAATGGAACCGCTTCGCCAAAACAAAATAAACGCGGAGAAACCAGAGAACAGATCGCGTCAGGAGTCTCATTCGCTCCGTTCCTGCTCCAAGCGAATCTTGGCTGTTAAGAAGTCCGCGCGGTACACAAGGACCTCCCGTTGAGTCACCTTCCCCAAGGCGAATAGTTCTTCGGTTCGCTTGGCGAGTGTCTCAGCCAGTTTTACTGACTCTGTCAGCAGTGCCAGCCGGCTTGCCCGGTCGTCCGTCATTTCCAACTTGGCGGAAATCACCTGCTGCTGAGCGGCCACGAACTCCTCGTAGTTGATATCCCCCTGCAAATATCCCTCCCGAGTGACGACCACCAGACGCTCCAGCAACTCCAGACGCTGCTGCTGCAGATCGGCCACCGAGACCGCGGTTGACTCTTGCGTCTCCAGCTTCTCCGCCGAGAAGCTGGCCGTTGAGAGAGAAAGGAGCAAGACAGTCACTCCCCCCATGAATATCGATGTTCGATAAAAAGGATCAGTCATTGCAGTCTCCCGTGTGAGTATGCTGGTCAATGATCTTGTCATCCTAGCAGGCTTCCCCTGCCCGCAGCAAAAATTAATTGGGATGTCGCAGGCATGAGAACTCAATTTACGATGCCAATTCCCCCCGCCATCACAAAGATTTTGATCCGCTCGCGAGCGGAAACTGTGTATCATGCCCCTACTGTAAACCCGAAATCGATCACAAAAACCTCACAGCACGAGTCTCCCATGAATCGTCCCGCCTTGGTCGTTTGTTGTCTGCTTTCTTGTCTCCAACACTCAATGTTAGGGGGACAGGAACCTCCACCCGATCCCGTGAAGAATCCCACGAGCACTCTAATGCTCGATCTGCCACAAACAGGGACCGATCCTACCAAGATTGATTTCACGAAGTTGACCAAACTCCCCTCGCAACATGCCATCATCAGCGATGTGCGAGACAAGGCCGGCACGCGAGTCCATCAGCATGCGTATCTCGCTTATCACAACGGTTTGTACTGGGCGATGTGGAGTGATGGGCCGGGAGTTCCGCGTCCCAATGCAACCGCAGAACAACATCGAAATCTGGTGCCGGGACACGATCGACCCGATACCGAAGTCTCCTATGCCACCAGCAAAGATGGCATCGAGTGGAGTCAACCGCAAACATTGACCGGCCCGCCGCGCAAGTCGGGATTTGGCTGGATCGCCCGCGGCTTCTGGAATCGTGATGGTCAGTTGCTGGCTTTGGCGACTCATTTCGATGCGCCCGGCTATCCGGGAGAGGGCTTGAGCCTGGAAGCATTTCATTTCGATGATCGGGAACAGAAATGGGCCGCGCATGGAACCGTGCTGTATGACGCCATGAACAATTTTCCGCCCAAGAAACTTCCCTCCGGCGAGTGGATGATGAGTCGTCGCGATCACAAACGACAGGTGACGGTGATGCTGGGGGGAGTCAAATCCTTCGACGACTGGACCATCCATCCTTTGGCCAGTTACGACAAGAAAGGTCGACCGGAAGAACCGTACTGGTATCTTCTACCCGATCAACAGAATCTGGTCGGCCTGATCCGCGACAACGGCGGTTCCAAAAGATTGGTACGAGTCTTCTCGACCGATCACGGTCGCAGTTGGAGTCCGATGACGAGAACCAACTTCCCCGATGCCACCAGCAAGTTTTTTGCGCTGCGAACTTCGCACGACTATTACGCTCTCGTCTCGAATGCAAATCCCCAACGCCGTGATCCGCTGACACTGGCGATCAGTCAGGATGGCTTGGTCTATCGGCATCTCTATTTATTGGTGGGAGGTCGGCATATCGATTATCCCCATATGATCGAGCAGGATGGTCACTTGCTGATCGCTTTCTCGGGAGCCAAGCAGACGATGGAAGTGCTCAAAGTTTCGTTAGCAGACATCGATCAACTCATTCAACAACAGCCCCGTTGACCGGCGTCGTGCAAGTTTTGGGTGGCTATGAGCACTTTGTGATCGGAACACCGCAGTGTTGCAAGTCATGCTCCTGCATGCGAGCTGTCACCCAACAAAACGACTGAAAGAATTCCACAAATTACCCACTAGAGGTCGTACTCTTTGATTTTACGGTAGAGTGTTCGTTCCCCAATGCCAAGAATCTTTGCCGTTTCTTCCCGTTTTCCGTCCGTCAATTCGAGTGCTTTGCTGATGTAATACTTCTCGACCTCGTTCAAGTTCTTGCCGACAAGTTGATCAATCCCTGAAACTCCGCTGGCGATTTCTTCTTCGGTCAATTCACCCGCAAGCTCGGCCACTTCGTCGGGAAGATCATCGACATCCAAGAGGCCGTCGGTATCAAGAACCATCATACGCTCGACGGCATTACGCAACTGTCGAATATTTCCGGGCCAATCGTACTCGAACAGCGCATGTCGAGCGCGACGAGAGAATCCCTGGACTTCCTTGCCGTAGCGTTCAGAGAGTTCTTTGACAAAGTGATTCATCAGAAGATCGAGATCTCCTTGTCGGTCTCGCAGAGGCGGCAATTCGAGTCGCACGACACTCAACCGATAGTATAGGTCTTCCCGAAACCTTTTATCTGTCACCATTTGTTTGAGGTCGGCGTTCGTTGCGGCGACCAATCGAACATTGACTTCGAGTTCGTCATTTGAACCTAATCGTGTGATCTTGCGATCTTCGAGGACACGCAATAGTTTGACTTGGATGTCGAGCGGCATCTCGCCCACTTCGTCCAGAAAGAGTGTCCCACCATTGGCGTGCTCAAACTTTCCGATTCGTTTACCGACGGCTCCTGTGAACGCTCCTGCTTCGTGACCAAATAACTCACTCTCCAGAATACTTTCAGGCAGCGCGGCGATGTTGAGGGGAACGAATGGCTTGTTTTTCCGAGGAGAGTTCTGATGAATGGCGCGGGCCACCAACTCTTTTCCTGTTCCACTGGCTCCCTGAATCAAAACCGTGCTATCGGTGGGAGCGACGTTCTTCAGGATGTCGATGATCCGCTGCATCTGGGGACTGTTACCCACGACCCCTTCAAAACCGAACTTCTCATCGAGCCGTCGACTCAGCTCGGCATTGTGACGAATCAACCGAATGTTGGACGCGGCTTTTTCGACTGCCGACCTGAGTTCTGTGATATCCAATGGCTTGGAGAGATAAGTGAACGCACCGTGCTGCATGGCGGTGACTGCGGAACTGATCGATCCATGACCGGTGACGACAATCACAGACGCTTCCGGGAGTTCCTCGCGTGCTTTCTGAAGAACGGCTAAACCATCAACCTCACCCATCACCATGTCGGTGACGACGATGTCGTAGTTCTCGGACTCGATCTGAGAGATGCCCCGCTCACCTGAGTTGGCGAGAGTACAATCACAGCCAATCTTCTTCAGTGAATCGGCGACAGCTTGTGCATGTGCTTCGTCATCATCGACGATCAACACATCAATGGGGATTTCTTTAAGCTCGGGAGCGTCTTTCGGGTCTGCCATGAATCCACCTCTAATCGGTCATTATTGCAGTTTCTGCCGGTATGGCAGCACTGCCATTTGTGCAGAACCAATCCTAGTCAACCGCAGGCACAGAAAGTAGCGAATGAGCCTGAAATCAGTCAATTCCCACGGGAAAGGTGAGAGTCATGCGGGTTCCGCGATCTGGTTCACTCTCACAAGAAATCTGACCATTGTGAGCTTCCACGATCTTGCGCACTGTTGATAGACCCAAGCCACTGCCGTCAGGCTTTCGAGAATAGAACGCACGAAAGACTTTCTCACACGCTTCTGTCGGCATTCCCTGTCCTGTATCAATGACCTCCAACACGACTGAATCGTCTTTGAACGAGGTTTGGAATTCGATCACACCTCCCTCGGGCATGGCGTCGAGTGAGTTCCTGGCCAGGTTTTGCAGGACCTGCTTGAGAAGAACAGAGTCGATGGGGATCTCGGGAAGATCAACGGCAGGATGAAAACTGATTTCAACGCTGGCCGACTCTGCCTTTGGCTTGAAGAAGTCGAGAAACTGTTTCACGACATCGTTGAGATTGGCGGGTTCTTTTTCGATTTCTCCCACTCGAACGAACTGCAGGTACGCTTCCAGAATGTTTTCCAGATGATTGCATTCGTTTTGAATCGTTTCCAACTTGGTGTGCATACGCCGGCTGTTAGCGGATTCGTTGTCGGGAATCTCTTCCGCGACCAATTTGAGATTCATGCTGATTGTGGAAAGCGGGTTCCGAATTTCGTGCGCGAGGGCTCCGGCAAGCTCGGCGATCTCGGCGTATTGCTTGCGCCAACGATCTGCATCGGAATCAGAATCTGAGGTGATGTCCGACATGGTAGGTCGGTATCCCGGAATGTCACAAGTGCAAAGAAAATCCCCCCTCACATTGAGGGGGGATGATAATACTCTCAGGTTTGATCGCGAAGATCAGATCACTCTTCTTCTCCGCCATCTTCGTCGTCTCCATCACCTTCTGTATCACTCCCTTCGAGCAACACTTTACGGGACAGCTTGACGCGATTTTGATCGTCCACTGCGATCACTTTCACTTCAAGGTAATCGCCGACCTTGCAAATGTCGGTCACGTTTTTCACGAACCCGTCAGAGAGTTCGGAAATGTGGCACAGTCCATCTTTACCAGGTGCAATTTCGATGAAGGCACCGAAATCTTTAATGGCAGAAACCTTACCTTTGTAAACACGACCCACTTTGATCTCTTCGGTCAAAGCTTCCACTCGTGCCAACGCGGCTTCTGCCGAGGCGGCATCAATCGAGGAAACGAGCACTGTGCCGTCTTCTTCGACATCGAGGTTGGCTCCGGTTTCTTCCTGAATCGCACGGATTGTTTTTCCGCCGGGACCGATCAACAGGCCGATCTTTTCGGGATCGATCTTGGTTTTCAAGAGTCGTGGAGCGTTGATCGAAATCTCTTTACGAGGTCGAGCAATCACGCTGAGCATGTTTCGCAACAACTCTTTGCGGGCTTCTTTGGCCTGTTCGAGAGTCGCACGAATAATGTCTTCATTGATGCCATCGATTTTCAGGTCGAGCTGAATTCCGGTGACACCTTTTCCAGTTCCGGCGATTTTGAAGTCCATGTCGCCGAAGTGATCTTCATCACCCATGATGTCGGTCAAGAGGACGTACTTCTCGTCGCTCTCTTTGACCACACCGATGGAAATACCGGCCACAGGTTGTGAGATCGGAACACCCGCATCCATCAGCGCCAAAGTGGCACTACAGACAGAAGCCATCGAAGAAGAACCGTTCGATTCCATGATGTCTGAGATCAGACGAATCGTGTACGGGAACTTGTCGGTTGGTGGCAAGACAGATTGCACCGAACGCTCGGCCAACATTCCGTGACCAATCTCACGTCGCCCAGGTCCACGAATCGGACGAACTTCGCCGACCGAGAAGGAAGGGAAGTTGTAATCGAGCATGAATCGCTTGGAGTATTCTTCCAGCAATCCATCGACCCGTTGTTGATCGCGTGAGGTTCCCAGAACCAGTGTCGCCAACGATTGAGTTTCACCGCGAGTGAACAGAGCCGAGCCGTGAACTTTCGGCAGCAAGTCGACGTCGCAAGTGATCTTCCGCATGTCGGTGGGGCCACGTCCATCGAGACGCTTGCCTTCAAAGATCAACTCTTTGAAAACGATCGCTTCGAGGTCGTGAAAAGCCGCTTTGAACTGGGACATCGTCCAGCCCTGCTCGGTCTCTTCCGCACCTTCTGGGAAGTATTGTTCTTTGAGAGCGGTTTTCAATTCGCTCACCGCACCGGCGCGGTCTTGTTTCATACCGGCGACTTTGGCCTCTTTCAGAGCGTCCTTGGAGTTTGCAGTCAGTTCCGTGAGGAACGGACATTCTCCGGGAGCTTCGAATGGTGTTTTTTCAACGCCCACTTTTTCGGCGAGTTCAAGTTGAAGCGCACACAGTTCGACAATGTTCTTGTGAGCGAACATAATCGCATCGGCCATTTCATCTTCGGGAAGCTGTTCGGCAAACCCTTCGATCATCAGGACCGATTCACTGCTACCAGCCACAATCAGATCGAGTGGACTTTCGGCAGTCTGCTCAACCGTTGGGAAAAGCGTCAATTCTCCTTCGACCATTCCAACTCGCACAGCCGCGATTGGACCAGAAAAAGGGAGATCGGAGATCGACAATGCCGTCGATGCACCGTTGATGGAGAGGACGTCCGGGTCGTTCAGGCCGTCATAGGCCAAAACATTGGACATGATTTGAACTTCGTCCTTGTAACCCTTCGGGAACAAGGGGCGAATCGGACGGTCGGTTAGACGACTCGTCAAAATTTCGCGGGTGGTTGGGCGCCCTTCACGCTTCAAAAAGCCACCGGGGAATTTCCCACCGGCTGCAAATCGCTCGCGATAATCACACGTTAGCGGAAAGAAATCGAGTCCCGGTCTTCCCGGTCCTCCTTGAGTTGCCACAAAAACAACTGTTTCACCATATTGGACAAGGACGGCGGCGGAAGCCTGCTTCGCAATTTCGCCAGTTGTCAGTTTTAATGTCCGTCCTGCAATCTCCCGTTCGACTGATACCTTCACTTATATTTCCTGATTCATTCTTACTTCCGACTCCGACACAGATGCATCGAAGGAAGCTCCCCACGGGGATGACTACTTCCGGATCGACAAGCGTTCGAGGATTTCCTGATATTTTTGCAGATCTTTACTTTTCAGATAATCCAGCAATTTACGGCGACGAGACACCATTTGAAGAAGCCCACGTCGGCCAGCATGATCTTTATCATTTTGCTTCAAATGTGTCGTCAATTGACCAATTCGTTTGGTCAGAATGGCGATCTGAACTTCGGGAGAACCGGTATCCGATTCACCTCGTTGGTACTCAGAAATTGCCTCGACTTTTTGCTGTTTCGTAATCGTCATCGTCAATCCTAAACCATTAATGTCACACTACTTATGCGACGTTACCAAATCTCTACAGAGCGTCGGAGCTTACACAATTGGCCCCGCGCAAACCTCCCCTCGGGAAGGTTATCAAGCCACCAATGTAGCAATCGGAGCTAATTATGCAATGCAACCGGGCATTTTTCGCCTGCGGCATCACGATTCCTCCTGGTTCCAAACCCAACTCCAACCTTTCTTTCCGGGTTCTCGTATGGAGACAATCCCCTCGAATGCCTTTGCCTCATACAACAACTTCCGGGGAATCCGCTCCCGCTCGGCCCACACCAGCACCTCCTGAGAGGACTTTGACCCCTCTTTCAGTAACTCACACAACCCCTCAGCCACCTCGAGCACCCGTTCCGATGTTGCCGTTCCGCGAGCGACCAAATCCTGCAGTTCATCCGGTCGGATCGTGACCGGCTCGGGATCCCAGTCCAGCCCTGACTCCCGCAAGGTAAACGCCCGCCCCAGACATTCCGACCTTGGCAACAGATTCATTTTGGCCGGCAGTAACAGGCGACGCCCTACCTCTGTCGGATCGGAAACAAGCGTCAAGACCACCCGTGAAGCCAACGTAAATGCCAGAGACCCGATGGTCCGATGTAATGCACTTCGTCCTCCCTCCTTGCGATTATGGGTGACGATTAACACCGCTGCGTCATTCACTTTCGCCAACATCGTCAGTCGCTGCAATAAATTGCGTACCTGTTCTTGACTGCTTGCCGACATCCCGGCGATAAACGCGGTAATCGGATCGATCACAATCAGCCGACACTTGGGCATTTGCCTGGCTGCCCGCGACAGTGCTTCGACACTTCGTGCCAACGAAATCTGACGCGATCCTTCTGCCATCCCGCGCGGCCCCGCATTGGTTAACACGAAAATTCGCCCCAGATCGGCTCTGAGTCCCGTGAGCCGCGTATAGATCGTGTCGTCTAAATCATCGTCGCCGGTCAGGATCAGCGTATCGGTGGGACCACCGAGAGGAGAGTCGGGAGGGAGGACCTCTCCGCGCGATAGCCGGGCGGCCAGATCGAGCGCGAAGTAGGTTTTCCCCATTTCAGGTTCCCCTACTAACAAGGTGACCTTTCGGCGGGGAAGAAACGGCCTCCATAACCAGTCCACCGGTCTCGGTCCCCAATCGGCCAGTCGAATCAGGCTCGCATGTTGATTGGGGTCCGGCTCTCCATGAGTGGATCCGTCCCATCGTGTTTTTGGCAACATCTCAACCTCCCTGTCTGTCTGTGTGAACGTCTCAAAGTTTATTCTGGATTCCAAACACTGAACCGCTGATTCAAGGTGTCAAGATTTCCAGAATTTGGGACACACTTGGCGATACTCTTGAGGAATCTTGGCCGATACTGTTGGATACTCTTGACTGATACTCTTCGATACTCTTGAGCAAGTTGATTGCTGTAATCGAGTTGCGTCAATTGCTTCGTTTTGGCGAACTGCCGTTTTTTGTCGGTGCGCATTTTCCACGCCACACGAAATCGCCTCCTTTTTCGCGTTCCATCAATACTTATTTATCAACACGCGACGACTTGTTCTTGAGCCGCTTACGCAAGCAAGCCGGGCTATTTTCGAGTTGAAATAATCCTTGGCCGGTAGAACCGGCCCTACAAAAATATTGATTGATAGAATCTCTATATCAGGGTGCATGAAATGCACCACCATTAAATCAACGAACCACGAACGGTAACTCTGGTACGTTACAACCTTCAAGGTCAATTTCTGTAGGGTCCGCTGTGCGGACCGACCGCGCGACATGCCTCACTTCATAAGATTTTCAGCGTCATATTTTCTTACATTGATACCTGCATCACCTATTCTCATCATCGAAGACCGAAGAGAATGGTCCGCGTAGAGCTTGTGAATTTTTCCTCTCGGCAGACACAATTTCAGTTTTCTAAGGACTGGTTTTATTACAAAGTCTTGGCAGTCAACGATGCATGACTTTTATCGACCTCTCATTGTCTATACTCCGGTGCTT
>Ga0181597_10002135_pt1 | contig 21618 bp, 17 predicted proteins | sample 041ome_5_FD_148647 | JGI IMG/M metagenome (GOLD analysis project Ga0181597, IMG submission 148647) | Coastal salt marsh microbial communities from the Groves Creek Marsh, Skidaway Island, Georgia - 041403US metaG (spades assembly) | ecosystem: Environmental > Aquatic > Marine > Intertidal zone...
GCGGCGATGTCATCGGGGCTCACAAAGTCTCTGAGCGAGCTTTGGCGTTGATAAACGGTACGGATCTCATCGGGTGTCACGCCACGCTCAGCGGCATCGCGATCAATGACGCGATCGATCCGCTCACCGCCCACACTGCCGGGGCACAGCGCGTTGACCCTGATATTCCAGGGGCCCAGCTCCATCGCCCAGGTCTGGGCGAGCCCAATCGCCGCCCATTTGGCTGCCACATAGGGGGAGCGCATCGGGCAGCCATAACGGCCCGCGCTGGAGGACATGTTGAGAATGAGACCGCTGCGCTGCGACTTCATGAGGGGAATTACAAGGCGTGTCAGGTAAAAGAGGCTATTGAGATCGGTGTTGATGGTCGACTGCCACGCCGCCACCTCGATGTCTTCCACCGGCTGCTGCGGGCCCGCAATGCCCGCGTTGTTGAATAAAAGATCAAGGCGCTGATGGGGGTCAACCAGTGAATGAAACGCCGCTTCGACCTGCACCGCATCCGCCACGTCGCAGACCACTGCGCTGCCCTCGCCGAACTCATCCTGAAACTGCGCGATCGCCTCCGCATCAATATCGAGGGTCAGCACCCAATGACCCGCCTCGGCCAGCGCTCGCGCGCAGGCCAGCCCGATGCCCGAGGCACCAGCCGATATCAGCGCAACGGGTTGATCTGTCATGGTGCGAGGCAACTCCTTCATTTCAGGCTAAGGGCCGACCGTCGTTTCAGGGCGGCGCTCCACATTGCGGGTATCAAAGCGGGACCGCGCCGTGGCATAAGATGCTGTTTTATCGCGGAGGGTGGTCAGCCCGCAACGATTTCAATAAGGCGATGCCGGTCAGCCAGAAAGTGAAGGTCAGGGGTAACGACACCACCAATGTCGCCGTTTGGGCCTCGCGCACACCTCCGGCATACATTAACCCGATTGGCAGGATGGCAATCGCAATCGCCCAGAACACTCGGTGCCAGCGCGCAGGATCCTGAGATGCGGCAAGCTCTGTCGATGCAGTTGCCGCCAGCGTGTAGGAAGCGCTGTCGTAAGTCGTCGCCACAAAGATGACAGCCACCACGCAGAAAAGGCCGATCGCCACGGCTGCAAGAGGAAGCGCATTGAGGCCAGCCACAATCGCGGCGTTGCCGCTTTCGGCGTTCATCACGCCGATCACGTCGACCTCGCCGCTGAGCTGCAGACCGAGTGAGTGATTGCCCAGAACAAAAAAGAACAACCATACGCCAAGGGAGCCCAGCCCGAGCATGCCAAACACCACCTCGCGCAGAGTGCGACCCCGGGAGATACGTGTGACAAAAATCCCGATAAAGGGCGCATAGGCAATCCACCAGGCCCAGTAAAAGACCGTCCAGTCTCCGACAAAGCCGGTGTTGGCGATGGGGTCGGTCCAGAACGTCATAGCTAGCGTGTTTTGCAGCAAGTGCCCGACCGAGTTCACCGCCATGCGCAAGATAAAGAGCGTGTCGCCGGCAAACAACACAAAGAGCAAAAACAGAAATGCCATGAGCAAATTAATGTCACTCAGGCGACGGATACCGCGACTCAGGCCTAACCAGACACTCATTGAAAACAGCATCACGCAGAGGGTCACCACAACGATCTCCAACGCGAACCCGTCAGGGATGCCCGTTAGACGTGCAATCAAGGCGGAAATCAGTGGCGTTGAAATACCCAATGAACTCCCCGCACCGCCAATCAAAGCGATCATGAAGAAGCTGTCCATCAGCCGTGCGAGCCAGGAATTTTCCCTGCCCTTCAGCCAGTATTGCGCGGAGTTACTGTATTTCAGTTGCGGCACTTTGCGCACATAAAACGGATAGGCGATAGCCAATGTGGGCAAGCTGTAGAAGGCCCAGGCGACAAAGCCCCAATGGTGCAGCCCATAGGAGGCCGCCCAGTCATAGGCCTTATCGGAGAAGGGCTCGGCACCAAAGGGCGGTGCCTGTACGTAGTAGGCCCACTCAATCGCACTCCAGTACAGCATGCCCGAGCCAATACCCGCGGCAAACAACATGCCCACCCAGCTGAGCGTCGGAAATTCCGGTTCTTCTGACCCCAGGCGGATAGCGCCGTAACGGCTGAAAGCGATATACAACACCACCGCTAAGGTGGAGGCGCCAGTGAGGATGTAGAACCAGCCGAAGGTGTTAGCGATCCAGGCATAGATGACCGCAAGGACGGCAGCGGTTTCACTCGGAAACACCAATAGCGGCAGCGTCAGACCCAGCAGTACCGAGACCGAGAGCCCGAAATTCACCCTATCAATTTGTTGAGCCAAAAGTACCGCGCTTTTTATTCTGTGGCGTGCTGCCCTCGCGGACGAGTATACACAGGCGCGCCCGTTTGAGCCGGTTGGCACTTTTTCGCATCCGCAATGCGGCTGCGGCGCGAGTTAGACAACGGTCGGTCTACGTCTATAATCCACGCCTGTCCGATTAGTTCTAATTTCAATGCGGCTCATTCTCACTGCCATATTGTGTTGGCTATGCCTGCCCGCTGATATCAGCGCGCACACCGCCGAGGACCCACTCGAAGAGCTCGTGATCACCGGCCGACGAGAACACCTCGCGGGCGAGGCACGCAGTGCATCCGAAGGGATCGTTGGGCAAATGGACCTCGCCATCAGGCCCCTATTACGACCAGGCGACGTATTGGAAGCCGTGCCCGGCCTCATCGTGACTCAGCACAGCGGCTCGGGTAAATCGAACCAGATGTTCCTGCGTGGCTTCAATCTGGATCACGGCACCGACTTCTCCACTGTCATCGACGGGATGCCTATCAATTTGCGCAGCCATGGCCACGGGCAGGGCTATACGGATATTAATTTTTTAATTCCGGAAACCGTCGCGCGCATCAACTTCGTGAAGGGCCCCTACCACGCCGAGCTCGGTGATTTTTCTTCAGCAGGTGGCGCAGAGATTGAGACCGCGGATGTTTTCAATAATCAGATCGCCTGGACGGCGGGGGAAAACGGATTTCATCGCGGGCTCGCCATGGGCAGTTTTGCTGCGGGCAGTGCGCGGCTCTCCGGCGCCCTGGAGGTGCAGCGCTACGACGGCGCCTGGACTGACGTTGACGAGGACGTGAAAAAACTTAACGGCCTGCTGAAGCTGGGCGGAGGGGACGACGCCGCACAGTGGCAAACCACCCTGATGCACTACGACAACGAGTGGAATGCCGCGGATCAGATACCCGAACGGGCCGTGACTGCAGATGTGATCTCACCGCTGGGCTCGATTGACACGACGCTGGGAGGCAACACCCGACGCTCCAGCCTTTCAGGAGACTATCAGCGCAATCAAAGTGGTCACACGACGCGCTGGACCGCTTATTTCGTTGACTACGAGATGAACCTGTACTCCAACTTCACCTATCAACTCGATGACCCGGCACGGGGCGATCAATTTCAGCAAGTGGACGAGCGGCGCATTCTGGGCGGGAGCTACCATCATCACTGGAACCCGAGTGACACACTTCAGTATCGCTGGGGCGTTGCGGTGCAGCATGACGATATCAGTCAGGTCGGCCTTTATCGCACCCAAGCGAGGCAGCGCACCGGCACCGTCAGGCAGGACGCCGTCGAGGAGAGCAGTCTGGGCGCTTACTACGAGGCCATTTGGTCGCTTGGCCCCCGGTGGCGCGCCGTGCTGGGCGCCAGGGCAGATCATTTCCGCTTTGATGTAGACGCAGAGGACCCGCGCAACAGAGGCGCCGAGCAAGACACCCTGATTAGCCCGAAAGCGAGTTTGATTTACCGCGCGAGCCCCGCCACCGAGTGGTATGCGAGCGCAGGGAGGGGCTTCCACTCCAACGACGCGCGGGGCGTGACCCAGCAGGTTGATCCCGTTACCGGAGAGGCGGTGTCCTCGGTGGACCCTCTGGTGAGCTCTCACGGCGCGGAAATCGGCGTAAAGACCCAATGGCAACAGCGCTGGAATCTGGCGGCTGCGCTGTGGTACCTGGAGCTGGATTCAGAGCTGTTATTTGTTGGGGATGCCGGCACCACCGAAGCGACCCGGCCGAGCGAGCGCTGGGGCATTGAGCTCAACAACTTCTGGATGATCGACGAAGTGTGGTCACTCGAAGCCGATGTCGCCTGGACCGACGCACGCTTCAGCAATAATGCAGTCGAAGGACGTCATATCCCGGGGGCGCTGGAAACCGTGGCCAGCGCCACTCTCTCGGCGCTAACCCCCGATGGCTGGTTCGGCGCACTGCGAGTGCGTTACGTCGATGGCGCGCCGCTGATCGAAGACGGCTCCGTTACGGCACACAGCGCCACTCTCGCCCACCTGTCACTCGGGTGGGCCGGTCGGCACTACGCTTTGCGGGCCGATGTGCTGAACCTGTTCGACTCCGATGACCGGGATATCGAGTACTTTTATGCCTCAAGGCTAGAAGGTGAGCCGCTGGAGGGTATCGAGGACCGACACTTTCACCGCTTTGAACCCCGTCAGGTGCGCGTCACGCTCACGATGAATCTGTAAGCACGCTCACACCACTGAATCTAGACACAAGGAGGCCAAGACGCGGCGTTGCCCTGAGAACGGGCGGCGGCCATGCATGACCTGATAGTTATCGATCAAAGCCACGTCGCCAGACTCCCAAGGCAGGTCAAATACCAGCTCGTAGGCGATCTCAACTGCCGATTGCATATCCGCGTCATCAAACGCCGAGCCATCACCGTAGGTGACCGAGCGGGTGCCCTCGTTGCGCTGATCCTGCCAGCCACAAAACGCGGCAATCAGCTGATTGAAGAAGACCTCTCTGCCCGAAGGTGCGTGGCGGATGAGCGACAAGGCTGGCGTGGTGGTGCGGATTGCGTCGTCAGGTAACCACTGCCAGTCATACTCAAGCGCTGTCAAGCGCCCCTCCGCGGCCTCTTTCGTATCGACATTGAGCGTCTGGCGCCAACTTCTGCCCTGCCCTGAAGTAGCGTCGGCTTCGGCGGGCATGGTGAGGGAATAGCGCGCACCGTGCGCTCTGCAGCGGGCCACAAACTCGGGTAACTGCTGTGTCAGTTTCTCGAGCAGCACATCAGAGCGACAAAGTGGCGTAGCGCCGCCTACTGCAGCGGCCTGCTCACAGTGGAAAAACAGGTGACTCGGGAAGTACGGAGTCTGCGCCATCTCATGGTGCAGAAAAATCTCGACATCCTGCGGCGCCTCGTTGGCGGTGAAGACGCGTGGCGTGCGGTTGTGGCGCACCGCGTTCGACAGCGACTCGTTATAGGGAAAATTCGGGAGGGCAAAACCGGCAACAAAATCATCAAAGGTCTGCGCATCCGTGACCCCGCAGCCACGAAAGAGGATGGCGCCATGGGTCGCCAGTTGCTCCATGAGCGCCGCCGACTGGGCGCGGAGACCGTGCTGCAACATCGGTCCTTCAGCGACCAACACCAGCGGAAAAGCCGCACCGCCATGACGCTGCTGGCCGGTAACGGGCTGCGACTCAAACCTCATTGTGCTGAACTCGCGCAGGGCACCGCAAAATGTGTACCCGCGCTCGTAGCCATATCCCTGCCCTTACCGATTCTCTCACCCATGCCCATACCCGCGCCCGCGAACTCCGTCGCCACATCAGTCATAGATGGGGAAAAACGTGCCAAAGGCTTCCTCGCAGAAGTGGCCCGGATCATTAAATCGCCGGTTGCGGTTTAGGGCGGAGATCGCGGTCATTTCGGCCTCGTTCAACTCAAAATCAAATAGCAGCTGATTCTCTCTCAAGCGCTCCACCCGGCTGGTCTTCGGAATCACCGCCGTGCCCCGCTGAATGCCCCAGCGCAACACCACCTGAGCCGGGGTCCGGTCTACTCGCGCGGCGGCCTCTTTGACGGCCGCTTGCTCGAGCACCGACTCTCCCGCCTCGGCCATGTCGAGCTCCAAATAAGACAGCGCGCCCAAAGGGGAGAACGCCGTTACCGCCAGGTCGTACTGCGCCGCAGCGCGCAGCAGTCGCTCCTGGGTCAGGTAGGGGTGGGATTCGATTTGCAGCATGGCCGGTTTGATCTGCGAGTAGGCCATGAGGTCATGGAGTAGCCCAGTGTTGTAGTTGCAGACCCCGATCTCCTTGACCAGCCCCGCGCGCACCAGCTCTTCCATCGCGCCCCAGGTGTCGGAGAGCGGCACCGGATCCGGCACCATCACGGGATTCTCGGTTTCCGGGTCGGCGATCCACTCCGGGGGGTAGCGGATGTCAAAGTCGACGTATTGGAGCGCGATCGGAAAGTGAATGAGATACAGATCCAATTCACTCAGGCAGAGGTCCTGTAGGGTGCGCTCACACGCCGCGCGCACATGCTCGGGCCGGTGATAGGTATTCCACAGCTTTGAGGTGACCCAGAGTTCTTGGCGACTCACGAGACCCTCAGACAGTGCCGCCTGTAACCCCTCGCCCACCTCAGCTTCATTGCCATAGTCAGCCGCGCTGTCGAGGTGGCGGTAGCCCTCGGCAATGGCCAAGCGGACCATCTCCGCGGTGTCCTCTCTGGCGATCTTCCACAGACCTAGCCCAATGGCGGGCATCTCGCCCCTACCCACCGAAATCGTCGCACTCACTGTCGTCTCTCCTTTCGACCTCAGCATCGGGTCACATCGTTACCTTAAGTTAAGGATCAGCCAACCTGCTCCTTGCGCGCCCCTGCCATGGCTTTTGCTCATGGTATTAGCGTGAACAGTTAGTGTCCTTCGTAAAAATCGCCGATGCCGTTTGCTTCACAGAACATGCCGACGTCGACCTCGCGCCCCATCTGCATCGAGTGCTGAGCAGCGCTGGCCACAATCAGCGACCAGAGTGCCTGCTCTGGTGTGGCCGCGTCCACCGCCTGCCCCGCTAGCTGCAAATTAAAGGCGATGTGTTCAAAATAGGTGGCGCCATAGTGGCCGCTGGCTTCAATCCAGTCAGGATAGCCAACCGGCACGCCCCGGTACGCGGGATGCTGCGGCACCTCCACCAGAAGCTCAGCTTTTGAGGGCGCATCGGGCTGAAAACTGGCCTGCTCGCTGGCCACCAAACGGCCGCGCTCGCCCACCACCACCAACTCTTCATAGAGCTCCTGACAAAACATGTTGAGCGTAAAGCTGGCTCGCACACCGTTGTCGTAGTCAATGATTACCATGGCGTGGTCATCGATGTCTGACATCTTTCCTTGCCACTCAAAATCGAGAAAGTTCACCGCTCTGCCGCCACTGGCATACACCCGCTTGGGCCGTGACTGGGCAACAAGATTGATTAGATCAAAGTAGTGACAGCACTTTTCAACCAACGTCCCGCCGCTGTTGCAATTGAATTTGTTCCACTGATCCACTTTATCGAGAAACGGGGGGCGATATTCAGACATGGCGACTGTCTTAACTGCACCGAGCGTTGCCTGTGACTGCAACTCACAAAGGGCGTCGACGTACTGTGCTTTAAAGCGGTACTGCATGCCGAGCTGGATAACGCTCGGATAATCACGCGCCAGATTCACCATGTCCATCGCGTCCTCCAGCGTCGTGGCCATCGGCTTTTCCAGTAAAATGGGCTTTCCCGATTGAGAGACGGTACGCAGGACCTCTAGATGGGTATGGTTGGGCGTACTGATCACAACCGCGTCCACTGCGCCATCACCGCAGGCCTCGTTCAGATGGGTATAGACCGTCAACGGCGCAGCGGTAAGCGACTGCCAATCCGAGCGTGCCCATTTCAGGCTGCCTTCGAAGGGATCAACAATGCCCTGCAGGTCTGCCCATCCCAATAACTGACAAACCCGCAGATGCTCTCGGCCCATCATACCCGCACCGACAATCAAGAGACGTGGCTTACGCTGACGCGACAGGTAGGGATTGTCGGGGGTGAGCGCGGCGATACGTTCTGCTGCACTGCCCTGAATCGGGGAGCGGACATTGGTCATGCGCGGACTTCTCTGGTGCTCGCCAATCGACGGTGCCAACTAAACCAAAACAGCGCATTCAGCGCGAGAAGACTCAGTAAAAGCGGCGCTAACAGGCTCGAGCCAGTACCAACCAAACCGATAGGTGAAAAGATCAGATAGAGGACCACCACGCAGGACAGCAGCGTTCCCGCACAGGGTTGCGCATAGGCCCAAGGGGTCAGATCCACCTCTGCCGCCTGTCTGACCGGCAATGCCTCAGTGCGCGGGTGCCAATAGCCGATCGCGAGCATGATCATCACCTCCAGTACAAACAGGATCGCGTAAAGATGCAGAAAATGCACCGGCAAGAAGTCCTTGAGCAAGAACTGAAAAGCACCATAGGTAATGATGTGGAAGGCGATCACCACCTTGGCTGCGAGCGCGGGAACGCGTTGGGTAAATAGACCGATCAGCACAATTGCAACCATGGGGATGTTGTAAAAGCCTGTGAAAATGCGAATGACCTGCCATAGGCCGTCGGCAGCAAACTGCAATAGCGGCGCGACCAGCAAAGAAAAAAGGGTCATGATCAGACCTACCCGCTTGGCCACCCTCACAATTTCAGCATCAGGCACCGCTCTTCGCATCCATGGCTGATAGACATCGATACAAAACAGTGTCGCTGCGCTGTTGATCAGCGAGTTGAAGGAACTCAGCACTGCGCCCAGCAAGACGGCAAGAAAGAACCCCGCGGCGTAAACTGGTAGCACGTCGCGCACCAGCTGGGGATACGCCAAATCAATCGACTGTAGCTCCGGCCCATAAAGATGGTACGCGACCACGCCGGGAATCATCATCATTAACGGGACTAGCACCTTGAAAAAACCGGATAGCAACACGCCCTTTTGCCCCTCGGCGAGACTGCGTGCGGCAAGGGTCCGCTGGATGACGTATTGGTTAGTACACCAGTAAAAAAGGTTGGCGAAAATCATCCCCGTAAAGAGCGTTGCGAAAGGTGTGGGGTCTGTCGGACCCCCGATCGCATTGAGCTTTTGGGTCTCGTTGGTCAACATAATATCGAGTCCGGCCCCCGCGCTGCCCTTACCTAAAGTCTGCAGGCCCAGCCAGGGCACGGCCACACCGACGATCAAGAGGCCAACGCCATTGAGTGTGTCGGACACGGCCACCGCCCGGAGGCCACCGAGGATGGCATAGGACGCGCCCAGAGCGCCGATCACCATAATGGTCAGTACCAGCGAGGTACCATAATCCAGCTGCAGCAGCTCAGGTATGTCAAACAGCTTGAGCACCGCAATGGAGCCGGAGTACAACACGCTGGGGATCGTCACCAGACCATAGCCAAGCATGAACAGCACAACCGTCATCCGACGGACACCTTCATCAAAGCGCGCGCTGAGAAACTCTGGCAGGGTTGTGAAAGCGCCGGCCAGATAGCGCGGCAAAAAGAAGAATGCCATCAGCACCGTGGCAAGCGCTGCAGTTACCTCCCAGCCCATGCTACTGAGGTTGTAGCCATAGGCAGACCCGTTGAGACCAATGAGCTGCTCCGCCGACAGGTTAGTGAGCAGCAAGGACCCCGCGATAAATGTCGCTCCCAAACCGCGTCCCGCGAGAAAGTAACCTGCTCCGGTATCGACTCGTCCGCGGGTCTGCCACCACGACACGAATGCCACCAGGCCCATAAAGCCGATACAGCTCACAATCGTCTGCATCAGATCAGCAGTCATCAGCGGTTCAGGGCAGTTACCATCAACGCAGGGTACGCACTCCACCGTCGACCAGCAATGTCTCGTCTCTCTCCGCACAGATAATATCGCCGCAACTTCTGATCACGCCCCCCTGAACAATTTATAAACAGTCTTGCATGAATTCAGATGGTAGCCGTTCGTGCACTCGCGTCGCAGGCAGCGCCAGTCTCTTGGTGAGGGAGAGCGTCCAATCCTGACACTCGAAAACCGTTTAGTCGTATACTCTTTCATCCCAGAAGCAGTGAGGCCTTGAGCGCAACGAAGTCATGACTCAATCTGTTTTATTGCTGGATGGCGGCCTCGGCCAAGAGCTTATTTATCGGAGCACCGCCGCCGCCCACCACCTCTGGTCACTGCAGGTTATGTTGGATGAACCGCAGCTCGTCTCTGATATTCATCGCGATTTCTGCCAGGCGGGAGCGGCGATCGCTTGCCTCAATACCTATGCAATCACCCGAGCACGGCTGACTCGAGGCGGTGTTTCTACGCCCCTTGATACGCTGTTGCTCCGCGCCTGTGAGCTTGCCCGTCAAGGGATCGAAGCAAGCGGGAAGAACGATGTAGCCGTGGTGAGCAGCCTGCCCCCCCTGGTTGCGAGCTATAGCCCTGATACCGAGCTGCCTGTAAATCAAATGGTGAGTGAATATGAGGAGCTGATCGCCCTGCAGCGGCCCCACGTTGATGGCTTTCTCGCCGAAACTATCGCCTCTGTCAATGAAGCCATCGCCGTGCTGACCGCTTCCAAACAGTCAGATGTGCGCATTATGCTGGGCCTCACCGTAATGGACGAGGATGGCCGCCGGCTGCGTTCGGGAGAATCGTTGGAAGACGCCCTGGCCGCCATCGGCGCATTTGATCCACTGGCTGTGGTAATCAATTGCTCCAAACCCGAGGCCGTCTCGCAAGCCATGCCGCTCCTGAGCAAATCCGGATTTGCATTTGGCGGCTTTGCCAATGGCTTTACCGCCATTGACGCGCTGAAACCCGGGGGCGTGGTTGACGTATTGGAGGCCCGCGCAGACCTCGGACCCACTGCCTATGCGGCATACGCCAGTAACTGGCTGGATGCGGGCGCTACTGTTATCGGGGGCTGCTGTGAAGTCGGGCCAGATCATATCGCTGCCTTGAACAACTTAATGGAGCAACGCGGCATAGGACGCGCGCGCTGGGCAGATCTCGCCTCTGCTTAAACCCAAAAAAAGCCGGAGTTTACGCGGTTCTACTAAGGCTCGGCGGGTCACCAAAAATTCACGAATTTGTTACTTGCGAGTTGAACTTTTCAGGGCAAAATGCGCGCCTCTTCGCTACGCGTGACAGGGTGCCATGAGCTCTCTCCGGCCAGTTTCGTCATTACTGATTACCACCGCCTTCCTGTTGGTGGGGCATGGTCTGCACATGACATTTTTGCCGCTGCGCGCCAGCGAGTTGGGCCTATCGCAGACATTGATCGGCCTGAGCGGTTCGGCCTATTTCGCGGGCTTTATCACCGGCGCACTCGTGATTCCACCGGTCATTGCCAGAGTCGGGCATATCCGAAGCTTTACGGCATTAATGGCCATTTTCCTCTGCAGCTTCCTGATTCTGAGCCTTGTCAGCGAGGGCCTCTTTTGGGTCCTGGTGCGCTTCATACTGGGCGCGGTCATGTGTGGCGCCTATACGGTGATCGAGAGCTGGCTGGCAGATCAAAGCGACGCGGAGCGGCACGGACGTGTGTTATCGGTTTACACCGCCATTGTCCTTATTTCTATGGCGTTCGGTCAGTACTTACTGGGGTTAACAGCCGCGAATCCCCTCTACCCCTTTATTTTTGTGTCTTTACTGGTGGGGCTCGCGATCGTCCCTGTCAGTCTGACTCGCTCACTCGCTCCAGCACCGGTTCCTGCCACGCGCGTCAATTTCTTCATGCTGTATCGACGCTCGCACACCGCTTTTGCGGGAGCACTGGGCTCCGGGGTGGTAATGGGGGGCTTTTGGGGGTTGGGCGCCATCTACGCGCTGGGTCAAACCAGTGATGCAAGCTTTGTACCCGCTTTCATTGCCGCCAATATTATTGGCGGTGCGCTGGCGCAGTATCCAATCGGTATGGCATCTGACCGGATCGATCGCCGATATGTGCTGGCGGCCCTTTGTGCCGCCAGTGGATTCTCCGCCTTCGGACTCATGCTGGCATCGTCCAAAGAGTTACTGTTGCTCGGGGCCTTTGCGTTTGGCGCATTTGCCAACTCTCTCTATGCAGTTTCTCTAGCCAAGGCGGCAGACAATTCGAAGCGCGAGGAATTTGTCACGATCGGCTCATCGGTATTGCTGCTAAATGCCGTCGGTTCAGCCAGCAGCTCACTGGTCATAGGCTGGGCCATGCGCAGCCTTGGCGACGGCGCGCTATTTGCGTTTCTTGCTGTGGCCAGTTTTATCACCGGCGTGTTCATCATCCTGCAACCACCGGGTCGCACCGCTGTCACTATCGAGGAGCAAGGCGCCTTTATTGCAGCAACGTCAGCAATGGCGCCCGCCGCTTTCGATCAGGACCCCCGATCTGACGAGGAGGTGGAATACGAACCCACGTCGGAGGACGAGGGAGAGCTTGGCAATCGCGCCGAATGCAGTGGAAACACCCTCTACGAGGCGGCGGCCTGATCCCCATGCTGTAAAATGAGGTCGATCCTCAGAGCTGGCCCGCTTCGAAAGAGCCGCTAATGGCGAGTGCTCGGCGTTGCGAAATTCCGCTACTCCGGTTTCGTAAAGCGCGCCATACTCGCGATTTCCGGCGAACTAGCGCGGACGTGGTTTTGACTATTGAGGAGTCGGTAGCATGGCGTTACCCGCGATCACCATTGGCCCCAGAGTGCGCAAGTCGCCCTTCTACGACGCGACAATCCTTGCTGGCGCCAAGGCATTTACGATTTACAACCATATGTTCATGCCCACCAGCTACGGCGATCCCACCGCTGAGTATTGGTCTCTGGTGCGCGGCGTGACACTGTGGGATGTAGCTGCTGAGCGGCAAGTAGAGATTATTGGACCGGATGCGCTGGCGCTTACACAACTGCTCACCCCCAGAGATATCGATCATTGCCCTGTAAACCGAGCACGCTACGTGGTCTTGTGCGACGGTAATGGCGGCATCATCAATGATGCCGTTTTGTACCGGCACGCAGAAGACCACTTTTGGCTGTCTCCGGGCGACGGTGATGTACTGCTATGGGTAAAAGGAGTCGCCGCACGCAGCGGGTTGGATGTCACGGTGAGGGAGCCCGATGCGTCACCGCTACAACTACAAGGCCCACTTGCTCCCAAGGTCGCTCAGAAGCTTTTTGGTGATCTGGCGATCGAGCTGGGTTACTACCACTTTACCCACACGACCCTCGACGATATTCCGGTCGTACTGAGTCGCACTGGATGGAGCGGAGAACTAGGGTACGAAATTATTCTGCTCGACAGTAGCCGCGGCACGGAGCTGTGGGAGCATTGCATGGCGGCCGGCGCAGAATGGGGTATCGAACCCGCTTGTCCTTCACTCGCGAGAAGTATGGAGGGCGGGTTGCTCTCCTACTGTAGTGACATCACGTTAAACGACGATCCTTTCACCATTGGCATGGCGCGCTTGCTTGATATCGACAAACCCCATGACTACATCGGGAAGACAGCTTTGCAGGCCATTGCCAAAGCCGGTCCAGCGCGGCGTCTGGTCGGCGCCAATTTCTACGGCGCCCCGGTAGTGCCCAACCAACATTTTATGCCAGTGAAAGCAGGGGAGGACGTGGTGGGGCACGTCACGCGCTACGCCTATTCTCCTCGACTCGAACACAACATTGCACTGGTGAACCTACCGGCTACGCTGTCGGCGCCGGGCACCCCGATTTCCCTGGATGCCGGCGACGGTTGGCGGAGTGCCGAGGTCGTTGATATCCCATGGATTGCCGCCGAAAAGAAAATTTCCGCTTGATAAATAGGCCCTTCCTCGCAGCGCACTGCAACAGTGGGGCTAAACACGTGAACGGATTGATCGTCGGCGCCGTATATTGCAAACCAAAGATCTTGGAGACAAACCATGTCCACACAGAATCTGGGTGACGAGTATCCAGCGGCGACACAAAAGCTGGACAAGAGTGTTCTTGGGTTTTTTAGCGCCGCCGAGCGGCTTTTATTGGTGATTATCAGCCTGCTCACCATGCTGGCGGTGGCGCTCGAACTCGCGCACTTTGCCGATTCGGGCCGCATCCGACTGGCGGACCTACTGTTGCTCTTTATTTACCTGGAAGTGATCGGGATGGCATATGCCTACTATGCCACCCACAGTGTGCCGGTCACGTTACCGGTGCTGATCGCCATCACGGGAATCACGCGACTGATCATTCTGCAGGGTAAAGAAGCTGAGCCGAGTAAGCTGCTTTTTGAGGCGGGAGCCGTGCTGTTACTGGCTATCTCACTGGCCATTCTCACTTGGGCTTCGCAACGAGCGCCATCACTCAACACCAGCGATAAACCCAACCCGAACCAGGAAATCAGCTGATCCCTGTGATGCCGGCCGGCGGCGCCGATTTGCCACCGCTATTCAGTCGCGAGCGGGTAAACCACATGAGCATCCAGCCGCTTTTTTCTGATCTGGCCAGCTCAACCCTTGCGCTGGGTTGGGGTCAGATAGACAGGCTATACACCTCGCCTGACCCGGAGGAATGGCAGGATATCGAGCACGCCGCAGCGGCACGACAAAAAGAATTTATTGCCGGACGCAATCTCGCAAAGGGGCTGGCGGATTCCCTCGGCCTGCCTAATATCCCGCTGAGAAGAGGAGATGATCGCTCTCCTCGCTGGCCAACTGACCGTTGTGGCAGCCTAAGCCACTGCTCCACCGTGTGCGCCGCTGCTGTCTCGACCACTGAGGTGATCGAGTCTGTTGGTATCGACTTGGAGTCTGTCGGACGCGTGGAGACAAAACTCTGGCCCATGCTCTTTACCGCACGCGAGCGAGACTACCTCGGTCAACTTGAACCCGAAAAGGCGAGCGTCGAAGCAACGGTTTTTTTTAGCGCCAAAGAGAGCTTCTACAAGTGTCAGTACCCCCTGACCCAGTCTTGGGTTGGCTTTCAGGATGTGGAACTTGAACGCAGCGATGACAAGGTGCTACGCATATCCCCCACAAACGGTGACAAGCAGCGGTGGCATGTACCGCCAATACATATGGCACCGGTCGACGAGCGGCATGTCGCCACGTTAATCCTGCTCTACCGTTAGCGCGCTAAAACAGACTGTGCTCCCGCCGATCAGGCGGCGGACGCCCTCCGGCGCAAATAGCGTGATAAAAATCTTCCAGAGTATCCTCGCCAAATTCGGGCGTCGCGTCGGCGTCATAACATTGTTTGGCCTCATCCCAGACCAGCATCGACTCCGAGGCATAAAACTGGGCGATGCGCAGAAACTCTGCACGCTCCGCCATCCGCTGCGATAACAGTGCCAGCGGTGCAATGACCCAGCGCAACCAAGTGAACATGTTGACGGGCAAAGACCTAAGGCGACAAGGTTGGCCCGCCGCATCGCAGAGCATCCTGGCCTGAACCAGCGGCGTGATGGCAGGCCCGGGGCCACCAATAATGCGTTGCACCGTCCCCTCTCTCGGTTCGTCGAGCTGGCCGACAATGAATCGCGCCAGATCGCGATCTGAAATGGGCTTGCACGCCGTCCCTTCCCCCGAACCGAACACCAGAAAAGGCTTACCCGCCTGCACTCGCGCCAGTTGCCCTACCAAAGACCTAAAAAAGGCGGTAGCGCGGACAATGGTAGCAGGCACCGGAGCGTCATAAAGTGCGGACTCAAACTGCAACTTCGCCTGCTGAAAAGCCAGCACCGGCTTCTGAACACAGATTGCCGAGAGCAGCACAAAGTGGGCAACGCCGTCACGCTCTGCGCGCGCTAGCAGTCTTTGGTTGGCCTCAAAGTCAACGCGAATCGCGTCGTCTGGCGCGCCCGTTCGACTCGCGAGGCAGGACACAACGGCCTGAACGGGGGGCACCTGAGAGTCCCAATCCGTATCCATTGTTATGTCAGCCTCAACGACGGTGATCGCCTGATTTTCTTCAACAACCAAGGCGTGCCCGGGGCGCGCGAGTGCAATGACCTCATGGCCCGTGTCGGCCAATTCCTTCAGCACTGCCTGACCGATGTAACCTGTCGCTCCCGCCAGCAATACCCGCATGGCAATCTCTATCGTAACTGTTGTGCCACCCTAGGCGGGTCGCGTCGGCCGGTCAATCAGGAAAGTAGATCCTCAGCCCACCAGCGCATCATCATTACTAGATCACGGAATCTCGTGGCCGGTAAAGGTGCTGCGGATTCGCTAGAGTGTCGACTCTCGATGTCAGGTCGCCGCCACCATGTCAGCCTCCGATAACCCAATGAGCCCCGCAGACCAATCTCGCGTTATCGAGATGGCTTGGGAGGACCGAACGCCCTTTGAAGCAATTGCCACGCTTTACGGCTTGTCGGAAGCAAAAGTCATCGCTCTCATGCGGGCATCGCTTAAACCCCGCGCGTTTCGCAACTGGCGCCAGCGGGTCACAGGGCGCGTGACCAAACACGGTGCGCGTCGAGACCCATCGGTATCGCGCGGGTACTGTGCGACCCAATACAAACAACGCTCAAAATAGGCTCATCATGGAAACCCTCGCGCTGTACGTCGTCGCTGCCACCTTGGGCGCCATGCTGTTCTTCGCTGTGGGCGTAGCGCCCACGGTTTTTCAAGCGCTCCCGATCGAACAAGCCGGCCTGTTTCTGCGCAAACTCTTTCCGCGGTACTATCTTGCCCTGATCGTGGGCTCTAGCGTGGCGGGCGGCTTGTGGATCAGCAGCGCGCCGCTGGCAGCCGCAATCTGTCTACTGATTGCCTTATCGACACTCTGGATTCGGCAACGATTAGTGCCCCGCATCAACCAGCTGCGCGACGCCGAGCTCGCCGGTGATGCCGCGGCCGGTGCCCGCTTTGCCACGCTGCATCGTCTGTCGGTCATCATCAATATGTTTCAATTGCTGGCGCTACTCTTCCTACTACTGAAGTACTGAGGTTACCTCGCCATGAATCCGGAGCTGTTGTGGGTGTTTATCCCCACGATCGCCGCCATCTCGCTCACCCCCGGCATGTGTATGACTCTGGCCTTCACGCTGGGCCTGTCACAGGGCTACCGGCGCACGCTGTGGATGATGTGGGGTGAATTAGCGGGCGTCGCAACAGTAATCTCGACCTGCGTGCTCTTGCTCGCCTGGATCCAGTCACTATCAGAGGGGTATTTCGCCGCGCTGGCGTTGGTAGGCGGAAGCTACCTATTGTGGATTGCCTACCGCTTGTGGACGCAACCCGCCCGCTTCACGGGCGGCGAAAACCAACCGTGCCTGTCGCCGGGCGCTCTGCTTATCCTAGGATACGTAACGGCAGTGGTAAACCCGAAAGGTTGGGGCTTCATGATTGCGTTGTTACCGGGCTTTATGTCCGTCGACTATTCAACACCACAACAGCTCGCCGCGTTTCTGGGCGTCATGCTGCCATCAGAGTTTCTGTCCATGACGCTCTATGCCACGGGCGGGAGTGGCATTCGGCGATTCCTCACCACCGAGCGGCATCTCGCAAACCTGAACAAAGTTGCGGCAGGACTGATGGTGCTGGTTGGCGCGCTGATGCTCTTCAGGATCTGAGTCTCAGCGGCGCGACAGGCACAGCTAAGCCGCAGCATCGACCCAACAAGCAGTGACGGGCGCGATTACCGCACCCAAATGGGTGAGCTCCACACGCGCTCTTGAAGCGTCTTGTGCAAATCGGCCCGTGGCGCGACGCCAGCACGAATAGCATCCCAGGTTGACCAGCGACAGGTCGGATTCTCTAGCGCACGCACGTAGTAAAACGCGCGACTGTCCGGATCGTAATCCGGGTCTTGCCACACTGTTTTCAACTCAGACGCACCCACACCTTGGGTGATGCTGCAATCTGCCAGATCAACCTTGGCGCCATTGTCGGGGCAACGGTGCGTATTCGGATCAGGTGCCATCCCGTCTGAGCAGGCAACGTCATAAACCTGCTCGTAGGTCTCACCCGCTTTTTCCCAGCCCTTGATAATTTGTAACCGTTGCAGCGCAGTGCCCCGGGGGTCGGCACTGGCCCAGGCGACAAAGGTTGGCGCGGTATCGGTTTTAGCCAACTCTCCGCCCATGGGCACACCGCCTGCGTAGGCGTCTTCAATCATGGTTTCTGAATTCAGGATATCGGCCGAAAACGCGTTAGCCGCGAAAAACCGCACTTTCATCCGCGGACCCGAAGTCGCAAAAGTTTCCTTGCGGCGAAAAGCGTCATAGATCGCGTCACGGGTATTCTCCTCCGCCCATACGCCAGTCACCCCCGACGCACTCCAGCTCTCAAAGCCGCCCCCGTAGGTATAAGTGCGGCCCTCGACCTCCGTTAAGGTATCTGGCGCCAGAAACTTGGCAAATGTCCCATAGATAAAATCCACCGGTACCGAGCCGCGCCGCTCGGGCAAACCATCGAGCAAGCCCGCTTTGGAGAAAAAGGTTTCCTCGTCATCACTGGTACCGGCAACGTGGGTGTCACTGGCCGCGGCAAAACCAAACTGGTACGGGTTTTTCACCCCGCCAGACTCCAGCATCAGCCCATTGCGCAGGGCCTCGCGCACATAACTGCCTTTTTCTTCGCTATGAATGCTGGTGCCAACTCTGAATTTATAAATTTCGAAGTCAGCCCACTCGTCATTCGGGGAGAGCAGAGGGTGGGTATCGGAAGTCCCTTTGATTTGCGTAATCTCTACCAGCGGTTCGTTACGCATGCGCTGCTCGGCGTAGGCATTATCCATCGGGTTGCCCGCCCAATCCTCCAGCTTGAACATCTGACCGTTGGAGCCATTGGAGTTGTGGGGAATCGCCAGGCTCTCTATGCCCTGATCTCTCAAAGTATCCATCCAGTCCCACAAACCCTCGGGGTTTTGGGAGTTCAAACGTGAGAACGGCACCGCCGGCAGCTTGTCGGCACCGCGAAAAAAGACGTTTCGGTGGAGATTGCCGACATCATCGGTCGAGGAGGTGTACTCATAGGCGACAAAAGTGGTGAAGTGACCCGGATCATTAAACTGCTCTGCCGCGGTGATGATGTCATCCCACGCGCGCCGCGTAACGCCGATCGCCATTTCCTCAGATATCTCGCCCGAGCGAATCCCCGCCAGCGTGCCCGGTATAAAAGAGGCGAAATTACTGAGCCTTTTGGTCAAGCTCCACACACCCTTATTGTCGTCAGCATTAAGGTTGTGAAGCGGCTGTGAAATCTCGTACTGGGAAAAGGGCGTCGTGGTATCACCCGCCTCTAGCGCCAGACCCAGAAACATCGCGTGGTCTGTCACGGCATAGAAATCCAGCGGCGTTGCCATCTGGATCTGGTAACCCGCGGGATGCTCAATGGCTTCACCCTGCGCGAATCGATAGGCATCGTAGGGCGTTGCGGTGGTGCCGAAGTTGTAGGCATCGAAAGAGTATTCGGTGTGCACATGCAGGTCACCGAAGTAGGCGTTGCGCAGCGGGTTGGGCGCTGGCGGCGTCCGGTCCACAACATCCATCACAGGCTTCAGCGGGTCACCGCCACGACCGCCAAAGTTGGAGTCTTCATCCAGCAAGCCCACCTCTTCGGTGCAAGCCGAGATCAGAGTGATAAGGCTCAAGGCAAGTACAGATCGCTTCATCATGGTGCTTTCTCGTCGTTATCGTTATTGCCGCTGAGTTTACTCACCCTTGACCACATTGGGCACCTCTGACACGCGCTGCCATTCGACCGTGCGCGTGATAAATCCAACCTTGACGGTAAAAGACATGAGGTCCTCGCTTTCCAGCGTGATCCGGGCGTTGCGATACTCCTGCAGCTGCGCCGCGTAAACCTGAGCGGCCCAGACATTGTGCTTATCGGTAGCCGTCAGATCGGTGACTACCTGAAACTCGACCCGATCTCGACGATTATCATTGCGAACTACCACCCCAACGGCGCTGTCTGGCCGCATTTCGATCCACACGGGTTCTTTCTCGTGTTGCCAAAAACCGGCGAGGTCGGCCTCGGGCCAGGCTACAGGCGCCACAAAAATAAGCGCCAAAAGCAGTGGATTTTTCATCATCGCTCTCCCCTATTGCGCGAGTGATCGCGCCGTCATTTTGCCCAGCTGTGACATGTGTACCTCATCGGGGCCGTCGGCAATGCGACAAAATCGCCCTACGGTAAACACATCGGGGATCATGGTGTCCTGACAGACGCCCATACCCCCATATATCTGCATGGCTCGGTCGGCGACCTCCTGCGCCATTCTGGGCGCCACGATTTTTATCATTGAGATATAAGGCCGCGCGCCCTCGAGACCTTCGCGATCCATGACTTCGGCGGCTTGCAGCGTCAACAAGCGGCACTGCTCGATGTCACAACGACTGCGCGCGATTTCGTGTTGCACGGAAGTTTTTTTAATCAGTGCCTCGCCAAAAGCCACGCGCTCCTGTGCGCGCTCGCACATGAGTTCCAAACACCGCTGCGCCATGCCCACAAAGCCCATTGCATACTGGAACCGGCCCGGACCCAAACGGCCCTGAGCAATCTCAAAACCGCAACCCTCGCCTTTGATCATATGGGTCACGGGGACCCTGACGTTGTTGAACAACAGTTCGGCTTCGCCACCAGGAGAATGCAGACTGTCGAACGCCCGCAGGGTTCTTACGAGCTCCACACCAGGGGTATCACGGGGGACAAGAATGGTTGAATGCTGGCGATGACGTTCATTGTCCGGATTGGATTTGCCCATCACCAACATGATCTTGCAGCGCGGGTTTACCGCACCGGTGGTCCACCACTTGCGGCCATTGAGCACATACTCGTCACCGTCGCGACGAATCTCCAGCTCCATATTGGTCGCATCCGAGGAGGCCACCTGCGGCTCGGTCATGGCATAGGCGCTACGAATCTCCCCAGCCAACAGCGGCTTGAGCCACTGCTCCTGCTGCTCTGGCGTTCCGTACTTGGCGAGCACTTCCATATTGCCGCGGTCTGGGGCGTTGCAGTTGAATACGCTCTGGGCCCACATGACCTTGGACATGGTCTCAAACAGCGGCGCGATCTCGACGTTGGTCAGGCCCGGGCTCCAGGGCGCGTACTCCGCGGGCAGGAAAAGGTTCCACAACCCTTCAGCCTTGGCCTTGTCGCGAATGTCGTCATACCAGGCGGGCACTTCCCAGAGGTGCTCCGGGTCATGACACCACTCATGCCACTCACGCTCGCGCGGATAAATGTGTGCGTCCATAAAATTCTGGAGTTGCGCATTTAATGCGCGAACCTTATCGCTGATCTCAAAACCCATGTACACCTCCCAAAGTCATTACGCTGCCGCGCCGGATTATCCTGTGCCTTCCCAGCGTCTTTCGCCGATCGCTCGATGATGTCTCGCTAGCAAGGGCCAGCTGCGAACCCGTTACTCAGAACGGTAATGGGTCAGCTGTTCAATGGTCTCGTGGAATCCCGACAGCGTCTCCTCAATTACCTCTGACACGGATTTCACCGCATCGATGCGGCCCACCACCTGACCGGAAAGCGGAATCGCCGCCTCCATGTCACCACCAAAATAGAGCTGCTGCACCCCAGCAAAATGTTCGCCCGGGTTAAAAGCACCGAGGGGCTCAAGCGCCGCCGTACGCTCGGTGCGCAACGCGCGTAGCGCCGGGCGCGATTGCTGATTCAAAAACACCGTATCGGTCTCTTTGGCATCTATCACAGACTGCTTCCAATTCTGATGCACGGGCGATTCTGCGCTGCTCAGCATACGGGTGCCCATTTGTACCCCCTCCGCTCCCAGCGCAAAGGCCGCTGCCATAGTCGGTCCATCGCAGATACCGCCCGCAGCAATGATGGGTAGATCCGTCCTCGAGCGGACCAGCGGCAACAACACCATGGTCGAAACAGGGCTAGGATTCTTGAAGC
>Ga0181597_10002142_pt1 | contig 21570 bp, 32 predicted proteins | sample 041ome_5_FD_148647 | JGI IMG/M metagenome (GOLD analysis project Ga0181597, IMG submission 148647) | Coastal salt marsh microbial communities from the Groves Creek Marsh, Skidaway Island, Georgia - 041403US metaG (spades assembly) | ecosystem: Environmental > Aquatic > Marine > Intertidal zone...
ACAAGAAAAAATCAAAGAACCGATGACCTAATTATTAGAAGAAGAGGAAGTAGGAAGTAAATAATATGCCAAGATCATTAAAAAAAGGACCATTCATAGACTTATCTCTTGAGAAAAAAGTAGAGGCTGCTTTGGCGTCTAATGATAAAAGACCTATAAAAACATGGTCCAGAAGATCAATGATTAATCCGTCTATGGTCGGTTTAACTATTGCAGTTCACAACGGTAGACAACATGTACCTGTTTATATCAATGAAGATATGGTCGGTCATAAGCTGGGTGAATTTGCTATAACAAGAACTTTTAAAATGCACTCTGGCGATAGGAAGGCTAAATAATGGAAACAAGAGCTTATTTGAAAGGTACTAGATTATCACCACAAAAGGCTGGTCTAGTTGCCAATGCTATAAGAGGAAAGTCTGTTCAAGATGCTATGGACTTCTTAAATTTTAATAAGCAAAAAGGATCTGCAGTCATCAAAAAGTTGCTGGAATCAGCAATCGCAAATGCTGAGCATAATAATAAGGCAGATGTAGATTTATTATCAGTTAAATCAATAATTGTTAATCAAGGAATGAGATTAAAAAGAATGAAACCAAGAGCTAGAGGTAGAGCCGATAGAATTATCAAGCCTACATGCCATATAGAAATAATATTAGCTGAGGGAAGTAAGTAATGGGACAAAAAGTAAATCCAACAGGTTTTAGATTAGGAACGTCTAAAAAGCAAAACGCTAATTGGTATGCTAAAGGCAAAGACTTTTCTACAAATTTAATTCAAGATTTAAAAGTTAGGGAATACTTCAAGAAAAAACTTAAAAATTCTTCAATTAGCAGAATTGAACTTGAGAGATCTGCAGAAAATTTTGTAGTGTCTATTTACACATCAAGACCTGGAATTATTATTGGTAAACGTGGTGAAGAAATAGATAATCTTAAAAAAGCAGTAGAGAAAATCGTTCAAAGACCTGCTCAAATCAATATTAAGGAAGTTAAAAAACCAGATTTAGATGCTCAAATCTTAGCTGAGGGAGTGGCTCAACAATTAGAAAAAAGAGTTATGTTCAGAAGGGCTATGAAAAGAACAGTACAAAGCGCTCTAAGACAAAGTGCTAAAGGTGTAAGAATTGAAGTTTCTGGAAGATTAAATGGTGCTGAGATTGCAAGAACTGAATGGTATAGGGAAGGGCGAGTTCCTTTGCATACATTAAGAGCTGATATTGACTATGCTACTGCAGAAGCACTAACTACATACGGAATTATTGGTGTAAAAGTTTGGGTATTTAAAGGTGAAATTACTGAAGATCCATTTAAAACAGAAGTTGGAGTTAATTAAAAATGTTACAACCAAAGCAAACAAAATTTAGAAAAATGCACAAAGGTCGTAACAGAGGCCTTGCTCAAAATGGTAACACTGTGGCATTTGGAAGATTTGGTCTTGTTGCCTCGGACAGAGGAAGAATAACTGCTCGTCAGATTGAAGCTGCAAGAAGAGCTATGACAAGACATATTAAAAGAGGTGGAAATATCTGGATAAGAATATTTCCTGACAAACCAATAACAAAAAAGCCTTTAGAAGTTCGTATGGGTAAAGGTAAGGGTAATGTTGAATATTGGGTTGCACTTGTTCAGCCTGGAAAGGTTATGTTTGAAATGGCTGGTGTTGAAGAAGAATTAGCAAGAGAAGCTTTTAAATTAGCATCTGCAAAACTTCCTATAAAAACGCATTTTATAAGTAAGGATGTCTAAATGAATAAAGATTTAGTAGAGCTTAGAAAGAAAAATTTAGAGCAACTTAATTCTGAACTTATTGCTACAAGGCAAGAGCAATTCAATCTCAGAATAAAGCACAAAACAGGTCAGCTGAATGAAACTAATCAGTTGAATGCTGCTAGAAAAAAAATTGCTAGGATTAAAACTTTAATGAATGAATTAAAAATACAGGATAGTAAATAATGAATACAACTAATCCAAGAGTTCTATCAGGTGTTGTTACAAGCGATAAAGCTGACAAAACAATAACTGTAAGAATTGAAAGAAAAGTTAAGCATCCTCTTTATGGGAAAGTTATGAAAAGGGCTACAAAAGTTCATGCTCACGATGAAAACAATTCTGCATCAATTGGTGATGTTGTAACTGTAAAAGAGTGTAGACCAATTTCAAAAAGCAAGACTTGGGTGCTTGTAGAAAACAATCCTTTAATTGAAGAAACAAAATTTGAGGAGAGTGAGTAATGATTCAGATGCAATCGCTTTTAAAAATTGCTGATAATAGCGGAGCAAGAAGTGTTATGTGTATTAAGGTCCTAGGTGGATCAAAAAGAAGATATGCAAATATTGGCGATATTATTAAAGTTGCTGTCAGAGAGGCTATACCAACTGGAAAAGTAAAAAAAGGACAAGTAGTAGATGCATTAATTGTAAGAACAAAAAAAGGTGTAAGACGAAGAGACGGATCTTTAATTAAATTTGATGAAAATGCAGCTGTGCTAATTAATAATCAAAAAGCTCCTATAGGAACTCGTGTATTTGGACCAGTAACAAGAGAACTTAGAGATGGAAAACACATGAAAATATTATCGTTAGCTCCGGAGGTTCTCTAAAAATGATTACTCCAACTAAATTGAGAACTGGTGATGAGGTTATTGTTGTTGCCGGTAAAGACCTTGGAAAAAAAGGCACTTTAAGAAAAATTATAAAGTCCAAGAATAAGGGGATTGTAACTGGAATAAATATGGTTAAAAAACATACCAAACCCAATCCTGAAATGGGTGTTACAGGTGGCGTGGTTGAGCAAGAGGCTGCTATTGCACTTTCTAACTTAGCAATATGGAATCCTAGTAAAAAATCAAAAGATAAGATTTCTTATTCAACTAACAAAGATGGAAAAAAAATAAGATTATTTAAGTCTGATAGTAAAGAGATAAAGTAAATGTCAAATTTAAAAGAAAAATACAATACTGAGCTTAAGGCTGTACTTCAAGAGAGGTTAGGTATTAAGAATGTTATGGCTGTTCCAAAGCTAACAAAAGTTGTCATCAATATGGGCGTTGGTGAGGCTGCTAATGATAAGAAGCATTTAGAGTCAGCTGTTCAGAACTTAACAGCTATAGCTGGTCAAAAACCAGTTATCACAAAGGCAAGGAAATCAGTAGCCAGCTTTAAGATCAGAGAAGGCTGGCCTCTTGGATGTAAAGTTACATTACGTGGCGACAAAATGTATGAATTTATGGAAAGATTAATAAATATTGCAATCCCTAGAGAAAGAGATTTTAGAGGTATGAACCCTAAATCTTTTGATGGACAGGGTAACTATAATTTTGGAATTAAAGAGCAAATAATTTTCCCAGAAATTAAGTTTGATAATGTAGATACTATTAGAGGTATGGACGTTTGTATTAATACCTCTGCATCAGATAAAGAGGGCGCTAAAGCTTTACTAGAAGTTTTAGAATTTCCATTTAAAAAGTAGGTAAAAAAGTATGGCAAAGAAATCAATGATAGCTAGAGAGCACAAGAGAATAAAAATGGTTGCAAAGTATGCTGATAAAAGAGCTGCATTAAAGGCAATTATGAATGATCAAAATGCCAGTAGTGAGGAAAGATATGAAGCTTCTATAAAGTTTCAAAAACTTCCAAGAAATTCTAGTCCATCAAGAGTTGTAAGAAGATGTCAGGTCACTGGTAGGCCTCATGCTGTTTATAGAAAATTTGGTTTAAGCAGAATCAAATTAAGAGAAGCTGCAATGAGAGGCGATATTCCAGGTTTAGTTAAATCAAGTTGGTAATAATATGAGTTTTCAAGATCCTATAGCAGATTGTTTAACAAGAATTCGTAATGGTTTAATGCGAGGTAAGGTTGATGTGGATGTTCCATATTCAAAATTAAAGCATGAACTTGTTAATGTTTTAGTTACAGAAGGATATATTAAAAGCTGTAGCAAAGATGAGATTGATGGTAAACCATCTTTAAAAGTAGTTCTTAAATATCATAACTCCTCTCCAGTCATTAAAACTTTAAAAAGAATAAGCAAGCCAAGTTTACGCAAGTATTCTGCTTCTAATGAACTTAAATCTGTAAAAAATGGTTTAGGTTCATATATTGTTTCAACCAACCAAGGTCTTATGACTGATGCAGATGCCAAGTCCAAGAACGTTGGTGGTGAAATTCTTTGTGAGGTATTTTAATAATGTCTAGAGTAGCAAAAAACCCAATTGAAATTGCAGACGGTGTAACTGTTAATTTTAATGATGGTTGTTTAGATGTTAAAGGAAAGGTCGGCGAATTAAAATTTGATCTTCCTGAAACTGTTTCATTGGATATAGCAGATAATGTAATAACTGTTAAATATGATGAAAACAATCAACAGTCAGTAGCACTAGCAGGAACCACCAGAGCACTGGTTAATAATATGATTATTGGTGTATCTCAAGGTTTTGAAAAGAAACTTGAATTAAAAGGTGTTGGTTACAGAGCAAAGGCATCTGGAAAATTGCTTGAGCTGACTCTCGGCTTTTCACATCCTGTTAAATATCAACTTCCTGATGAGGTACAAGTTGAAACACCGTCTCAAACAGAAGTTGTTTTAAAGAGCCATAACAAACAAATACTAGGTCAAGCTGCTGCTGAAATTAGAGCCTTTAGACCACCTGAGCCATACAAAGGTAAGGGAGTTAGATACTCTGATGAAAATGTAAGAAGAAAAGAAGCTAAAAAGGCTGCTGGAGCATAAAAAATGAGTATTAAAAATACATCTAGATTAAGACGAGCTAAAAAAACTCGAATGAATATTAAGAGTCAAGAGACTCCAAGATTAAGTGTTTACAGATCATCCAAACATTTCTATGCACAAGTCTTTGATAGCCTAGGTACAACTGTTATTGCATCTGCATCAACAGCCGAAAAAGATATGGGTAAGCAAGCAAATAACGTTGCTGGTGCTGAAGCTGTTGGTAAGAAGGTTGCTGAAAGAGCAATTGAAAATGGAGTTAAAAAAGTTGTTTTTGATAGATCTGGATATAAATATCATGGCCGAATAAAAGCTTTAGCTGATTCTGCTAGACAAGCTGGACTGGAGTTTTAATTAAATTATGAAAGATAACAATGTAGCAAATAATCAACAAGTTGATGCTCTTGAAGAAAAGTTAGTTCAAGTTAATAGAGTAGCAAAAGTTGTTAAAGGTGGAAGAATTTTTGGCTTTACAGCTCTTACAGTTGTCGGTGATGGAAACGGAAGAGTTGGTTTTGGAAGAGGTAAGGCTAAAGAGGTACCAATTGCAATTCAAAAAGCTATGGAAAATGCTAGAAGAAGCATGGTAGAAGTTGAATTAAACAATACAACTTTGTGGTATCCAGTTAAAGCCAAACATGGCTCTGCAAATGTATATATGCAACCAGCGTCTGAAGGTACGGGAATTATCGCTGGTGGAGCTATGAGAGCGGTTTTAGAATTAGCTGGAGTCCAAAATGTTCTTGCTAAATGTTATGGATCAACTAATCCTGTAAATGTTGTTAGAGCTACCATTAATGCATTAAGTTCAATGGAGTCTCCTGATACAGTTTCTGCAAGAAGAGGCAAAAAAGTAGAGCAAGCATCATGAGTAAAGAAAAAACAATGACTATTAAACTTGTAAAGAGCGGAATAGGTCGAATGAAGAAGCATAAACTATGTATTAAAGGCTTAGGTTTTAAAAAACTAAATCAAACCGTAACAGTTTTAGATACTCCAAGTAATCGCGGGTTGGTTAATAAAATAGCTGACATGATTGAAATTCAGGAAAGTTAAAATGAGTGAAAGTGAAGCAAATTCAATGTCCTTAAATACTTTGTCCAACAAAGGCACTGCTCAGAATAGAAAAAGAGTAGGTCGAGGCATGGGTTCAGGAAATGGCAAGACAGCAGGCAGAGGTCATAAAGGTCAAAAGTCTAGATCTGGTGGAGGTGTAAGACTCGGTTTTGAAGGCGGACAAATGCCTTTACAGATGAGATTGCCAAAATTTGGTTTTTCATCAAGAAAAAATAACTATTTGAAAGAAGTTAATATTAAAAATTTAAATGGTATGGGTGTTATTAGTTTAGCAACTCTTAAAGAAAGCAAAATAATCCCAAATTCTGTAAAGAAAGTGAAAATATTTGGCACTTTTGATCTTGAATCAAAATTAACAGTTGAGGGTATAAAGGTTACTAAGGGAGCTAAAGCATCTATAGAAAAAGCTGGTGGCACTGTTGTTGAATTTGAAAAGAATACCGACACAAATGATGCAAAAAAGGAGTCTAAAAAGTAAATGAGTGATCAGGGCAAAGGAATGAGTGATCTTTGGAAAAGACTTCGCTTTGTATTTGTTGCAATTCTAGTCTATAGAATTGGAACTCATATACCTATTCCTGGTATAGACCCTGATAGATTAGCCGCTTTATTTGATCAAAACCAGGGCACAATCATTGAGATGTTCAATCTTTTCTCTGGTGGTGCTTTAGAAAGAATGAGTATTTTTGCACTAAATGTTGTGCCATATATATCTTCTGCAATTATTATGCAGTTGTTTTCTAATTCTATTCCCTATTTACAAGAACTTAAAAAAGATGGACAGGCTGGAAGAAATACCATAACCCAGTACACAAGATATGGAACCGCAGTATTAGCATTTATCCAAGCTTCAGCATTAGCTGTAACCCTTTCAGCTAGTGGTTTAGCATATACACCAGGCCCGTCATTTTTTGTATCAGCAGTATTTTCTGTTGTGGCAGGAACTATGTTCTTAATGTGGCTTGGAGAGCAAGTATCTGAAAGAGGTATAGGTAATGGTATTTCTATAATTATTGCAACAAGTATATTAACTGGTATACCAGGTGCAATAGGACAAGCACTTGAGCAGTCAAGACAGGGCGATATCAGTGTATTACTTCTAATAGCTATAGGCCTATTATCAATGGCTGTTATTGCAGTTGTGGTATTTATTGAAAGAGGCCAGAGAAGAATAACTGTAAATTATGCTCAAAGACAACAAGGTAGAAAGCTCATGCAAGCTCAGACAAGTCATCTACCTTTTAAAGTAAACATGGCAGGCGTTATTCCTGCAATTTTTGCTAGTACCTTCTTATTATTTCCTGCTTCATTGTCAACATGGTTTGGACAAAGTGAATCATTTGGCTTTCTTCAGAGTTTCTCATTAGCATTAAATCCGGGACAGCCACTATATATTCTTGTTTTTGCTGGACTAATTATAAGTTTTTGTTTTATATGGCTTGCCCTTACATTCAATACTAGAGAGGTCTCAGATAACTTAAAACGTTCAGGTGCTTACATAGCAGGAATTAGACCTGGCGAACAGACTGCAAACTATATAGATTCTGTTCTAGCAAGATTAACAGTATTTGGGGCAATTTATTTAACATTAATATGCCTGCTTCCTTTGGCGTTAATTAATTTTGCGGGAATATCACCAACTATTTCTGTTGGAGGAACATCCGTTTTAATTATTGTAGTTGTGTTAATGGACTTTATGGCACAGGTACAGTCTCATATGATGTCATCACAATATGCGTCATTGATGAAAAAAGCTAATTTAAAAAATTATAAAAGGTAATATGAAAGTTAAAGCATCAGTAAAAAAAATATGCAGAAATTGCAAAATTGTAAGGCGAAATGGCGTTTTATTTGTAATCTGTAAAACAGATCAAAAACATAAGCAGAGGCAAGGTTAATTTATGGCTAGAATCGCAGGAGTAAACATTCCAGAAAATAAGCATGTTGAAATATCGCTTACACATATTTTTGGAATTGGCAGGAAAACAGCACAAAATATTTGTACTGAATTAAAAATTGATTATACAAGAAAAATTTCTGATTTATCAGAAGAAGAAATAGAAAGCTTAAGATCTGCCATTGGGAGTATTGTTGTTGAAGGTGATTTAAGAAGAAATATAAGCACGAATATTAAAAGATTAATGGATCTTGGTAGTTATAGAGGTATTAGACATAGAAGGAAGTTGCCTACAAGAGGTCAAAATACTAAAAATAATGCAAGAACAAGAAAAGGCCCTAAAAAGCCAATGAGAGGTTAGACAAATGGCAGTAAAAGGAAAAAAAGGTAAAAAAATTGTTACTGATGGAGTAGCTCATGTTCATTCATCATTTAATAATACAATTATTACGATTACTGACAAACAAGGTAATACTGTATGTTGGGCTACTTCAGGTGGATCTGGCTTTAAAGGCTCAAGAAAAAGTACACCATTTGCTGCTCAAATCGCAGCAGATAAAGCAGGAAATGCTGCAAAAGAGTTTGGGATGATAAATTTAGATGTCAAAGTAAAAGGGCCGGGTGGTGGAAGAGAGTCTGCCATAAGAGCTTTAAATGCATGTGGATTAAAAATTAAGAGCATTACTGATGTAACGCCACTTCCGCACAACGGATGTCGTCCATCGAAGAAAAGAAGAGTTTAACGGAGTATTTAATGGCTAGATATACAGGACCAAGATTAAGACTTTCTAGAAGAGAAGGAACAGATTTATATTTAAAAAGTGGTATTAGAGCCATTGAATCAAAATGTAATATGGATTCTCCTCCAGGTGCTGCAGGTGGCGCAAGAAGAGGTAGGCTCTCAGATTACGGATTACAGTTAAGAGAAAAGCAGAAAGTTAGACGTATGTATGGTGTCTTAGAGAAGCAGTTTAGAAATTATTATAAAAAAGCTGCGTCATCAAAAGGCAATACAGGGGAGAACTTATTAAGTTTGCTTGAATCTAGAATGGATAACGTTGTATACAGAATGGGTTTTGCATCAACAAGAGCAGAAGCTAGACAAATGGTTTCTCACAAAGCTTTCAAAGTAAATGGCTCTGTTGTGAACATTCCTTCATATCAAATTCAGCCTGGTGATGAGATTCAAGTTAGAGATAGAAAAAAAGGTCAGCTAAGGATTGCTTCTGCATTAAAAATTGCTGCAACTCGCGAGGATTGCGATTGGATTGAAGTAGATGAGCCAAATTTAAAAGGCGTATATAAATCAGTGCCAGATAGAACTGACTTAAGTACAGAAATTAACGAAAATCTTATTGTTGAGCTTTACTCAAAATAAAATATTAAAGACGGAGAAAATTATGCAAATATCGGTTATAGATCTTTTAGTCCCAACTGAAATTCAAGTTGATGACGTAACGCCAAATCTGTCAAAGATTACTTTAGAGCCACTGGAAAGAGGTTTTGGCCATACTCTTGGGAATGCCCTAAGAAGAATTTTATTATCTTCAATGCCTGGTGCTGCAGTTACAGATGTAGCCATAGAAGGCATTTCTCATGAATACAGCACAATAGAGGGTGTTAGAGAGGATGTTATAGATATTTTACTAAATATCAAAGACATGCCAGTTAATGTAATAGAGGGCAATCATGCAGAGATAACACTAGATGTTACAGGTCCATGCGATGTGCTTGCATCTTCATTTGAGGTTCCTGGAACTGTTGAATTAGTAAATCCAGATTTTCATATTGCTACTATAGTAGATAAGGTTAATTTAAAAATGACTCTTACTGTTAGAACAGGAAGAGGATATGAGCCAGCTGATTTAAGAGACGATGAAGATAGAGTTATTGGAGCTTTGAAAGTAGATGCTTCATACAGTCCTGTAAGAAGAGTATCTTATACGGTTGATAGTGCTAGGTTTGAAAAAAGAACTGACTTAGATAAATTAGTAATAGAGTTAGAAACCGACGGAACTATTGATCCGAAAATAGCCATAGAGCATTCTGCTACTATTCTTCAGCAACAGCTTAGTTCTTTTGTCGATTTAGATGCAATTGCTGAACAAGAAGCTAAAAAAGATCAAAATGACTTCGATCCTTTATTGTTAAGATCTATTGAAGAGCTAGAGTTAACAGTAAGATCAACAAATTGTCTTAAAGCTGAGAGTATTTTCTTAATCGGAGACTTAATACACAGATCTGAGTTTGATTTATTAAAGACGCCAAACCTTGGTAAAAAATCTTTAAATGAAATTAAAGATGTATTGGCATCTAAAGATCTGTCTTTGGGTATGAATGTAGAAAACTGGCCACCAGTAGGATAAAAAATGAGACATAGGAAAGCAGGAAGAAAGTTAAATAGAAATTCTTCACATAGAAAGGCTCTACTAAAAAATCTAGCTATAGCCTTGATAGAACAAGATATTATCAAAACTACTTTGCCTAAGGCAAAAGAGTTAAGAAAGGTTATTGAGCCGCTTATTACTCTTGGAAAAGAAGATACTGTTGCCAATAGAAGACTGGCTTTTAAAAAGCTTAGGTCCGATGCAGCTGTGGCAAAGCTTTTTACAGAAATTGCTGTAAATGCAAAAGAAAGAAATGGCGGTTACACAAGAATAATTAAGGCCGGATTCAGACCAGGCGATAAAGCTGATATGGCATACATAGAATTAGTTGACAGAAATCTTGATGATATTACAGCTACAGAAGCTCCAGAATTAAAAGAAGATACCGCTGCCTAATTTATAACATTTTCTTCAAAAATTGCCCTGTAAAGGATTGATTAATCTTTGCAATTTCCTCTGGTGTTCCTGATGCGACAATATTACCTCCATCGCTTCCACCTTCAGGACCTAAATCTATAATCCAATCAGCAGTCTTAACAACATCTAGATTATGTTCAATTACTACAATAGTATTGCCTTGATCTTTCAAGCGATTTAAAACATTAAGTAGTAGCTCAATATCAGCAAAATGTAGTCCTGTTGTTGGCTCATCAAGAACAAATAGAGTCTTTCCTGTACTTCTTTTTGATAACTCTTTAGCAAGTTTAATTCTTTGTGCTTCACCTCCAGATAGTGTGGTTGCTGATTGTCCTAAAGTTATATATCCAAGTCCTACATCATTCAAAGTTATCAATTTCTTTTTTATTGATGGGATGGCATCGAAAAATATTAATGCTTCTTCAACCGTCATATTCAGTATGTCACTAATATTTTTTTCTTTATATTTAACTTCCAAGGTTTGTTCATTGTATCTATGACCATCACATACATCACATTTAACATATACATCAGCAAGGAAATGCATTTCTACTTTTATCATTCCATCCCCCTGGCAGGCTTCACATCTTCCACCTTTAACATTAAAACTAAATCTTCCAGGCTTATATCCTCTGGATTTAGCTTCTATAGTTTCAGAAAGCAAATCTCTTATATACGAAAATAAGCCGGTATAAGTAGCAGGATTAGATCTTGGGGTTCTTCCAATTGGAGATTGATCAATGCTAATGACCTTATCAAGATTTTCAAGACCCTCAATTTTTTCACATTTAATTTCTTTTGATAATTTAGATTTATTTAAAATAAAAGAGCTTAATGGCAAGAGTGTTTGATTTATTAAGGAAGATTTACCCGATCCTGAAACACCAGTAATACAGGTAAACAAACCCACAGGTATCTCAGCAGAGATATTTTTTAAATTATTTTCATGTGCATTAATTATGCTTATCTTATTTTTATTTGGCTCAAGTCGTTTTTTAGGTGCCTTAATTTCTCTTTTTCCAGATAAATACATAGCTGTAATTGATTTCTTATTTTTTAATATATCTTCAAGAGAACCTTTGGCACATATTTCACCTCCATGAACACCAGCACCTGGACCAATATCAATAATAAAATCAGCACATCTAATAGCCTCTTCATCATGCTCAACTACAATTACTGTATTACCAAGATTTTTAAGATTCTTGAGGGTTTTAATAAGCTTTTCATTATCCCGTTGATGAAGACCGATTGAAGGCTCATCAAGTACATATGTAACTCCCACTAGACCTGAACCTATTTGACTTGCTAATCTAATTCTTTGAGCTTCACCACCAGATAATGTTTCAGCACTTCTATCAAGTGTTAAATAATTCAATCCGACATCTTCTAAAAAAGTTAGACGCTCCCTAATTTCTTTTAAAATCTTTTCAGCAATTTTTTCTTTTGCACCATCTAGCTTCATAGTTTTTATAAAGCTTAAAGCTTCATTAATTCTCATACTTGTTATTGAATGTATTGGTGTACTATTAATGAAAATATTTCTAGATTGAGTGTTTAATCTTGATCCTTCACATTCGTTACATGTGCTTTTAGACATTAATTTAGACAATTCGTCTCTTATAAAATCAGAGTCCGTTTCTTTAAACCGTCTTTCAGTACTTGGAATAATACCTTCAAATTTATGCTTTCTCACTATCCTGCTACCACTTCGAAATCTATGAGAAAAATCGACCTTATCTTTTGATCCCCAAAGAATAATATCTTTTATCTCCTGACTATAATCTTTCCATTTAGTTGTCAGACTGAAATCATAATGAGCGGCGAGACATTTAAGTTGATAAAAATAAAATCTGTTCCTTCTCGTCCAACCCTTAATAGCACCATTAGATATTGAAACATCTTCATCTTGAATTAATCTTTTTTCATTAAAATACTGAATTACTCCAAGACCATCACATTTAGTACATGCTCCATATGGATTATTAAAAGAAAACATTCTGGGTTCTAGTTCAGCAACAGCATATCCACATTGTGAGCAAGAAAAATTAGATGAATGTAATGTTGTAACTTTTTCATCAATCTCTTCAATTTCAACTAATCCATTAGAAAGATATAGAGAGGTTTCAATTGATTCTGCAAGTCTAGACCTATCTTCTTCTGAGTTTTTAATTACTAAGCGATCAACTACAGCAGAAATATCATGTTTTTTATTCTTATCTAATTCAGGAAACTCTTCTATTGGATAAACAACACCATTTACCTTAACCCTAACATACCCACTTTTTCTTAGGTCTTCGTAAACAGCTAAATGTTCACCTTTTTTACCTCTAACAATTGGAGATAAAATCATAATTTTTGAACTATCTTTTAATTTAGAAATTTCGTCACATATCTCTGATACTGTCTTTGCTCTTAACTCTTCATTATGATCAGGGCATATAGGAGTACCAATCCTTGAATAAAGCAACCTTAAATAATCATAAATTTCAGTAACAGTCCCAACAGTTGATCTTGGATTATGAGATGTTGCTTTTTGTTCGATAGAGATAGCTGGTGAAAGACCTTCAATTTGATCCACATCAGGCTTTTCCATCATAGACAAAAACTGTCTAGCGTAGGCTGAAAGGGATTCAACATACCTTCTTTGACCCTCGGCATAAAGGGTATCAAATGCTAAAGAAGACTTGCCTGAACCTGAAAGGCCTGTAATTACAATAATTTTATTTCTAGGTATTTCAATACTTATATTCTTAAGATTATGAGTGCGAGCTCCTTTGATAAAAATACTATCCATTTAAATTAAAATACCGTGATGAAAAAATTAAATTAGGTTAAACTTCTAAGATTATTATAAGAGGTAATTATGAGTAGAGGCGTAAATAAAGTAATTTTAGTAGGTAATTTAGGTCAAAAGCCAGAAATGAGATATACAGCAACTCAGTCTGCTGTCGCCAATCTTTCAATTGCAACTACTGAGTCTTGGAAAGATAAAGAAAGTGGTGAAATGAGAGATAAAACAGAATGGCATAGAGTAGTCTATTTTGGAAAACTTGCTGAAATTGTTGAAAAATATCTTGATAAAGGCTCCAGCGTTTATGTTGAAGGAAAATTACAAACTAGAAAATGGCAAGATAAAAATGGTGCAGATAGATGGACAACAGAAATAGTTGGGAGTGAATTAACAATGCTTGGTTCAAGGTCTTCAAGTTCCGATAATTCTATGGCTTCTGATCAATCTGAATCACCTTTTCCTGAAGATAATTCTGGCGAAGGGTTAACAGATGACGATATACCTTTTTAAAAATTAATAATTAATATCTTGATATAACAAGGCTGGCATTTGTTCCACCAAAACCAAAAGAATTACTAAGAACAGAATTAATATCTTTTTCTATGGTTTCTGTAGCAATATTTATTCCTTCGGCCTCATCACATAATTCATCAATATTAATTGATGGAGCAATGAATTTTTCTTTTAACATCATGATTGAATATATTGCTTCTTGAACCCCAGTTGCTCCAAGTGAATGACCTGTCATTGATTTAGTTGAACTTATTATTGGCATATCATTTTTAAAAAGTTCTTTTATCGCTTTTAATTCAGCAACGTCACCAACAGGAGTACTTGTGCCATGTGTATTGATATAGTCCACTTCAGATCCATGGTTTTGCATTGCACCTTTCATACACCTCAAAGCGCCTTCACCAGACGGTGCTACCATGTCGTAACCATCAGAAGTTGCATAATATCCAGTTAGCTTAGCTAATATGTTTGCATTTCTTTTTTTTGCATGCTTTTCTTCTTCAAGAATTACCATCCCTGAACCGCCTGAGATTACAAAACCATCTCTATTTTTATCATATGCTCTTGAGGCGATCGATGGGTTGTCATTAAAATTAGACGAAAGGGCGCCCATTGCATCAAATAGGCTTGAAGAACTCCAATGAAGGTCTTCACCACCACCAGCTATTACTATGTCTTGTTGACCAGATTTAATTAAATCTGCACCATGCCCAATACAATGAGCGCTTGTTGCACATGCTGATGAAATTGAATAATTTATACCTTTAAGCCTGAATGCCGTTCCTAAAATAGCAGATATGGAACTACCCATTGATTTTGTAACTGCATACGGTCCAATTCTCTTAGGGCCTTTCTCTCTAGTTATATCTGCAGTAGCAACCATTACTCTTGTTGAAGCACCGCCTGAGCCAGCAACTATTCCGGTTCTATCTGAATTCAGATGTAATTCAGAAATGCCAGCCATTTCAATGGCATCTTGAGCAGCCAAATAAGCATATGCTGCAGATTCCCCCATGAATCTATAGAGTTTTCTATCAATAAGTTCTGAAAAATTCAGATCAATAGCACCAGATACTTGGCTTCTAAAACCCATTTCTTTATGCTTTTCATCAGCTTTAATACCAGATTTCCCATTTTTAAGACTATCTAAAACTTCCTGGTATGAATTACCAATACAAGATTTAATACCAAAACCAGTTATAACAACGTTTCTCATTTTTTAAAAATTACTTGGATCATCAAATAAACCAACTTTAAGTTTTTCAGCACTATAAATTTGCCTGTTATCTACAAACATTTTACCATTTGCTAAACCTAAAATAGCCCCTCTGTTTATAACTCTTTTAATATCTAATTCATACCGAACTAATTTTGCATCAGGGAGAACTTGCCCAAAAAACTTTACTTTTTCAGCACCCAAAGCCCTGCCAATTCCTGGTAAGCCCTTCCATAGAAGGTAAAAACCTAATAATTGCCACATAGCATCTAAACCAAGACATCCTGGCATAACAGGATCTTCTTTAAAATGACAATCAAAAAACCAAAGATCAGGATTAATATTCAAATTAGCAGTAACACTGCCTTTGCTGAACTCGCCACTGGAATCGTCAATATTAATGATTTCATCAAACATTAACATGTTATCTGATGGCAGCCTACCATCTCCAAATTTAGTAAACAGTTTTCCATTAGAGCAGTCTATTAGTTCATTTTTGCTGTAACTAGACTTAGGTATAAAGCTCATTTTTTCCTATAAAGTGCAGAATTTATTAATTTTAACATTTCTTCCTTTATATGTTTGTTTTTTATTGCATTTGCAGCATCTGCTGCTTGATTTAAATACTCATAAGCTAATAGTTCAGTCTCACTAATACCTTTTAGTTTATGTATTAAATTATAGGCTTCTTTGATATTGAATTTATTTTTACCTAAATATGATTTTAATTTTGTTTTATCTTTTTTATCAGCATTCTTGTATGCAAAATAAAATGGATAAGTTACTTTTCCCTCTTTCATGTCTTGAAAGACAGGTTTTCCAATAAGTTCTTCACTTAAAGAGTAATCCAAAAGATCATCTTTAATCTGAAAAAGAATTCCCAAATATTTAGCACATTTGGAAACATTATTTATAAAATTTATCTCACCTCCAGATAGTATGGCACCCGTTCTTGCAGAAGCTTCAAAAAGCCTGCCTGTTTTAAAATAACTTATAGCTTCAAGTTGTTTTAAATTTATTGAAAGATTTTGGAGGGAATCGAGTTGAATTAATTCACCCTTTGATATGTCATTAGTTGCATTTGCAAGTTCTCGAAGGATTTTAGGCTCTCCAATCTCTACCATAAGAATAAATGCCTTAGAGTAAATATAGTCTCCAATTAAAACACCGTGAGCATTAGACCAAATATTATTTACTGACTTAACACCTCTTCTTGTTTGTGATTCATCAACAACATCATCGTGAACTAAAGTTGCTGTATGAAGAAGCTCAATGATGGCAGCAAGCTTGAATCTTTTTTTGTTTTTTCTCTTATTTAATGAAGATGTTATTAGGCTTAATTTAGCTCTTAGTCTTTTACCATCAGATTTAAAAATATATTTATAAAGATCAGAAATCGTCTTCTCTTCAATAATCTCATTTTTAATAAGTTTTTTTACAAGATTTAGTTCTTTTTGTAATGAGTGACTATTTTTCATAATGGCTTAATATTTTAAGCAAAATTATACATAACTATTGATAAATTCCTCATTAAAGCGTATATTTTGCCACCTTTAGGAATATAAATATGTATGCAGTAATAGAATCAGGTGGAAAACAACATAAAGTTGAAAAGGGCATGACTTTGCCTGTAGATTTGTTAAAGGATGAGCCTGGAACAAAAATAACATTTGATAATGTTTTGCTATATGTTGATGATAAAAATGTTGAAATTGGTCAACCATATTTATCTAATGTAAAAGTTACCGCTGAGGTAGTTGATGTAGTTAAATCAGATAAGATATCTATTTTACGCTTTAGAAGAAGAAAGCATAGTATGACAAAAACTGGCCACAGAGCTAGACATTCTCAAGTTAAAATTAAAGATATCAAATTAGAGAGTAAATAATGGCACATAAAAAAGCAGGTGGTTCTAGTAAGAACGGTAGAGATTCCAATGCCAAGAGACTTGGCGTTAAAAGATTTGGTGGTCAGGTTGTAAAAGCTGGTGAAATATTAATACGTCAAAGAGGTACCAATACTCATCCTGGAATTAATGTCGGCATTGGTAAAGACGATACTCTTTTTGCAAAAGCAGCTGGTGTTGTTCAATTCACTTATAAAGGACCAAAAAGCAGAAAAACTGCAAACGTTATTCCACAATAACACCCTTTTAATCTCATGAATTTTATTGACGAGGCCTTTCTCGAAGTTAGGGCAGGGAATGGTGGTGCCGGTGCTTCAAGTTTTAGAAGAGAGAAGTATATCCCTTTTGGAGGGCCTGATGGCGGTGATGGAGGAAAGGGTGGTGATATTGTCTTTAGAGTAAATGCAAATAAAAATACTCTTATCGATTTTCAAAATAAAAGGGTTTTCATAGCAAAAAATGGAAAGCCAGGAGCAGGAAAAAATAGATCAGGATCTGCTGCTGACGACCTTATATTAGACATACCAAAAGGTACCGTAGTTTATGATGATGTTTCTAATGATGAGTTATTGGATTGCTGTGACGAGAATGCAACATACATAATTGCAAAAGGTGGCGATGGTGGTCAAGGAAATGCTCGATTCAAATCAAGCACCAATCAAGCTCCGAGAAAATTTACTCTGGGCTTTGAGGGTGAAATTAGATTCATAAGATTAGAATTAAAATCTCTTGCTGATGTCGGTTTGGTTGGTTTTCCAAATGCAGGAAAATCAACTTTTTTAAATAAAGTATCATCTGCTAAGCCAAAAATTGGTAGTTATCCATTTACTACTCTTAGGCCGCATCTTGGAACAATTCAAGGCAATGATTCTAGCTTTGTAATTGCAGACATTCCTGGTCTTATAGAAGGTGCATCAGAAGGGGCAGGCCTTGGTATAAAGTTTTTGCAACATATTTCAAGGACAGGTCTTTTACTAATTTTTGTTGATTTATTTCCATCAGATGACCTTACGCCAGTTAAACAAGTCCAACTTTTAAAAAATGAGCTAGCAGCCTATAAAGATGATTTAACACAAAAAGTTTCATGGGTTGTATGTAATAAAATCGATCTTTTAGCTTCTGAAAATATAACTGAATATTCAAAATCTATTCAAGAGGAACTAAATATACCTGAAAAGGATATTTTTTTTATTTCAGCCGCAACTGGAGAGGGAACCCAAGAGCTTTTGAATGCTCTTGAAGAAGAAATATCAAAAAATAGGTTAGATTTAACCTAAAGCTTTAACAGCTTTTGAGAGTCTGCTTTTAGTTCTTGCAGCAGCATTTTTATGTATTACTTTTTTTGAAGCTGAGGAATCTAATACTTTTTCTGCGCTTGAAAGAAGTTCTTTTGCTTTTACAACATCATTTGCTTCAATACTGGCACGAACAGCTTTAACTGCAGTTCTTACCATTGATCTTTGAGCATGCCTTAACTTATAGGTTTCAGCGTTTTGTTTTGCTCGCTTAATTGCTTGTTTTGAATTCGCCATATTAGTTTGTAAATTAGAGGCGTAGTTTAATGATGAATTTGTAATATGTCTACAGTTAATAGAATAAAAAAGGCAGCTGAAAAGCTGCCTTTTAAGCCTGTGGGGTATTAAAAGTCGTAAACTAATTCAACACCAACAACTTTACCGATCATTACTGGTGCAAATGAACCCCAGCTGACCGGACTAATATTTCCATGTTTAACTGATTCATTCATATTTTTACCATAGATGCCTATACTCATGTTTTCTGAAGGAGAATAGAAATCAACACCCAAATCAAGAATTTTTTGCTCATTAATAATTCCTAAGTTTGCATCATCATATGCAACAGGGTCTCTATATGAGTATGACACTCTAGAATTTGCTGACCAACCACCAACACTAAAGTCTTTAGACAAGCCAATTGAATAAGTCAAATCAGCAGCTCTAGGCAGCTCTAATTCATACTCTTTATAATCAATAACACCATCTCCAGTAACATCATAGACAACATCATCATATTTTGCGTTTAAAGTTCCTATATTTAGATTAAGAACTAAATCATCTTGAATCATGTACACCATGTCTAGTTCCAAACCACTCATCGAAGCATCGCCTGTATTTTTAATATATTGAACAGGCCCTGCTGGCCCAGCTTCATTGAGAGTTCTTTGCATATCAGTAAGCTCTGATGAAAAGTATGCAACATTAACTCTACCTTTAGTGCCAAGAGTTTTTTTAATACCAAACTCAGTAGTTGTAACTTCCTCTTGATCAAATGGACCAGGCCCCTTTTGAGGAGTTAGTTCTAATATTGCAGTATTTCTCATATTGTAACCACCGGATCTATATGCTACGGCTCTATAACCATAGTATGTAGTGTCATTGTCATCAATATAAGTTAAACCTATCCTAGGGGAGGTACTGCTCCAAGAATCATTATCAACAAAGTCTCTTATACAACCGCCTGAAAATATCTGACAACTTGCTTGACTTGGGCTTTTAATAGCTGATGGATCTCTTCCCATAAGAAGGTACACATTACTTGGGGCACCTTGAGCCAAGAATGCTACACCAGCTGATAACGAAGCAATAGATACTGATTTATCTTCTTCCGTTTTTCTTACTCCAACATCAAGTGTTAGTTGTTCACTAAGAGGAATTTCAGCAGTTATAAAAAATGCAGTTGATTCAGCAGTAAGGTCGCCACCACCATTCCATTCACTTCCTGTCGGGAGAGTTGAAGGCAAGATTCTCATTTCATGAAATATCAAATCTCTATCATTGATTGAATATCCTGCAAGAAGTTCAAAGCTTTCAAATGAACCGTTATATCTTATTTCGTGAGAGGATAATTCATCTTTTATTTTATTAGGTGCATGAAAAATGAAGGCCATAGTTCCATCAATATCCCCAATACTATCCCCAGTGTATTCGCTTTCACCATATATATAAGTGATTAAACCTTCACCAAATGCAACATTTTTCTCAACCTTTACAACTAGTGAATCACTATTATCTTTTAAAAATCCTGGTTCATCGATACTCAAATCAAATGAATTTCTATCTCTATCCATTCCTAAGCAACTAGGACCGCCCTCAAACAACTGGAAGCATTGAGAGGACGGACCATCTCCATCAGTTTCTTGAGAAGTGTATTTAATATTTATATTCATTGTTTCAGATGGTTCATAAACCACTGTTCCTCTAAACATTGTTGATTCTATGGCGCCATGATTAGAGCCACCAACCATATTCTTATGCCATCCCTCATTATCATTTACATGAACAACACCTCTTACTTTTAATTTTTCTGTAATTGGGCCACCTGAAGCATACTGTAGGTATGAACTCATTCCACCAGGACTTCCAAATCCATCATAAGCCAGTCTTAACTTAGATTCCCACTCGTCACCTGGGTTTTTAGTGTTGACTAGTACCGCTCCACCGATTGAGTTTTTACCCATAACTGTGCCCTGAGGGCCTCTAAGCACTTGAATGCTTTCAACATCAAAGCCATCTGTAACAATACCATTACCAATATAAATGCCATCATTTATCATAGCTACTGGCGATTCTATTGATGCAATTGATGAATTATGTCCAAGACCTCTTATCTGAAAGTTTGGAACATGATTAGCTGTTCCAACTTCGTCAAGAGATACATTTGGAATGCTAGTAATCTCTGTGAGATCTCTAATTTTAAGAACTTCTATCTGCTCTGATGAAACAGTGGTGATAGAAATAGGTACTACTTGTTGATTTTCTTCTTTCTTACGAGCAGTAGTGATTACCTCTTCAATAAGCGCAGATGATTTACTTGCATCTTGAGCTTTTATATCAAGAGATGAGAAACCAATTATTAAACTTAAAAAAGTAATTGAAAAAACATTCAATAATTTATTCATAAATTCCCCCTGAATTTAATAGTTATGTTGTGCATATATAAGCATATTATATGCACAATTGTATATAGAGAAATAATATATATTTATTTTAGATATTTTTTAGCTTTTTTAGCACAATCAGCCGATGGACTCCAAAACCATCCATTTGGATCCCAAGCTCTTCCATGAGTTAAAAAAATACATTGAGAATACGCCTTCATTGCAAGTTCTTTTTTTTCAAGCACATCAAGTGATCTTGCTTTAGCCCAAATAGCTATTGAGACATCATTAACAGCCCAATTACTATGAATTTTTTCTTTTTCTTTTCTACTAACTCTTCCAGATGGAGGTAATCTTTTATTTTCAGAATTAAATCTATTTTGCATTATCACCGCTTCAGGCGTAAATATATCAAAACATGCATCAACTGTAATAATTGATTCCTCATATTGTTTTTTAGCAAATAAATCTATTGCTTTTGAAGCCCAAAAAGCAGAGTCACTTAGTTTGGGATCAGTTGAAAAGCAATCAAAACTAGCGAGCTGAAGATTAATTGAAAATATTATGATTAGTATGGTATTTCTCACATAACAATAATAACTTTCAAGCAAATTAAGTCAATGGTGGAGGCGGCGGGAATTGAACCCGCGTCCATTAATCCTTCAGCCTAACTTCTACATGCATAGCTCACCCAATTGGCTTTTTAACTTTATCGACCCGAGGAGCAGGGTGAGAAA
>Ga0181597_10002147_pt1 | contig 21546 bp, 19 predicted proteins | sample 041ome_5_FD_148647 | JGI IMG/M metagenome (GOLD analysis project Ga0181597, IMG submission 148647) | Coastal salt marsh microbial communities from the Groves Creek Marsh, Skidaway Island, Georgia - 041403US metaG (spades assembly) | ecosystem: Environmental > Aquatic > Marine > Intertidal zone...
AGTGGTCTTTGTAAGGATTTTAGAAGAATATCATCAAACTCTGTGGCTGTTTTTTTTGAAATACCAGTAAAGAGTAATATAATTTTATTTTTGATAAATAAAAGAGCTAATGTTATTAGGAAAATTAAAGTTAACTGGATAGACAAATCAGTTTTAAAAATTATAGCCATTATATCCATGATAAACTCAAACACCTTTCTTTAACTTACTAACAAATTCATCTATTATTACTTTCAGGTAATGTTATTTCTAACATTTTATCATGAATTTTTTCATAGTGCTCGATGATATTTTTAGTTAGGTATTTCTCTTTAATATATTTATAGGAAAGCTTATCATCGATAATCTTAGGATTCTGCATAGTTGTTGCGATTACTAATCTGCAACCTGCTTTTAATGCAAGTAAAAGCCTATCTTCACACGATATATCTTCATCATTTTTTGAAACAGCAGAAAACATTTCAATATCATCACTTATAAATAATGGTAATTTAACAAAGATAGAAGCGGATAGATTTGACAACCATTCTCTTGAATAAGTTGTTATGTAATCATCTATATCGGGATATGTTATGTGATTTGTCATAATTGGTAGGTTATAATTAGAAAATCTATTATGTAATTCTTTGAAGGGTAAGATATCAGTTTTAGAAAGGGTGTCGAAGTCGATATTAGATATACAATTTTCTATATGACTATCTGTATTAACTCTACCATGACCAGGAAAATGTTTCAAAACTGGCAGAATACCACCATCCAAAGATCCTTTGATATAACTTTCAGCCAATTGGATTATCATATCTGGATTATTGCCAAATGTTCTATCCTTTAAAAGATTATTTTCTTTATTATGATTAATATCAACTACAGGAGAATAATTTATATCAATGTTCATCGCAGAAAGCTCGCTAGCTCCAATAAACCCAGCATCATAAGAAGCCGATAATTTTTCGTTAATATCGTCAATGTTTGAAATTGACTCCAGACTAGGAAGATGAGTAAAGCCATCTAATAATCTTTGCACTCTACCCCCTTCATGATCTATTGAAACTAAAATATTATCTTTTACACCCTTGATATCAAGAATTAGTTCTTTTAATTGATTACGTGAAACAAAATTATGACTAAATAATATTATACCGCCTATCAATTTGTCCTTTATGAGATTTTTTTCATTCTTAGATAAACTTGTTCCATCTAAATTAATTATCAATGGTCCGATAAAATTCTGATTCATGTTAATAAAAATACCTCAATTAGATAGTAGATAGTGAAGCTATGCAATAACAAGTCACTCCTTCGCCTCGCCCAATGTAGCCCAGAGATTCTGATGTAGTTGCTTTAATATTTATCATACCCTCATCTATATGTTTATGAGAACTTATCTTGTTGAATATGTCACATATATTTGCTTTCATTTGATTCTTATAGTTTGATATTTTTGGTTTTTCTAGCAACAAAGCTATATCAAGGTTATTCAATACAAAACCTGCATCTAAAGCTTTCTTAACTGATAATTCTAGGATGATTTTGCTATCTAGATCTTTGTTAGCTGAATCAGAATCTGGAAAATAATCTCCTATATCTCCTGCTCCGATGGCTCCTAATATAGCATCAGCTATGGAATGATATATGATATCGCCATCTGAATGTGCTTTAATTGAAATAGTTGAAGGAATATCAATTCCTGATAATCTAATTGAATTGCCAGAAATTAACTGGTGTGTGTCTATGCCTAATCCTACTCTCATTTGTTATTCATTAATAATTTTATAACCTTAAGATCATCTTGAAATGTTAATTTGATATTTCCAACAGATGCTTTTATGATCTTTACGTTGTAATTTGATAAAGACATTGCTTCTATTTCATCATCCACCTGTATCTTATTATTAATGATATCACTATATGCCTTAAATAATTTAGAAAAATTAAATAATTGAGGTGTGAAAGACATATACAGATTATCACGTTTTATATTACTTACTACAATTGACTTCTTATTTATTTTTTTAAGAGCATTAGTCAAAGGATATCCCAAAGATAGACCGGTCCTTATAGATTTAGAATGATCTAATAATCTATTGATATCTTTTGTATCTACACAAGGACGAGCAGCATCGTGAATTATAATATTTTTAGATTGTATATTGGATTTTAATGCAAATTTCAATGCATTAAATACTGATCTAGTTCTTGTATTTCCTCCTTTTACTAAAAATATATTTGAATATTTTGATGGAGCTTTGTATGAACTATTTTTATCAATTACAACAAAAAAGTTTTTTATTTTCTTTGTTTCGGAAATTTTCTCTATTGCAATATTAATTAGATTTTTTGAGTTTATTTTTAGATATTGTTTTGGTTTTGAGGAATTATACCTATGACTTTTACCTGCAGCTAAGATAACTGCATCATATATTTTATTTTTCATCTTTTATTATTTGAAAGAAAATTTCATCTTCTCTAATATATCCATAGTTTTCTCTTGCATAACCCTCTAAAAAAGACTTACTGTTATAAATCTTTTCTATTTCTAAATTGAGCCTATTATTAGACTGAGTTAATAAGATAACTTGGTTATCGTATGAATTATATGTTTTTTTTAAATCGTAGTAAGTAAATATACTATTGCTACTAAAAAATAAAGAGTGCTGTAAACTCAGAAATAAAATTAAACATACTAGATGGAATATTTTCATGTTAACCACTTCTTAAATACATTGTTTTTATTAAAGAAAGATTTACCTATCTGTTCTTCAATCCTTAGTAATTGATTGTATTTGGCCACTCTATCTGATCGGGAAAGAGACCCAGTTTTTATTTGGCCCGAAGAAGTACCAACGCTCATGTCTGCGATTGTTACATCTTCTGTTTCACCACTTCTATGAGATATTATATAATTATAGTTGTGTTTCTTAGCTAAATTTATCGTATCCAATGTCTCTGTAATGGTTCCTATTTGGTTAAACTTAATCAAAATTGCATTAGCAACTTTTTTATCTATACCTGTTTTAAAGATCTTTTGGTTTGTGACGAAAACATCATCGCCAACAAGTTGAATTTTGTTATCAAGTTTATTGGTAAGAATTTCCCAACCCTCCCAATCATTCTCAGACATACCATCCTCTACAGATATAATTGGGTAATCGTCGCATAATGACTCCAAATAAGTACAAAAGCCTTTGCTATCATATGAATTACCATCAGACATCATATAACTGCCATTTTTATAAAATTCGGAACTGGCAACATCTAAACCAAGATATACCTCTTCGCCAGGCTTATAACCTGCTTTTTCGATAGAATCCAATATCACTTCCAAAGCTTCGCTATTAGATGAGATGTTTGGGGCAAAGCCGCCCTCGTCACCAACTGATGTAGCTAGGGATTTTTTGTTGAGGGTATTTTTTAGTGTATGAAATATTTCCACTCCTGCTCGTAAGCTATCAGAAAAAGAATCAAAACCTATTGGTAGGATCATAAATTCCTGAAAATCTAAGTCGTTATTAGCATGTGCTCCACCATTAATTATATTCATCATTGGAACAGGCAAAGAAAGATCAGCTTCTTCGCCAAAAGTCTTGTATAAAGGTATATTTAAAGATTTTGCCTTAGCATGAGCAAAAGCTAATGATACAGCGAGAATCGCATTTGCACCTAAATTCTTCTTATTTTCAGTTCCATCAAGATTTATTAATAATTCATCTAATGTATGTTGTTCAAATGATTGATTTATAATGGAACTTTTTATAGTTGAGTTTATATTGTTGACAGCATCATACACAGATTTTCCCATATAAATAGCTTTGTCGCCATCTCTTAATTCCAAAGCTTCCAAAATACCTGTTGAAGCTCCAGATGGCGAAATACCTCTGCCAATTATATCGTTGCCAAGAACCATATCTACCTCTACCGTCGGGTTGCCCCTAGAGTCAAGAATTTGTCTTGCATTTACGTCAACTATTTTATTCAAATTTACACTCCATGTTAATCTTTTACTACATTATTTATTTTAATAATACTATCCAATAAGTCTTTCATATTATTGATATTTAGTGAGTTTTTACCATCACTCAGAGCCTTTTCTGGCTCAGGATGAGTTTCAATGAAAATTCCATCTATGCCAACTGCTGTTGCAGCCCTCGCTAAGACTGGTATAAATTCACTTTCACCGCCTGACTGGTCGTTTAACGCCCCAGGTTGTTGGACTGAGTGCGATGCATCAAAAATAACTGGACAACCAGTTTCTTTGAGAATCTCAAGCGATCTCATATCTGAAACCAAATTATTATACCCAAAAGAGACTCCTCTTTCACATACATATATATCTTTATTACCAGTAGATTTAGCTTTTATTACAACGTTTATCATCTCTTTCGGTGATAAAAATTGGCCTTTTTTAATATTAACTGGCTTCATGGTAGCGGCAACTTTGGTTATAAAATTTGTCTGCCTACATAAAAAAGCAGGAGTTTGGAGAATATCTACAACATCAGCCACCTCGTCAATTGGAGTGTCCTCATGTACATCCGTTAAAACTGGGATATCAAAAGTCTTTCTGACTTTTTCCAGTATTTTTAAACCTTTTTCAATGCCAACCCCCCGGTCAGATTCAATCGATGATCTATTAGCCTTATCAAAAGATGCCTTGAAAACATAAGAAATTGGCAAGTCTTTAGTAATTTCACAGATATACTCTGCTATTGATAAAGTCATTTTTTCTGACTCAATAGCACAAGGACCAGAAATTAATGTCAAATTTTTACTATTTCCAATATCCAAGGACATTTTATTTCTTCCTCTTAGACGCTGCATTAACAAATCCATTGAACAGTGGATGCCCTTTTATTGGGGATGATGTGAACTCTGGGTGAAACTGACAACCTACATACCAAGCATGGTTCTTTAACTCGATCATTTCCATTAAATTTCCTTTTTTTGACTTACCGCTGAATGCTAAACCATTTTTTTCAAAATCTCCAATAAGATTTCCATTGACCTCGTACCTATGTCTATGTCTTTCTGCAATCTTTAGCTTAGAATACATTTTATATGCTAAGGAATCTTTATTAATAATACATTCTTGAGAGCCCAAACGCATAGTGCCCCCCATTTTAGTCTTATCAGCTAAGATTCTCTTGCCAGACTTTTCTCTCCACTCTTCTACAAGAGCCACGACTGGATATTTAGTGTTTTTATTAAACTCTGTGCTATTGGCTTTATTTAGCTTCATTACATTTCTTGCAAACTCTATTACAGAAATTTGCATTCCAAGACATATTCCAAAATATGGGATATCATTAACTCTAGCAAACTCAGCAGCTAAAATTTTACCTTCTATTCCTCTGTCACCAAATCCTCCTGGGACAAGTATTCCGTCCATTTTAGACAACTGTTTAATATTACGTTTATTGAGCTTTTCAGAGTCTAAATATACTATGTCAACTATTCTATTATTAATGACGCCTGCATGATATAAAGCCTCATTTAATGATTTATACGAATCTACCAGATCAACATATTTTCCAATCATGGCTATTTTGATCTTATTTTTACATTTTTCAACTTTTTTCTTATAGTCTTTCCAAGGTTTAAGATTAAGCCTCTTATCTTTTATCTTAAAGCTTTTCATCATAAATTTATCTATACCCTGCTCGCTAAACATTATTGGAATATCATAGATTGATTTTGCATCAACAGCTGAAAATACCGCTTCACTGGAAACATTAGTGAATAATGCGATTTTCTTCTTAAGTGACTGATTAATAGTATTTTTTCCTCTACATAAAAGGATATCTGGCTGAATTCCAATCGATCTTAACTCTTTAACGGAATGCTGAGTCGGTTTCGTTTTAATTTCATTGGTAACATCAATATATGGTAACAGCGTAAGATGTATAAACATTGATTTACTTTTACCTAAATCTAAACTGAATTGTCTGATTGACTCAAGAAAAGGTAGGGATTCTATATCACCAACCGTACCTCCAACCTCAACAAAAGCAATATCTGCCTTTTTTGCTCCTTTAATAACTAGATTCTTTATTTCATCTGTAATGTGAGGAATCACTTGCACAGTACTACCAAGATAACTCCCTTTCCTCTCTTTATTGATTACGTTAGAATAAACTCTTCCTGATGTAACATTACTGTCTTGTGACATTTGGATGCCAACAAACCTTTCATAATGACCCAAATCTAAATCTGTTTCTGCGCCATCCTCCGTAACGAATACTTCTCCATGTTGTATAGGACTCATTGTTCCAGGATCAAGATTGATATAAGGATCTAGTTTTTGAAGTGAGACTTTAAAACCTCTTAGTTTAAATAAAGAAGCAAGGGAGGCAGCTGCAATTCCCTTTCCAAGAGATGAAACAACCCCGCCAGTGATAAATACATATCTTGTCATATATTACTTAGGAAAAGTATAGACGAAATCATTGAAAAAATATATAAATTAGACACTAATATTGAGTATATTAGCTTTTAGTAATAGAAATCTCTAGAATATCCCTTTTCTTAGTTACTTTTATTTTATTGAGAGAAAATAACGGGTTTGAATCATTGTCAGTTTCTAGTATTTTTAGAATTTCCAAGATTTGTTTTAAGTTTAAGCTTACACTACTTTGCATGAATACCCATTCGTGGATAATCATAATTTTATTATAGGCTTCTTCTTTATTTAATTTAGAGACTGACAGCTTGTTATTATCATTTAAGTATAATGTACATAGAATTTTGCGTACACTATCAGTTATAAAATGGGATTGTATATTCTGTATATTGATATTATTAATAATATTTTTATTAAATGAAGGCCATCTTGTTTTTAGCATTGGAGCTATTTTAGTACGAATAAAATTTCTATCGAAATGTATATTATTATTAGATAAATCTTGAACGAAAGAAATTTTGTTCTGTGAGCAGTACTCATCTATTCTTGATTTTGATACACATAAAAATGGCCTAAATATCATTTTTTCATCATACCAAGATAGCGTCTTCATTGAAGAGAGGCCTCGTGCTCCAGAGCCACGTATAAGTCTAAGTAAAAAAGTTTCAACCTGATCTTCTTCATGATGTCCTGTTAAAATCACTTCATCGTTTTGGCAACTTTTTACAAGAGCTTCATATCTTTTCAAACGACATCTTTCCTCAATGTTTGATGAAGAATCAATATGTATCATAATAGTCTCATGAGATATATTGAGCTGTTGAGTAATGACCTTACAGTGCTGTTCAAAATTTATCGCATCAGGTGATAGACCATGGTTAACGTGAATCGTTCTTAAAGATATAGATTTGTCCTGACTAACTTTATGTAGACAATGTAATAGTACCGAGGAATCCTGACCACCACTATAGGCTAATAGAATTTTTTTTACAGGGAGCTTAGAAAGTTGATTACGACAAAATGAAATTAGATCAGACTGTTTCAAATTTTCCATATGACTCAAGTTTCTGTTTTCGTTTAAGTAACAATTCTTCAATATCCATGCTCGCTAAGTCAGCTAACATAGAAAGCAGGTTCATTTTTAAAGATGAGGTCATTGCGCCATAATCTCTGTGAGCGCCACCAGATGGCTCAGGAATGATAGTGTCTATAAGTTTGAACTCTAATAGCTTGGACGCTGTTATGCAAAGCGCGTCTGCAGCCAATTCTGCTTTTTTTGCATCTTTCCAAAGTATTGATGCACAACCTTCAGGACTGATGACAGAATAAATGCTGTGCTGTAACATACCAAGTTTATCACATACACCTATCGCTAGCGCACCGCCAGATCCTCCTTCTCCGATAATCACTGATATGATTGGGACTTTTATGTTAGACATCACATAAAGATTCTCAGCAATAGCTTGACTTTGATTTCTAGACTCAGCATCTATACCAGGATAGGCGCCCGGAGTATCAATAAATGTAATAATAGGTAAATTAAATTTTTCAGCAAGTTTCATAATCCTGAGTGCTTTTCTATAACCTTCAGGTTTTGGCATACCAAAGTTTCTCTTTACCTTTTCTTTTGCATCGCGGCCTTTTTGATGACCAATAAACATAAAATCAAATTCATCAATTTTTGCTATACCAGATATTATGGCCGGGTCATCTCCAAACATTCTATCTCCATGAAGTTCCTCAAAAGATGTAAATAAACTAGGGATATAATCTAGTGTATATGGTCTCAATGGATGTCTAGCTAACTGAGATATCTGCCAGTCAGACAAACTATTAAATATTTTTTTTGTCTGATCAATATAATCTTTCTCAAGTTTGATAACTGCAGCCTCGCTTTTAGCTGTTCTCTCAGGATCATTTTTTAATTGCTTAATTTTAGCTTCAATTTCAAGCAATGGTTGTTCAAAATCTAAATAATTAGGATTATATTCTTTCATTTTTATAATATTTTATGAGAATCAATATAGCATAACTACTGGTATTTAACGATAATATTTTCCTTTCCAAGTAGATCTGATAAGTTATTTATTAGCATTGACGAGGGGTTAATGAACCATTCTTGATCTAAATTAAGTGGAACAATATGCTTTTGACTCAAACATTTGATGGTCAAAGGGCATTTGCCGTTTTTATGAGGCTCAAGGAGATTAACTACTTCAGCCAGCGTCTTGTCATTGATAAATTCTGAGGATAAAAATATTTCAACTTCTTTTGAATATTGTTGTCGAGCAGAATCTATATCAATTATCTTATTTGCTTTCATGCTCAAATCTCCGTTATATTCATCCATTGAAATAACTCCAGAAATAAATAGGATTTCATTTTCTTTTATTGAGCTCTGATATTTTTCATAAATATCTGGATACACAATAATTTCTAATCGATGTGAAGAGTCATCAATAGTTAGAATATTTATAAATCTATCTTGCCCCATTCTTTGTATGCGGCTATTTATAATTACACCGCAAACTGTTGCGGGTTCACTAAAGTCATCATTAGAATTTTTATAAAGTCTCTTGAAGTATGAATTAATATTTTTAATAGACATTGACTCAATTTCATCATGATATTCGTTAACAGGATGCCCGGTCAGGTAAAAACCTAGAACTTTTTTTTCTAAATTGAATGATTTTAATCTATCTGCAACAGTTTCTCTCTTGACTTGTATATGATCACTTAGCTTTTTAGTAGAAAATGATTCTGATTTATTTTCGAATAACTCATGTTGTCCCATATTCTTTGTATTCTGTTTTTGTTGGCCATACTTAATAGCATTATCTAAATTGTTTTTAAGAGATAACCTGCTTTCGTCAAAACAATCAAAAGAACCAGAATATATTAAAGAATCTAGAGTGCCTATATTAATTGTAGTTAATGAAACCCTCTCACAAAAATCAAATATATTTTTAAAATATCCATTTTTTTTACGCTCATTTATTATATGAATCACAGCATTGTAACCAACTCCCTTGATTGCTCCAAGACCAAACAATATCGATTTGTTATTAAGTGACAAAAAATTAAAATCAGATGTATTAATGTTTGGCTGAATGATTGAAAGACCCATTTCTATGCTAGCATCAACTAATGAAATTACCTTGTCGGTGTTATCCATATCAGATGACAAAGCTGCTGATAGGAATTCGGAAGTATAATATGTCTTTAAAAAAGCCGTTTGATATGAAATAAAAGCATATGCAACTGAATGAGATTTATTAAACCCATAACCAGCGAACTTTTCCATTTTAGAAAATATCGAATTAGCAATATTTACCGATATATTTTTATTTTTAGCTCCCTCGATAAATTGTATTCTATGCTTTTCCATTTCATCTTTTTTCTTCTTACCCATGGCTCTTCGTAATAAATCAGCTTCTCCCAATGAATATCCTCCAAGAGAACGTGATATTTCCATAACTTGCTCCTGATATAATATCAAGCCATATGTCTCAGATAATATAGGCTCTAATAAAGGATGTTCATAGTCAATTTTTTTTCCATGTTTGTTGCTAATGAAATCATCAACCATATTAGTTCCAAGCGGCCCTGGTCTATATAAAGCCACCAAGGCAACAATGTCATCGAAACAATCAGGTTTTAATCTTTCCATGTACCTTTTCATGCCTGATGATTCTAATTGGAATACACCAGTCGTAAGCTTATTTTGAAGTAACTCGAAAACTTTCTTATCAGGTGTTGTTATGTCTTCATGAGATATCTCTATATCACCATGTTGACTCTTAATAGTTCTAATAGCTCTATCTATAATACTTAGCGTTCTTAAGCCTAGGATATCAAATTTAACTAACCCTAGCTTTTCGATATCATCTTTATCGTACTGAGTAACTATCTCATCGCTTTCTTCAACTCTATATAAAGGTATAAAGTCATCAATTTGATTAGGCGCAACCACAATACCAGCTGCATGTTTTCCAACATTTCTAGGGAGTCCTTCTAATTTTTTTGATGTATCAATTAAATTCTTGATTTCATCATTTGAGTCATATTGTTTTTTAAGCTCTTTGTTTTGTTTAAGTGCATCATCAATGGTTATGCCTACACTGAACGGTATCATCTTTGCAATCTTATCAACGAATGTATAGCCCATTCCCAAAACTCTTCCAACGTCCCTTATAACAGCCCTAGCAGCTAGTGATCCATATGTAATAATCTGCGATACTTTATTTTCTCCATATAATTCTGTTATATGATCAATTATTTTTTGTCTATTAATCATACAAAAATCAATATCAAAATCAGGCATAGATATACGTTCAGGATTTAGAAACCTCTCAAATAAGAGGTTATGCTTTATAGGATCTATAGAGGTTATATCAAGGGCGTATGCTACCAAAGAGCCAGCGCCTGATCCTCTTCCTGGGCCTACAGGTATTGATTGTTTTTTTGCCCAATCTATAAACTCATGTACAATTAGAAAATAACTAACAAAACCCATCTTCCTTATTACATCAGTCTCAAGCTTTAATCGTTGGAAGTATACATCTGTTTTTGTAATATTATTTTTTTGAATGATACTATCAAGACCTAACCTTACTTTTTCATCAAAATACACATCAATGTCACTGTTATCAGGTGTACTAAATTTTGGCAGATGGTAAGCATCAGAAGATATATGAATATTACATCTTTTAATAATTTCTGAAATATTTTGTATCGCATCAGGCAAATCTTCAAAAATAGATATCATTTCTTTTTCTGATTTAAAGAATTGATTATCTGTAAATTCAGTTTGATTAGTCCTATCATCAATTTTTATCTTTTTATTAATACATACTCTAACTTCATGAGCCTCAAAATCTTGCTTTTCTAAAAATAAAACATTATTTGTGGCAACAAGCGGGAGGTTCAAATCTTCTGCAAGATTTATAATCTTGTTATTATATATCTCCTCATTATTAGCATTTATTCGATCAATTTGAAGATATAGTCTATCTGGAAAAATATCTTTTAATGATTTCAAAAGTAAATTTTTATCTTGCAAATTATCAATCAATAAGTTTTCTCCCAAGAGGCCCTTTCTTCCTCCTGTTAGGAGTATTATTCCTTGATTATACTTTTCTAGTTGAGATTTTATGACAGCAGGGTTTTCATTAGCTTTTTTTCCTAAATGTATTTCAGAGAGTAGTTTTATAAGATTTTTATAACCTGAGTAATTTTGGCATAAAGCAATAATCGTTCCCTCTAACTTATTTGAGACACTACTTTTTAATGGTATTTCACACCCGATAATAGGTTTAATTTTATTATCAATACATTTCTGATAAAACTTTATGGCTGCAAACATATTGAGTCTATCAGTAATAGCTAATGACTTGAGTTTATTTTTTTTTGCCGCCTTAATTAATCTATCAATATTGATTGTACTATCACTTAGTGAATATGATGAATGAAGATGTAATTGTGTATATATTTTTTTCATTTATGTGCTCAAAGGCGCAAAGCTAAATCTATGATAAATTGATGGTCCAAAATTAGCAATTGCCGTCTTATGTTCAATAGTTCCATATCCTTTATGGTTTTTAAAGCCATAAACTGGAAGAATTCTGTCTAAAACTATCATTTCGTTGTCTCTTATAACTTTTGCCATAATTGATGCAGCTGAGATTTCTGGTTTTAACTCATCGCCCTTAACTATACATTCACAATTTATACCCATATCTGGTGCAAATTTACCATCAATAAAAGTTAATTCCGGAAGTAAATTTAAATTAATAATAGCCTGTTTCATTGAGAGTAACGTTGCATTATGTATATTTATTCTATCGATCATATGATTATCGCATACTCCTATACCTATTGATCTTGTATGTTTAAGTATATACCTTGAAAGCTCAGTTCTGCGTTTTGGAGTAAGCTTTTTAGAGTCTGTCATTAATGTTTTATCAATTGTTCTATCTAAAATAATAGCAACAGATACCACGGGTCCAGCCAAACACCCTCTGCCAACTTCATCAACACCAGCAAAAATTTGACTTGTCATAACTAGTTCACTATATATAATTGAGATATTATAAATATAACAAAAAATATAAATCAATACTTCATATGAAAAGAAATAAAATTAATATTGCCATTATTGGCGTTGGCTATCTAGGCAAATTTCATTTAGAAAAGTTTCTATCTCATAAAAATTGTATGACTAAATGGGTTGTAGATAATAATCTCAAAAATGAGAATCTCAATATTGTTGAGAATATAGCAATAACTGATGATTACAAAGATATACTGAATGATATTGATGCGGTTTCGATAGTAACTCCCACAGTATCTCATTATGAAATAGCTAAATATTTTTTATCTAATAAGAAACATGTACTTATTGAGAAACCTATGACTCAGACAGTTTCACAAGCTGAGAAATTGCTATTACTTGCTAAAAAGAATAGAGTTGTACTTCAGGCAGGGCATCTTGAAAGGTTCAACCCTGTGATGAAAAAGCTTAGTCAAGATGTTAAAAACCCAGTTTTTATCGAAGTGCACAGATTAGCTAAGTTTAATCCAAGATCAACAGATGTAAATGTGATATTTGATCTGATGATACATGATATTGATATAGTGACTAGTTTAATAAAGAATAAAATTAAAAAGATCTCTGCTTTTGGTAAAAAAATAATAACTAATAGTACGGATATCGCTAACGTTAGAATTGAGTTCGTAGGTGGCGAGGTTGCTAACCTAACTGCTAGCAGAATTAGTCAGAAAAACGAGAGGAAAGTCAGAATATTTCAGAGAGATAAATACTACTCTGTAGATTTTATGAATTCTAGCATAAAAAGATATAATAAGACTCTCAAGTCAAAAAATGGCTTATTCAATTTTAAAGAGTTTACATATGAAAAAGCAGATTCCTTGAAAGATGAAATTAATAACTTCATACTGTCATGTATTGGTAAAGATAAACCCTTGGTTGATGGAGAACAGGGATTAAATGCTGTTAAAACAGCTACTATGATTTCGAAATTATTATGACTAAAATTAAAATATTTGACTTAAAAGACCAATATAAAACCATTGCTAAAGAAATTAATAAAAATGTGACAAATATCTTGAGCTCAGGCCAATACATTTTGGGGAATAATGTTAAGTTACTAGAGGAGAATTTTGCAAAACATGTGGGCGCAAAGTATGCGATATCATGTAACTCTGGCACAGATGCGCTTCTGCTTTCTTTAAGAGCACTTGGTATTGGAAAAGGTGATGAGGTTATTACAACACCTTTTACTTATTTTGCTACAGCAGAGGTGATAGCTTTGGTAGGTGCCAAGCCAATATTTGCTGATATTAATCCTCACACATTTAATATTAATCATAAATTGATAGAAAGTCTTGTTAGCAAAAAAACCAAAGCTGTAATGCCCGTTCATTTATATGGTCAGTCATGTGAAATAACTAAAATAAGAAACATATGTAAAAAAAATAAAATTGCTTTAATCGAAGATTGTGCTCAGTCTTTTGGTGCTAAATACAATGGTAAACATACTGGAACTTTTGGCGACTATGGGTGTTATAGTTTTTTTCCTACAAAAAACTTAGGTTGCGCTGGAGATGGAGGTATGATTGTGACAAATAACCTCGGAAAATCTAAGATGCTTAAAAAACTGAGGAATCATGGCGGATTAGTAAGAAATGTTCATGAATACATTGGTTATAATTCAAGACTAGATGAAATTCAAGCTTCTATATTAGTTACAAAACTCAAAATAATTGACAAACTAAATAAGTCACGAATAAAAATAGCAGAGAATTATAAAAAGCTTATCAATAATAAAAACGTTAAAGTTCCTTATCAGGCAGAAAATAGTTATCATGTCTATAACCAATTTACCTTGAGGGTTAGTAAAAGAACGAGGTTTATAGCTCATTTAGAGAAGCATGGCGTCCCATATGGAATATATTATCCTATACCAATATATAAGCAAAAGGCATTTAAAGAGTTTAATTATAAATACAATCTTTCCAATGTTAATAAAATTACAAAAGAGTGTATTTCTATCCCGATCTATCCAGAGTTGAATAAAAATAGCTTCAATAAAATAGTAGAAGTAATTAATAAATACAAATGATAAAGCAAAAAAACATATTTATTATTGCAGGAGAATCATCTGGTGACCAACATGCTGCTAAATATATTACAGCGCATGAATCACTTAATTCAAATATCAAGTTCTCAGCAATTGGTCAAACTGAAATAAAGAAGACAGGTGCAGAGGTAATATTTAATTCTGAAGAAATATCAGTTGTAGGAATAATTGAAGTGATATCAAAATATAATAAAATTTATAAAGCACTTAAAATTGCTTATAGACATATTGATGAAATAAAGCCTGACTTAATAATCTTGGTAGATTATGTAGAATTTAATCTTAAAATAGCTAATTATGCAAAATCTAAAGGCATAAAAGTTTTATTTTATATAGCACCTCAAGTATGGGCATGGAGAGAAAAGCGTATTGAAAAAATTATAAAAGCCGTTGACCATCTAGCTGTTGTATTCCCATTTGAAGAGAAACTTTTTAAAAAGTACACAGATAATGTCACATATGTAGGACACCCTCTTGCAGATAATCCTAAATTTAAAGTTAACTTTGCTAATTATAATGATAAAAGCATTGATATAGGAATATTTCCTGGCAGTAGAGATTCAGAGATTAAAAACAACCTACATGTAATGTTGAATTGTATAAAACTATCCAAAGATGAAAATATAATGGATAAAAATATCAAAATATTTTATTCAAATAATACAGCAAAAAGAAAGATTCTTAGTCTGCTACCCAAAGGCTGGGAGAAAACTCTTGCTAATGGCAAGAATATTGAAGAAATAACAAAGTGCAAAAGAGCAATTACAGCATCAGGGACCATTACTTTAGAGTTAGCTCTATTAAACATCCCCATGGTTATAATGTATAAGCTTGCTTTTATGACCTTTATTATTATGAAAAATATGGTTAGAGTAAAATATATAGGTCTGGTAAATTTAATCCTAGGAGAAGATCTTGGCTCCAAACCAATTGTAAAAGAGTTTATACAGCCTGATTATAATGATGAAGTACAAGTTATGGTTGAATTACAAAAAATAGATAAAGATGCTAAGTATAGGGATGAAATAATATCAGGATATAATGAAATACGAGGTAGCTTGCAACCAGGTGCTGCCAAAAATCTAGCTAATCTAGCAGAAGAAATGATAAGATAGTTATCTAGTTATGCCTCTTTCGCTACTATTTACAAAATCAATAAAATAATCAACTTCTTGACAGTTAATACCTAATTTTTTAAAAGATTCATTAACTTGAGATCTATTTGATTTAGATTTCACGAATAACTTAAATGTTTTTTCTAATGATCTTATTACTTCGTCTGTGAATCCTTTTCTTTTTAAACCTGCCGAATTAATTTTATATGCTTGAGCATGATTGCCAGCAACTAATGTAAATGGTGTGACGTCTCTCGAGATCACTGTTCCTAGACCACTAAATGCATAGTCCCCAATATCACAAAATTGATGCACCAATGTAAATCCTCCTAATGAAACACTTTTGCCCAGCGTTACATGTCCAGCTAAAGACGCAGCATTTGACAATATACAATCATCTTTAATCACACAATCATGCGCTATATGCGTATAAGCCATAAATAAATTATTTGAACCTATAATTGTTTTATTAATACCTGTTACTGTACCACGATTAACTGTAGAATATTCTCTAAAGGTATTATTATCTCCTATAATTAACTTAGAATCCTCACCTTTATACTTGAGATCCTGTGGATCCTCACCTATTGATGCAAACTGATAAATATGATTATTTTTTCCAATAGTCGTGTGATTTTTAATTACCACATGAGACTCGATCACAGAATTACTATCAATCTTGACATTATCATGAATTATAGAATAAGGTCCAACTTCTACAGATGAATCTATTTCAGCTGATTTGGATATAATAGCAGTAGGATGAATCATTCTTTCTCTCTAACAGCACCTATTAACTCTGCTGAGCAAACAATTTTTTCATCGACTTTACTGGAGGCGGTAAACTTATGAACATCTCTTTTACTCTGGTTAAGTTTTACATCTATAATTAAAATATCTCCTGGAACTACAGGTTTTTTAAATCTTGCTTTATCTATACCAACAAAATAATATAAAAGATTATCTTTCGGCCTCTCATTACTTTTAAAATCCAGTAATGCCGTAGCTTGTGCCATAGCCTCTAGAATTAGAACACCCGGGAAGACTGGATATCCTGGGAAATGACCTTGAAAAAACGGTTCATTATTACTAACATTTTTTTGAGCTATTAAATAATCATGCTTTTTAAAATCGATAATCTTATCGATTAAGAGGAATGGGTATCTATGTGGTAAATAGTTTTGTATATCGTTATTGCTCATGTATGCTCCGATTATTATGTTATTTTTTTTATAGCTTTTGCTAGCTGATCTAATTCTTTAAATCTAGCTTGATTTTTTCTCCAAGTAGCGACCGGTTCAACTGTTGTCCCGGAAGCATACATCCCCTCTTTGTTAATTGATTTAGTAACCATAGTCATTCCATGAATATGAACATTGTCTGCAATCGTAATATGTCCATTTATTCCTGAGCCACCACCTATAGTACAATTTTTGCCTATAGATGTACTTCCAGCAATCCCTACACAAGCCGCAATAGCTGTATTTTCCCCAATGAATACATTATGAGCAATATGTACAAGATTATCAATTTTTACATTATTTGATATCACTGTGCTGTCTAGAGTGCCCCTATCAATTGTTGTATTAGCACCAATTTCTACGTCGTTATTAATAACCACATTACCTATGTGTGGAACTTTTATCCATTTACCTTTATCTTGAACCAATCCAAAACCGTCTGAACCTATTACTACCCCAGGATGAACAACTACATTATCTCCTATGACTGTTCCATCGCACAACGTGCTATTGGGATAAATAACACAATTTTCTCCAATGGTAACATTACTTCCAATAGAAACATTATTACCTATTAACGTACTAGTGGGGAATAAGTCAACTTTAGGTTCAGCTAAGAATAAAGAGTTTTTAGAAAGATCGAGAGAATCATTTATTAATTTTGAGAATACTAACAAGGGATTGTTATGGATAATTAAAGATAACTTTTTTTTATCAATCAAACGGCTAATCTCTTCACTGGTAATTAAACAGTCTAAATTAGAATAATCAATCAAAGATAAAAGTTTTACATCAGAAATATATGATAATGATTTATTCTTGCTATTAGTTAAGCTACAAACTGAATCAATCTCAATAGATGAATCTCCTATTACAACACATTTATAAGCTTTAGATATTTCTTGTAAAGAATATTTTTTTTTAAGCTTCATTATTGAAGTTTAGAGATAATCTCTTGAGTAATATTTATATATTTTTTTGCATACAATGTTGTGCCATCAGCTCTAATTATTATATCGAAATCGTTCTCTTCAGCATATTCATTTATTGCAGTCTCAACTATAAGTCTAATTTTAGACAATTCTTCTTGTTGAACTTTTTGAAGATCTGCTTGTATTTTTTCTTGTCCAGTTCTGAATTTATTTTCAATATTTTGTATCTTTTTAACAAGCGTACTCTTCTCTTTTTCTGACATTACAGACTCATTCTTCAGGTAATCATCATTTAAGTTACTCCATTCTTGTTCAAGAGTTTTTAAGTTTCTAGCTCTTGGGTCGAATTGTTTTTTAACCTTTTCTTGGGATTCACGATAAATAGGGATTTCTTTAAATAGGTTATCCAGATTCACAATTCCCATTTTAAGTTCAGCTGAAGCCGAATTAGATAAAAATGAAGACATTAAAAAAATCAACCCTAGATATATATATTTAGTATTAAACATCTTTAAAAATTTCCTCCTAATTGAAATACTACTTCTTGAGTATCATCTCCTACTTCAGATTTTAATGTATCAACAAAACCTACAGTTACACCACCAATTGGCGTTAGGACATTAAATTCTATCCCGATACTTGCTCTTAGCTCATTGTAATCGAAGTTATTCATTTTCTCAAATACGTTTCCAACATCAATAAATAATGTTGACCTAAGCGACCTCGTATCTTCTCCCAGAAAAGCTGGAGGAGAGAATATCCAATTAAATTGCGCAGCAGTCAAAAAGTCTCCTCCTACAGCATCACACTCGATAAAATAACCTGGCACGGCTCTCGCGGCACATGTATTCTCTCCTCTTCCAGCATTGTATGTTAATGGTCCTAGGCTGGAACCTTTAAAACCTCGGACAGTTGTATTACCACCAGCAAAAAATTTATTATAAAAAGGTAAAGATGTAGCCGATCCTAATCCTGCGCCAAGCCCTAAAACTGTTTTAGCTTGCAGTACAGTTGGCCAATCAAATCCAAATGTTTTCAAAATATAACCTTTATTACTCTCTGTTCTATACATCATTGATGCATAGGATGCACCTTCTATTCCTAAAAAGACTTCTGATGTTAAAGAGTTCAATATTCCGCTTTCAGCAAAAATTGTCCTATTTCTTGTATCTGAAACATAACTTCCTTTTAGAGACAAACCAAATGAAGTATTACCATGATCTGCAATATGATGAGTAACTATAATTGGAGAAAAAGCTGTTGTTGTAAAATCTGTATAAGTCAGATCATAACCAAACCCGAGTGTTGATGTTTCAGATACTGGCATATTATAAAGCACACCTCCACCTAAAACATCAGAAAGGTATGATGAGGTTGATGTTCCGCTTACATCTGTTTGACTTATTACTGCATTTACTGTTCTACTGACACCATCAGAAGTATAAAATGGATCAGTTAATAAAAAACGCAATGATGTATTTACCGTGCTTTTAGAGGCTTTTAATCCAACATTCTTTCCCATACCAAGAAAGTTATCTTGTTGAAGGTCAATATCAAAAATAGCTCCATCGGTATCTGACCAACCAGCACTTACTTTAAATTCTCCAGCTTTTCTCTCTTTTAATTTGAACGTGATATCAACAAGATCGCTTGAATTAGATACTCTGGTTTTTTCAACATTGACGCTTTCAACAAATTTCAATCTTTGCAATCTAATTTTTGATCTCTCTATTTTAGCATTATCATGGAGCGAAGATTCAAACTGACGTAACTCCCTTCTATAAACCTCATCATTTGTATTATCATTACCTATGATATTGATTCTTCTAACCATGCTTTTTTGTCCAGGAGTAATTCTGAATTCGACATCAACTATCTTTGTCGCGTCGTCTACAATAGGGATCGCTTTAACTTCTGGAAACGCGAAACCTACATTACCTAACATGTAAGAAATAATATCTTCAGATTGTTTTAACTTACCTCTCGAAAAAGTTTGCTTTGGTAAGATTACAGAAGATACATTATTAATCACATCTATTTTAGAGAGCACGTTATTACCAAATAGCCTTAAGTCACCAAATTCATACTTATCGCCTTCCTCTATGTTTATTGTGATGATAATATCTTTATTATTATTAGATAAATTTACTTGGTTTGATATAACTCGGAACCTTACATATCCACGGTCAAAGTAATAATTTTCAATTTTAGAAATATCAGATCGTAATATTGAACTTGAATATGTATCTTTTGAAGACCAAAACTCAAAAAAATATGTAGTACCCAGATCCATAATGCTTAGGATTTTTTCATTATCATATGCTTTATTACCAATAATATTTATTTCTTTAATCGTAGAAGCTTCTCCTTCTTTTATTATTAACTCTAAACTTACTCTATTTCTTTCTAGTGGATTAACTTTTGTTTTGATTGAAGCATTGTATCTTCCTCTGTCAAAGTATAGTCTCACTAACTCCTGCTCAATCTTATCAAATATATTCTTATCATATGGTTGTGTTCTAGATATTCCTACATCTTCTAATGCTGTTAGGATATCCTCATCTTCAATTATATTGTTGTCAGTGACGATAATGCTCGAAACAATAGGTTTTTCTACAACAGAGATTATTAAATCATTAAATTTTTGAGAAACAGAAATGTCATCAAAATATTTTGTTTCATAGAGTCTTTTAATCACATCTTGAATCAATGCAGATGTAATTTTATCTCCTTTAGAGATATTAGCATAGGTGAGAATCGTATCATCAGAAACTCGTTGGTTGCCATTGATAATTATTTTTGAGATAGAAAGCTGCTGATCAGGATTTTCTTCTTCTGCTAATACATGATTAGATAGTAAAAAAGGAGTTAGCAAAAGTGTTAATATAACGTTCTTAACCATCAACTTATAAGCCTCATATAATCATTATAAAAAGCTAATAACATTATCCCCAGAAGAATTATTAGTCCAAATTGCTGAGCTACAAGCTGAATTTTTTCTGAAACAGGGTGACCAGTGACCATCTCAATAATATAATACACTAAATGCCCTCCATCTAGCACTGGGATTGGTAATAAATTTAAAACACCAAGGCTAATGCTCAATATTGCAAGTAGATAAGCAAAATAGACCACACCCATAGATAAAGATTTACCAGAAAACTCAGCTATACTTAACGGACCACTTATATTGTTAGTGTTTGCTTGACCAGTAAAAAGCTCAAATATCATCTTAAATGTTAATACTGTAAAGTCATAGGTTAAAATAAATGACTTAGATATAGATTCAAAGAATGGATACTTAACTAAAATACGATAATCATTTAGAGAATATGTATCAGGTGAAACTCCAGCATAACCTATAGTTTTTTCATTTATATTGCGTGATGAAGGCACTAAAACTAAATCAACCTTAACTTCATCTCTTTGGACAATTAGCTGAAGAATCTGGTTTGGGTTATCTTTCATAGATAATGAAAAGTCTTCCCAATTTGTAACTTCTATATTATTTACTGAAATAATTTTATCTCCTTTCTGAAGACCTGACAAAAATGCAGGCGAATCATCTTCAACTGATCCTACTATTGCAGGGAGCTCAGGAGTTTTAATATTTAAGCCTATATTAGAAATAATATCTCCATCTAATTGAAGTATATTTTCATCATAACCTAAATCAATGACTTCAACATTATTAGAATT
>Ga0181597_10002156_pt1 | contig 21503 bp, 19 predicted proteins | sample 041ome_5_FD_148647 | JGI IMG/M metagenome (GOLD analysis project Ga0181597, IMG submission 148647) | Coastal salt marsh microbial communities from the Groves Creek Marsh, Skidaway Island, Georgia - 041403US metaG (spades assembly) | ecosystem: Environmental > Aquatic > Marine > Intertidal zone...
GCAGGAAAAAACTTTAGGGGTTTAGGGGATTTTTTTGATGGATATTATTTACCTGACTTTCGACGGTTTGCGTTGCCTGGAGCAATAAAGTTTAGGGGGCTCGATGTGGGCGCGCGGTGAAAAAGATTTTAGCGAGGCAAAAAAAACCACGCCTCGAAGGGCGTGGTCTAATTAAGCTAAGTGCTTTAGTGCTTTAGTGCTTTAGTGCTTTAGTGCTTTAGTGCTTTAGTGCTTTAGTGCTTTAGTGCTTTGGTGCTTTGGTGCTTTGGTGCTTTGGTGCTTACTGCAACAGTGCGAGGACCGTCTGCGGTAGCTGGTTAGCTTGCGCCAACATAGCGGTACCGGCCTGCTGGATGATCTGCGTACGTGCCAGCTCTGATGTTGCGGCTGCGTAGTCGGTATCCAGGATACGGCTTCGAGACGCCTCTGAGTTGGTCCTCACGTTGGTGAGATTATCCACAGCGTGGGTCAGACGATTAGAGATCGCACCGAAGGTCGCTCGCTGTGCTGACACGTCTCCAATGACCACATCGATTTCAGCGACGGTGGCTGCCGCCACTGTGATCGCGGAAGCGATGGTCGTGCCGGTGATGACTTTTGAAGCCAGGCCAGACAGCTTACCCGTGGTGTTGTTGAAGTTACCGAAAGATGTAGAGAGGGTCTGTGCCGCGGTGCCATCCTGGCCTATACCGAATGCCACGGTCGACAAACCTGTTGATGCCCCAGCCGATCCGTCAAGGATGTTGCGGCCATTCCACTGGGTATTGTCGGCGATACGATCAATCTCTGTCCGCAAGGCGGTAAACTCTGACTGGAGATAGGTCCGGTCGGCAGCAGCGGTAGTGCCGGTTCCGGCCTGCACTGCGAGTTCACGCATACGCTGAAGCATCGTCGTGATCTCGTCGAGCGCACCTTCAGCGGTATTCACCATGCTGACCGCGTCATTGGCGTTGCGTATGGCGGCGTCGAGGCCCCGGATCTGGGATGACATGCGGGTGCTAATGGCCAGGCCAGCAGCGTTGTCGCCCGCTGAGTTGATTTTTTTACCGGTGGAGAGTTGCTCCATCGCGGTACCGAGAGCCCTTTCATTTTTCATCAGGCTCGATTGTGCCAGGGATGCGGCGATGTTGGTATTGACTACAGCCATGATAGGCCTCCTTGTATCTGTTTACAGTGAACACTTTGGGCTGACATCTTTGCCCTTTTTCTGTCAGCCGTCGCGCTGATAACTGAGGTATCGGTTTGGCGGAAATCAACTTTAGGCGACAGCGGGATTTTTTTATAAAAAATGCATAAGTAATTGTTTATTAGACATTTAATTTTTAAAGCGAGGTTGGTATTTTTGCGTCGAGCGGTGATGAGAGCAGACATCGTCACTAGTACCCGTTACCATTTAGCGTGGCGTTTAGGTCTGTTCTAACTGGAGGGACACAGAAATTTATATTCCGGTAGTTGAGCCCATTGATCGCATGTGTGCCGAAGCGATAGAACTTGGCAAGTCGGGCGATATAGACGGTGCAAGAAAAAAAATGGATCGAGTCAGAACTATGCGTTCATGGCTGGCGCGGTCCGTGATGAGCCAAAAATCAGAATCCATCGAGAGTTGGGCGTCGGAAGCAGCAATATCAGAAGCTGAAGCCGCGGTTTATCTTGAGCAAGCTGTGCGTTTAAATCAAAGATTGGATGTGTTGCGAGAATGGATCTCGCAAGTTGTTTCGCAGTTCTCGACTGAAGAGCTGTTGTCCAGCAGCGCGGGCGTGCAACTATTTTTAGATCATTCCCTCCCCGGAGTTTGGGATTTCTCGCAAGATATTGCTGTGCTACATGGAGCGGAGCGGTCGGTCCTTCAGGCAGCGCTAGTCGCGCGAGGCCAAAAAAAAATTGTCGTGATTGATCCGGGTCGTGATTACCAAAATGACCAGCGAGGCATGCCAAAGACTCCAAATGCTTCGACTCGCCAAGAATCCTCTTTTGATTTGGTGACGTTTAAAAGTGGCTCTTCGCCCGACACTGAGCAGTTTTTGGCACTGCTAGGTGAGGAGATTCCCTCGATCGCACTGATCGGCGACAAGCCAGATGCCGAGGTAGACCGAGACTTTGAGCGTATCTTCAAATCGGTGTCGGCCGTTCTCTTGGGGAAAAAATCAGTCAAAGAATGGCCAGTAATTTTCACCCACCAGTGGTTGGCCCGGCTTACGGATCTGGTAGGTATGCCCAGCGTGACGAGTCTGAAGTCGCAGTTCAAGGGGCAAGATATTCTTATAGCTTCGCCCGGTCCGTCTCTTTACCAGTCGCTATCTGCACTCAAGGATCAGCGAAATCAGTTTCTGGTTATATCCCCAATTCGATCACTATTAACCTTGCTTGAAGCGGGTATTACTCCTGACTTTGCGTTTCATGTGGACGCCACGGATTTTTCGCGCATTATTCCAAAGCACGCAGGCCTGTCGCAGGTTCGGTTGATCTGCACCGACTACGCGCATTCTTCCGTTTTCGCAGCCGGATTTGGCGAGGTTTACACAGTGCCTGACCCCGCAATGGTTGGAAATTCGATAAGTGATGCTTGCCACGGTGCAAGTGTGCCGGTGCTTCAAGGGGGTTGCGTAGCCACTTGTGCTGTCGGGTTGGCTGCCCAGTTTGAGGTGAACTCCATCACTTTGGTCGGCCAGGACCTTAGCATTTCTCGCGGAAGATACGTGAGGCAGGCAGAGGGGAATATTGGTGGTGGCGACGTCGACGAGAGCGATGATGACTATCTTACCTGCCAGGGAATCGATGGAGAGCGACTGAGGACGCAGGAGGACTATCTTTGGTTCATCGGCGAAATGGAAAATGCCGCAAGGCTTTTCTCACCCGGGATTCGTTTAGTAAATTCTACCGCCCACGGTGCCTATTTGGAGGGATGGGAACACAGCGTATTGGAGAACCATCCCTTTACAAGTGGCAGCGAGAAACGCCGGCCCCCCAAAAACTATGGCAATGTTGACGAAGATGAGATTTCTCGCCAAGAGCGCATTATTTGTGCGATCAAAACTGAAAAAGAAGTGTTAGAGGAGGCAGCTCGTATCTGTTCGAATCTCGCAGCGCTTCTCGGCGACCTAATCGAAACGCAAAGTAATGATGTGACCGACGTAGATACGGCAGAAGAGCGCCTCTCCGAGTTATTATCTGCCAGGGGATCCATCTTGCGTTTTTATACTTCCAGATTTTCTATGGCGCTTCAGGCCGCCTCTAAATCTGTTACCAACTTGACCGAAAATCTAATTATCTCTGCGGAGTATTATCGCCTTATCGGGCCGCGAGCAGAAAAACTTGCTGGACTGCTAGAGGCGTCTTTAAAAAAATTGCAGGGCGAGTTGATGAATGAGGGCAGAACAATTGACTAGCCAAGACTGCGCAGTTTGCAAACTAATCCGGACCTACCTCTTCTTGGCGGTCCCGCTGCTGGCGCTGGTTGGCGCGCGCTCGATGGAGGGGGGCGATAAAGCTAGCCTGTGGTTGGCGCGGGTTGAGTTGATCGACCTGCTTGCGTGGGGCGCATTAGCGGCATTGGTTGCTATTACGCTTTACCGCGCATATGACGAGTTTTACCTGCCGCGCCGTCGTCTCAGAGCCTTAGAGGCCGCCAAGGAACGTTTTGACAGCCTTGTGGATGAGCCGGAAACTTCGAGCGAGGGTGCAACGGCCGCACCGCAAAAAAATAGTGACTAGCAAGCCCAATTGCTGGCAGTGTCGGTATTTTAAAATCACCCACCACAAACCGTTCCCCTATGCCTGCGAGGTGATTGGATTTAAGTCGCGCCAGTTGCCCTGCTTGGAGGTGCTTCGCGTTGATGGCCGGGAGTGCCGGCGCTTTGCGCCCAAACTAATGCCTGCCGCAAAGTGAGTGGGCGTGGTGAGAACTTAGCGCGGCGGTAACCTTGCCCGCCCTTTTTTACCGCTGTTCCTTACTCTTTCACCAGCAAAAACGGTTGCGGTATGTCGCGTGACTGCCTGCAGAAAACGCGACCCTGGTAGCTGTAAACCGAGCAGCGGAACTTGTCCTGATGCAACCCCTTCGATCCGGTCCAGAAATTTGCAACCTCAAGATCAGGGAATACATAGGGGTTGGCGGCGGGGTTGATGCATTCACTCTCAAGGAGGTCCGGGGCTTCGCCCTTTTCTGGCAGGCGCCAAGGCTCGCCCGTTTTTTCGGCCACCTCTGCTGCATAGGCCATGGCTTCGTCCCACGTGAGCTTGAGCGATTCGCCGCGGCATCGATAATTGGACATGCGTTGGCCCACGGCGCACTGGGTTACTTTGAGTCCGGTTTCTTTGTGCAGCGCGATACCATCGTCGAGTACCTCATACCCCGATTTATCGAGCCGGCTCTCAAATACGTCGCCACAGTCGGGCATATTGCGTTGGTCACTGCAGCCCGCCATAACGGCACAGGCCGTGATTACTAAGAATCCCGCACAACGTGTTTTAGTGTCCCACATTATTGGATACCCCTCTTGAGGCCAGATTACCCGCTACTTTTCTAAGAGTCCTCTGCCCGCTGGCCGCCGGCTGCACCTGCGCGTTGGCTTTTTAACTTTCACGCAGTGTTAGCGACTCAGTAAATGGACGCTTACCTGCACAAGACCACTGTATGCGTCGCAGGTATTCCTAGCAAGGAGGCATATTGCGTCGCTACCTTTGGCCGGATGTGGGTTATTCACCGGTAACCCCCTGATTTTGCACCCTACATGCGCGAAAAGCAGACTCTTGCCGGGCGGCCGTCGGGCGCCGCTGGCACTCAGCCCAGCCCGACGTTACTGGTTATTAGTGTTTACGCGCTAACAGGCTGTTTTCACGAAAGCACAGTGCGTCGTAATCGATTGCCTCCGGTCGGCTTAAATAAATCAAATTGCGGAGAGGTCAAGGTTTCTTTTCTCGTACCGATATCGCCTATGAGGGTTCAGCAAATTGACATTATTCGGGTGGTGTAGCAATGCCGAAAAGGTCGCTAGGACGCGATTGGCGTGTGTTGCTATATTAGTGGTCAATTGTGTGACCCAATCCGTCTTTCGAGGAGTCCATCATGGATATTGCAACAATTATTGGCTTGGTGGGGGCCTTTGGCCTCATTTTCATGGCCATTTCCGAGAATGCCGCGGCCTTCGTCGATACAGCCTCACTACTCATTGTGGTAGCCGGTTCCATCGCGGTCGTCATGGCGAGATCTTCCTTGGGCGAGTTTCTGGGTGCCGTGGGCGTGATGGGAAAGGCGTTTTCCCGAAAGATCGACGACCCTGTGGAGTTGATTACCCAGATCGTTGAACTGGCGAATATTGCTCGAAAAGACGGCATGATCGCCCTCGAGGGACAGGATATTGCCAACCCTTTTATGGCCAAGGCGGTGTCAATGCTGGTAGACGGTACCGACGGCGACATCATCAAGAGCTCCCTCAACCGCGATAACGACATGATGAAGGTGCGCCATGAGATGGGCGCTAACATCTTCAGGGCCTGGGGTGAAATTGCCCCGGCTATGGGCATGGTCGGTACGCTGGCGGGTCTAGTTATTATGTTGGGGAACATGTCGGACCCTAAGGCCATTGGGCCCGCCATGGCGGTAGCACTGCTGACCACTATGTATGGCGCAATCCTGGCCAACGTCATTTGTCTACCAATTGCCCAGAAGCTCGAAAACGCGTCGGTGCTGGAAGCTAACAACAATGATCTCATCATCGAGGGCGTGCTCTTTATGCAAGAGGGCGGCAACCCGAGAGTGCTGGGCGATATGTTGGCATCATTTATCTCGCCGAAGAGTCGCGAGAAGATTGCTGCAGCCTGATTTCGACGCATGGTATGAGTTGAGATAACACCCCGTGGCTGACGACGACATCAAACCTGACGCAGAGGAATCGGCAGAAGAGCTTGAGGCCGTTGCTACAGAGACTGCAACCGAAGGCGACCAGGGCGCTGACGAAGCGGCCCCGAAACAGCCTGAAGAAGTTGCTGCAGAGCAGCCTGCGGATGAGGTTCAAGCACCCGCAGAGGCTGATGCCGTTGCAGACGATACCGCTGAGGCCGCCGATGCAGAGGCAACAGACCCAAATCTGAGCGATAGTAACGACGACGGCGCAGACGAACCCGACGCCGAGAATGGTGCCAGTGGCGATGGGAACGACGCTGTCGCGACGGAATCGCTCGACGCGGCCGGGGATACTGACGGCGATTTGGACGCCGAATCAGATGACGTAACTGAATCAGCCGAGTCAGCCGAATCAAATGACGCAGGGGACTCGGCCGAGTCCGACGGCTCAGTGGGCTCAGAAGAGGAGGCAGACGAAGAGGCCGTTGATGAGGATCTGCCGCCACCGGGCCCGCCAAAGCCAGAGGAGCCTGAAGACGACTGTCCCAAATGCGCAGGCGGCGGCGCCCCCGCTTGGATGGCGACCTTCGCTGACATGGCAACGCTGTTGATGGCGTTTTTCGTTTTGCTGTTGAGCTTTGCCGAGACAGAGGTGCCTAAATTCAAGCAGGTAGCCGGCTCGCTGAAGCAGGCCTTCGGTATTGAAAAGATTGTGCCGAAGGTCACGATCCCCATGGCGCGCAGTATCGTGGTTGAAAACTTCACTCCCGCCGTTGCTGAGCGCTCGGTAATGGACGTCAAAGAGCAGCAGTCTGATTTTGTCCGCGGCGATTTCATTGAGAAGAAAACCGAAGAAGGCGAATACGAAGACCCGATTGAGAGCGATTTTCAGCAGGTGCAGGAAGCACTGGAGCAGGAGCTCAATAAGGGTATGGCCGACGTGCGGATCGAGAATGGCGAGATCAAGGTCACCTTGGTCGAGTCCGCCTCCGCGGGTGGCAAGGCCGGCAACGAGGGTGAGGGCAAAGGGGGGCAGGTGGCCCAAGAGACGCTGGATGCTGTTGCCAAAGTGGCCGAAGTGTCGGCCACGCTGAGCTCCAAGGTCGGTGTCCACTTGGCCGATCAAGCGCAGGGTAATCGGAGCGGCGCCAGCGCAACCCGTCGCCAATCTCGCACCGGAGACGGGTCGGGGATGTCAAAGTATGACCGCCTGCGCGCTGACTTGTCAGACGAGATTGCCGCTGGACTGGCGGAAGTCGAAAAAGACGGCGACAAGATTATTGTCAGGCTCGCAAGCCAGGGCAGTTTCACCTCCGGGTCTTCAGATCTGAGACAGGCCTTTACGCCCACGCTGACGCGCCTGGGTAATAGCCTCGCGCAATATCCCGGCAGCGTGATGGTTGAGGGGCACACTGATGACGTGCCAGTGGCTTTCAGCGAGCGCTTCAAGTCTAACTGGGATCTGTCCGCAGCTCGTGCCGCATCCATCGCCGATTTTTTGCTGAACTCGACTAACCTCGAGGGAGGCAATGTGCAAATCGCGGGGTTTGCCGATACGCGCCCACTCGACACCAACGATACCGCGACGGGCCGCGCCCGAAATCGCCGTATTGAAGTGATCGTGGACGATAACTGAGTGATAGGGGGAGCATAGTCGTGGCTGAAGACGAAAACGTCGACGTCGAAACTCCCGAGGGTGAGGCACCCGAGGCCGTCGAGTCGGAGGCGGCAGAAGCCGCTGGACCCGAGGCTGCCGCGCCTGAAGCCCCTGAGGAAGAGGTTGATATCGGGCCTCCGCCCGAGCCGCCTGAGGAGCTGCCGCCGGTTGAATGCCCAAAGTGCGCGGGCGGTGGTGCGCCCGCCTGGATGGCGACCTTCGCCGACATGGCCACGCTCCTGATGGCGTTTTTTGTACTGCTCTTGTCCTTTGCGCAAATGAACGTTCCGAAGTTCAAAGAAGTCAGTGGTTCAATGAATGACAGCATGGGCGTGCAGCGGGTGGTGCCGGTAGTTGAGCCCCCCACGTCCGATAACATCATTGCGAGCCAGTTTATGCAGGCCAAGGTCGAGCCCACTGCACTCAGCACTATCAGTGAGCAGACTACCGATGAGGAGCAGCCACCGGACCCGGAACTGAAAATCACCACCAAACCCTCCAACGACCCAAGTTCTTCGGACCTGGAGAAGGTCAGAAGCGCGCTCAAAGACGAGATCACGCGCGGTCAGGTAGAGGTGACCGAGACCGATGGCAAGATCAGTGTTGCCATGACCTCTGATCAGAAGGATGGTGAAAATCAGGGCGCAGAGGGGTTAGATACCGGACAGCGGCTTGATGAAGATACGGTCGCTTTATTTGCCAAGGTCGCGCAAGCACAAGCCGAGGTAGTGTCCGAGGTGCAGGTGTTGCGGTCGCCCTCTACAGAGCAGCAATCCTTCGACAGCGCGCAAGGCTCTAATTCCCAGGAGGGTGAGGATGTCGCGCAGAGTGAATACGAGCAGATTCGCAGCCGACTGACGACAGAAATTGCCAACGGTCAAGTGAACGTTGAGCGCATAGACGACGAGGTAAAGATCAGCCTCGCTGATCAGGGCGCTTTTGTGAGTGGCAGCGCGGACCTTCGTACAAGCTTTTATAGCGTGTTGTCCAGCGTCGGTCAGGCCCTAGCCGACAGTCCCGGCCAGGTCACGGTCGCGGGGCATACCGATAACGTGCCTGTCGCCTTCAGCGAGCGCTTTCAGTCGAATTGGGATCTGTCAGCTGCGCGTTCCGCCTCAGTGGCCGATTACCTGGTAGGCGAAGGCTTCATTGAGCCCGGTGCCGTGACGGTGACCGGCTATGCCGATACCGTGCCGGTCGCTTCCAATGACACGGCAGCAGGGCGCGCGCAGAATAGACGTATTGAAATCACGGTCAAAGGGGGAGCTGGATGATGTCACGTCACACGTCACACGTGCTTGCAGGAGTCATGCTGGCGATATTGCTCGTCGCTTCAGGAGGCGCCGCAGCTCAGACCAAAGCTCAAAAAGCGTTTTTGGAGCGGGTGAAGTCGGTGTCCACTATCGATGACGCGAAATTATCTAAGGACGCGCTGGTGATCTGGCCGTCTCCCGACGTGCAGTCTGGCCTCAACTACGAAGCGATGGGTGAACAGCTATGTCAGGAATACAAGACCTACGGCTATCTGGTCATCTGGTTTATGGATTCCTCCAAATACCGCCGCGATACAGAGATGGCCATGTTGCAGAGTTACATCTGCGTAGAAGGTGCCTAGTGCAAAGTCATATCAATAGTTTGAAGACCCCTGCAGCCCTAACCCATAGACTTCGCTATTTGGGGCTTGTCTTCGTCTCACTGTTGGTTAGCTGTGGCATCGGTTCGGGTGACAATGATGCGGGCTCAGGTACGGGAGCTGACGGTGGAACCGGCACGCCTGCCGACGAGCTCGCTATCGAGATCACGGGTCAAACCAAATACCGTGCCGATGAAGGCGTCTCATTAAGCTACACCCTCAGTGGGTCCAGCGCTGATAGCGCTACTGTCACCTATGACGGGACTGTTGAACTCACCCTCGATATCGATGCTAAAACGATCACCGGGACGGCGTTATTACCCGGCACCTATGATGTGAATGTGACGGCTACCGCCGGCTCGGCCACTGCAGAGAGTGAGATTTCGTTGTATATCGACGCCAACTTTGGCGGGCGTTATGGCGGCGGCGGAGAAAGCGAATACTCGCTGACGATGGGGCGCAGCCAGGTCACCGAGACCGACGACAACAATAACAATTACGTGCTGACGAGAGCAGGAACGCTCTATTGGCATTCGCAGGGGACCGACGAGGACGAGAATACGTTCGTCAACCTACTCTGCGTGGCGGATGTGGAGGTCAGTGGTGACGAAGCCGCAGGCGCCGGGCAATGCAAAGAAATTGTCGAGGGCCAGCTCACGGTGCGGACCGTCTCGGGCCTGGTGGTGACCTATAAAGAGACAGGCGCATTAGGCCTCACGTATTCCTATGAAGAGACCAGTGATACTTTTGATATTGATTTTGCGGTCACGGGTGAAGCCTACGTCTCCCCCGACCTTGATATATCAGGCATCTACCGCTCCCCGCTTCTGGATAATCTCGACTACCTGCGTGTAACGCAGAACGATCTGGTAGGGGACAGCTACAACCTCGAAACAGCTCGATGTGGCGTTACCGCCACGCTGTCCCGCTACGATACCGAACTCATTACGGCGACGGAGGGTGACGGTTCTATCATTCCAGCTGAGGCTATAACTATCGATAATTGTGATCTATCCGATCAGGATGGTTATGCGGTGTCAGTTGGCGAGGCGACGGGGTCGGGGCAGTCCGGGCTGATGCTCATTTTGCAGAGCGGCATCAGTGACAGCGTTGTTCGATTTGATCTGTATACCCGCCGCGGCAGCGAATACTCGGACCCCCTGAGTAAGTTGCGTTACGTTCGCGTGTGTTACGAAGGTGCCCCGACCTCTCAGGCCGTTGAATACGATGTGACCGAAGCTGATTGTGAGGCGCTCACACCTTAAACCGCGTTTCGGCTCTATTTTTCTCTCTTTTTGCCATTTGCCTGTATTGCTGGCTGAGTTCTATGATGTCCAACGAGCAGACTGTGAGGCACTGTCTGGGGGGACTAGCGCACGATGAAGCTTTTTGGTTTTTTTGGTAAATCGTCAGATGACGAGGAAGTCGCCAATGCCGAGGAGGCGACGACGCCTGATATACCCGGCGAGCGTGACCTGCCCGAACCAACACCCTCCTCACAGTCCCCAGTAGCCGCTGATAGGGGGGCAACCATGAGTGATGTAATCAAAGCCGTGACGGATCAGTTTGCGCTGATCAATGTTGATAGCGACGCAGATTTACGCGCAGTCGGCGCAGCCTTGTGCCAGATTCCCGAGGGCATGTCGCCGCTCTCAGAGGGCTTTACTTCCTTCCGTCATGAAGTGCTGCACGCCATATTGATGGCGGGTGAGGTTGAGGGCCTCACCGAGCGAGCGATGATTTTGGATAAATGCCTCACCTCTATTGCAGACTCCCCAGATCTCGCCGAACACGGGATCGCGCTGCAGATTTTAGCTGAGCAGCTGAGAGAGGGCTTCCTGACTGGTGAGGCCGCCAACAGTGATACCGCTGCGGCGAGTGCAGACAGCGACGTTGCAGAGACTTCCGTTGCGTCCTCCGACTCATCGCAAATGGGCGTCGCGTCAGACGCCGAGGCGTCAGCTGATCAAGCGGGCGCAGCGTCCGACGGTTTCTCGGGCGACGATGACAATCAGAGTGCTGCCGTTCAAGGTTCTTCAGAGTTTGTTCCCTCTGAGCCTGCCTCAGCGTTGACTGACGCCTCGCAAATGGTGGACACCAGTTCGGAGACTCCAGTCGGACTGTCTGAGGATGACACAATCACTTCGATTGACGAAGAAGACGAAGTTGCCCACGACTCTGACACTGAACCGCAGCAGTTGATTGGCAAGCTCGCGCATGCAGATCAGCTGATTAGCGCAGTAGGTGCAGCACGGGCGGGCTTGCAAAGCGAACGTGCGGCCGATGCGTCCGACCAGTTTGGCGAGTATGGCGACGATATGACAGAGTTTGTCGGCGCCCTAGGAGGCGTCACGTCAAGTTGCCTCAAGGCCCTGGACACCTGTTTTTCCCGCGAGCTTGACACCTTGTCCCACTACCGGGACGTCTGCGCCGAGCTGGAGCAAGGCTCCGAACGGCTAGCCGATTCCAGTCGATGCATTACGTTTATTGATGCCGGGCTGCGAGGTGAAGCAAGTAGCGATGATCTGTCAGGAACGGAGTATCAATGGCTCAGCTCATTATCGAATGAGCTGGGTAATGTGACGCGGGAGCAAACAGCGATCGCAGCGCAAAAAGGCCAGCAGATCAAAGGGCAGATCGCCGAAATTCAACTCGAGGCGGATCAGGCTAATGAACTGATCAAAAAGCTGGGTGCGGAGACCTTGGAACCCCCCGCAACGGTTTTACAGTCACTGACAGGCGGCGACTTTGCCGCTGAAGAGGGCGAAAACGAGCCCGAGGTGGATTACGAGGACTCGATTGATCAGTACATCGAGTGGATGAAAAAACAACGGGAAGCGATTCGCGAGCAACGTAGAAGAATCGAAGAGCTGGATCATAAGATGGCGGACGCTGAGAGGGATGCAGATCGTCAATATGCGGGTCGGCTCGAGCCTGTTCAGCGCCGCAAAGAGGAGCTGACAAGAAACCTTGAGGATGCGCTCCATAGTGCCAATAAAGATGCGGAAGAGACCGAAGCTCGCCTTGATGTATTGACGCAGGACGCGGCAACGTTGATCGGCGAATATAAATCGGCGGTGGACAGACGCGTTGCGTTTGCGGCCAATGTCGAGGATGCCATGGCCAGCGCAATGATTCGGTTGGGCAAGGTCCTTGATGAGGCCAACATGAACACGTCTCCCGATGCTGTTAGCGAGCAATGAGCACGATTGGACAATCCTGCGGGCGCCGTTTCGCCGCTATTGCAACGCTCTTACTGCTCGGGGCCTGCGCTCAGGATGAGCCCACTGAGGCACAGCGTAGGCAATGTTTTGATCGCTATATCCGAGAGCATCAGGCGGAGTATCCCGTTGAAACACTCAAGAAAACGGCGGCCTTAAAATGTTACTCCTGACCACATCCCCAAAGGAGTTGGGCCTTGAACTGGTCCGAGTGCTCTTTGTGGGTTTGGTCATTGGTATCTTGGGCGGTCTTGCCGCCAATCTTTTTGTGTTGGGTGTAGGTGCCATTGATGGCCTCATTCGTGAACAGATGGCAACGCAGAGCACTCTCAGCTCGGGGCTGATCCGTTGGGCCGCTCTAATTGCGGGCGCCTTCGGTATCTACGGACTCAAGCAAGCGTTCAAAATGGACCGCTGGCATGGCCCGGCCGACGCGATTTTGGGCGCGCACCGCCCTGACGCATCCTTCCCTGCGCGAGAGGGCTTTATTTCGACCACCGCGGCTTTTCTCTCTGCGAGTGCTGGTGCCTCCGTGGGGCAGTATGGGCCAGTATTGCATTTTGGCGCCTCGGTCGGTGCTCAAGTCAGGGCGCTCTTCCCCACCCGTTTGACCCCGGACATTTACCTAGCATGCGGTGTCGCGGCAGCGATTTCTGCGGGCTTTGGCGCGCCGATTGCGGCAGTGGTTCTGGTGTCAGAGGCGGTTCTGAGACATTTCGCCGTTCGGGCGGTAGCGCCCATCACCGTGTCAGCCATTTCTGCCGCGGCAGTCACGCCACTGTTTTTTGATCGGGTGTCACCTTACTCGGTCACTGCCAGCCCCACGGATTGGGGCCTCATCCCTGTTGTGCTGGGCCTCGGCGCGTGTGCCGCTGTGTTGGCCATTGTTTTCATGCGCTCGCTGTTGCGAACCGCCGCTTGGGCGAAAGCGCGTAATAACGACTTGGCCATGCTGTTATTGGCTGCGACGCTCATGGCAGTGATTGGCATGCTGGTGCCAGAGGCGGTTGGCCTGGGAACCCAGTCAGTGAATGACCTGTTGGCAGGAGAGAAGTTGCCGGCCGAGGCAGCGGTCATGTTGATCGCCAAACTGGCGGCGACGGTCATCTGCATTGGTCTCGGACTCGTGGGGGGTGTGTTCTCCCCCGCATTGTTTCTCGGTGCGTCACTGGGGTATCTCGCGGGTTTTGTTGCGGTAGGCCTTGGCTTTGACCCGTCGGCGATTGTCATGCTCACAGTGGTGGGCATGGCGGCGGTTGCGGGCTCTGTCATCGGCGCACCGGTCGGCGTGGTGCTGATCGTGTTCGAGTTCACTCGTAGTTACGAATTTGCCGTCGCAGCCATTCTTGCTGTATCGATGTCATCCTTTATCTCCACGCGGTTGTTCTGCTACTCGTTCTTTGACCGGCAGCTCATTGCGCGAGGCTTCGACTTAAGGCAAGGCCGGGAGTTTCTGTCACTGAAGGATATATCTGTGTCCGATCTTGAAGTAGAGCCTGTAGCACCCGTGACAGGAGCAATGACGGGTGATGATGTCGTTGAGCATCTTCGGCAGGCACACAGAACCGAGGCCTATGTCGTGGATGAGCACGGCACGCTGGTCGGCGTGGTACCCATACTGACAGCCCTCGCTAATGGCGATCAAACGGCTCAGTCATTGATTGAAAGCGAGTACCTTGTTCTAAATATGGCTGATGACTTGCAGGAGGCGCTTGCGGTTGCGAGACAGTTCGTGGGTGAGGCCATCCCCGTGGTAGACGAAGAAGGCAAGCTTGTCGGATGCCTGAGTGAGGGCGCCATTCTTGGCGGTACCCTTGATCGTCAGGAGGAGGTAAAGGGCCGTGAGCGCAACTAGTCGAACCCAGACGCTGGGCCTTATGAAGCTCATCGCACTATGCATCCCATTTGTCCTGTCGCAAATCGTCGTCGCTGATTCACGCGAGGATCAGCTCCGTGCGGGTCTTGCTGCCATGGAGCGGCAACACTATGCCACGGCAATGCGAGCCTGGTCGGACTTGGCGGAGGCGGGAGACCCTGAGGCGCAGCACAACATAGGGTACATGTATGAGGAAGGTCTGGGCGTGACGCAGCAGTACGATGTCGCTATGGAATGGTATCGTCGTGCCGCAGATGGGGGGCTAGCCGAGGCAGAGCATAACCTTGGCATGATGTACGTTGATGGTCGCGGCGTCGCAAAGAGCTGGGCACAGGGTTTGATCTACTTCCGCAAGGCGGCTTTAAAGGGTCTCACTGAGAGTCGTTACATGATTGCCCTGAGTTATTTTCAAGGTGAAGGGCAAATACTGAATCGGCCTCTGGCCTATGAGGGGTTCAGAGAAACAGCGATTGAAGGCTACGCCGACAGCCAGTACATGCTGTCTTTCATGTTGCTCGACGGGACGGACGTGAAGCGGCGATCAGCGCAGGCATATGTTTGGGCTTCTCTGGCGTTGATACAGGGCCAGCAACAGGCTGAAGAAATCCGTGATGCGGCATCGATGAGAATCGATGAGACAGAAACGCAGGATGCATTATTCGTTTTGTCTCAATGTGAGGCGTCTGGTGCGCGCGGCTGTCTCCGTGCATTAGACAGCCTGCCCTGACTTCATGCTCCTTGGATAAGAGCCCGTCACGCATTGCGCGCTTCTGATTCAACCCGTATGAGACTGTTCTGGGAACAATGTTTTAGAGACGACTAGCCAAGTCAATTTTTACGTACTTGTATCTGCTGTACCCTAGAGTGACTCTTTAGAAGCAACTTTGGCTTACGGTCAACTCGCCATTGATTGACGATGCTTGCTGAGGTCCATGTTGTCCCATGCTTCTGCGATGGGCTCAATCAGCTTTTTCACTTCCGCGACGCTGTCGAGTGTAGTGTCGGTTTTCACGTTAGCGGCAAACAGCTTCCGGATTGAGTAACCGTAGAGCTCTCCGAGATTCACCGCGATGTCACCCCCGCGCTCATAGTCTAGGCTGCCCTGCAAACCGACGAGAATTCGGCTGGCTTTGGTCAGGCATTCTCGAGCCTGATCTCTGTTGTCGTGCTGGTGGTGAACTTCAGCACCGGCCAAGGCACCGACGATAGCTTTGAACAGAAGCGTGATCAGCTCGTGCTTGTCAGCTGATGCGACGGCAGATTCAAGGTCTATCCGCTTGTAGGCGGCTGCGGCTTTAATACGAGTCATTTTCTACCTCTGGAAACATCATCCCGGAATATCTTAAATATCGGCAGAAGGTACCCGAACTTTACCGTCGGTTGGCATCGACACGATGATCTTTAAGGTATTGTTTTTGTGTTGATTTTATTACACTCGGAGCCACATTCACCTGAATTACTGAATGTTCTGTCTGCTGTACGCATGATTCGACTGAGCGCCGAACGTTCAACAATCGAGATGTGCCGTGAACTGTGCTCCAAAATCAGCTGCGCAAAGATTTGAATCCTGCCGTTATGCGTGCCTCGGATTGCTACTTTTGGAATGCCTATGGTCAGTGTCAGCAGTGAGTGCTACTGCTACGTTAGCGCCAGTGACGAATACCGGACTGAAAAACATTCATTTCAAAGCGGTGCAGTGCAGCGAAGATGGGTTTTGGGCTCTGGATATCGTCAATAACAACTTTGCGCCCTCTTACATAGAGTATTTTTTTTGGCTCGAGGATGATCAAGGCGACGCTGTGGAGGGTGACTCGGGTCAGGTAATGCTGAATGCAAAAAGTCGAGAGTCCGTGCAGCTTACGTTTGGCTGTGAAGTGCCTTTCACCCAACTAAGGCCCCATTTCCGCTGGGCTCCGGTTGGTTTTACACGGCCATAGGGCGCGCATAGCTCAGTAACCACTGTAAATTGCCCGGCGATCAACGTAACAAGTCACCATAGATTGACGTCAGCTTTTGAGGTGGGAGGCAGCGCAGGCCAACCGGAAGCCTATCCTCGAGTGCACAAGATCCAGTCAGCGCTGCCTGCACATTTCCAGAGGGGTTCGGTAACGATCACCTAAACCGTTACACTATCGACCCGCGGAAGACGGTACGTAGTTAATGGAACGGCTCATCATCGGTATCAGTGGCGCATCAGGTGTGCAGTGCGGCATGCGCGCGCTGGAGCTTTTGAAGCCACTGCCGATCGAAACACATCTGATTATGAGTAAATCGGCTGAGTTGACGGTTCACCATGAGCTGGGGTGTTCTGTGGAGAATATTCGCGAGCTGGCTGATGAGTGGCATCCTGTTCGCAATGTCGGTGCTGCGGTGGCCAGCGGTTCGTTCCGCACGATGGGTATGTTGATAGCACCCTGTTCAATACGCACGTTGGGCGAGATCACTTCCGGCGTGACCTCTTCGTTGTTAACGCGCGCAGCGGATGTTGTGTTGAAAGAGCGACGTCGGCTCGTCCTCATGGTTCGAGAGACGCCGTTACACCTTGGCCACCTACGGAACATGGTTTCCGTCACCGAAATGGGTGCTGTGGTCGCACCTCCGGTGCCCGCTTTCTATGCCAAGCCGGATTCGATAGACGCCATGATTACTCAGAGTGTCGCGCGCGCACTGGATCTCTTTGATATTACGCTCCCCGAGACGCATCGCTGGACCGAGTCGTGACCCGACTCATCGACCGCGTCCGTCAGCAGTCGCTGGCGTGGCTGGTGTTCTTTGTGATCGTCGTCGATTTGATTGGTTTTGGCATTGTGATTCCGATCTTGCCCTTTTTATCTCCGCAGCTCGGCGGGGGCACTGATGACATCGCTTTTATTCTCGCTACGTACAGTGTCGCGGCGGCGATTGTTGCGCCGATCTGGGGCAGGTTGTCTGACCGGGTAGGCAGGCGGCGGATTCTCGGTATCTGTTTGCTTGGCGGAGCCGTATCGCACTTCCTGCTGGCCATTGCCGACACGCTCTGGCTGGTTTATGCGTCTCGTGCGGTGGCGGGCATGATGGCGGGCGGCGTTCCGGTGGCCACCGCTCTGATAGCAGATGCCAGCACGCCCGAGCAGAGATCCAGAGCCATGGGTTTGATTGGCAGAGCGTTCGGTATCGGTTTGATTCTCGGACCCGTGATCGGCGGTGTACTCGCCCGAAGTGAGACAGACTTTATGCTGCCCTGTCTGGTCGCCGGCGTATTATCAGTCGTTGCCGCTGCGTTGGCGTTTGTCCTTTTGCCAGCAGGTAAGGCCCGGGATGGTCATGCTGACACCGCAGTCGATGATGCCCCGCCCGCGCCTCTTCGTGAGATTGTGAAGCGCCCTGGATTACCCCTATTTATTTGTCAGTTCTGTTTCCACACCTCCGCGGTGAGCGCCTCGGTCTATCTGTTTCCACTGTGGGTGGCGAATAGTCTTGGCTGGCAGGCCCGCGAAGTGGGACTGTTTTTCGGGCTGATAGGTGTCGTCATGGTGGTTACCCAGGGCAATATTTTAGGCCGCATGACCGACCGCTTTGGCAATCTCTGGGTATTGCGCGGCGCGGCGCTGTGCTTCAGTGCCTCGCTGGCGCTTTCAGCGGTTGCGACACAGGCATGGACTATGGGCGCGCTAGGCCTATTGTTGTTCTCTGCGGCCACGCTATGTCTACCGGTGCTCAATACCATTGCGAGCCATTTGGTTACCCGGGCGTCGCGGGGGCAGTTCTTTGGTGTGACTGCCTCTTCTGCTGCCTTCGGTCGGATTCTGGGCCCCTTGTTTGCTGCGGCTTTATTGGCACAGGGTGGTTATGGCCTGGCCTGGTTGGGGACCAGTGCCGTCGTTCTGCTGGTCGTGATGTGGTCGCTGCTCTTCGGTCATGGAGTCACAAGCCAGCCGACCGATGCCACACCAGATCTATCTAGGAGCGCCCTGTGACGTCCAAGTGCGTGATCAGCCTCGACTTGCCCGAGGACATCGTTGCGCCGTTAAGTGATCAGTTCGATCTACTGACGTGGTCAGGCAGGGAGGCGATGCCCGAGGTGACGCTGCAAAAATGGCTTGCTGATGCCGAGGGCCTGTTGTGCGCACTCTCCACGCCGATCACGGCATCCGTCATCGCGAGCGCTGAGCAGTTAAAGGTGATTTCAACCATCTCGGTGGGTGTTGACCACATTGATTTGGCGGCGGCTACTGCTGCCGGCATCCCCGTCGGGCATACACCGGGTGTATTGGTAGATAGCACCGCTGATTTGGCAGTGGGGCTGATGATTGCGGCAACCCGCCGGATCGCAGAGGCCGATCGATGGATCCGAACCGGCCAATGGTCCCAGGGTTGGCAGTCAGACTTGCTACTCGGAACCGATCTCAGCCAGGCAACCGTCGGCATCGTTGGTCTGGGCCCTATTGGCGAGGCAACCGTAAAGCGCCTTCGCGGGTTTGGCGCCACTATTTTGGGCTGGAACAGGACACCTAAAACCCTCGAGGGTGTCGAGATGGTGGGCCTTGAGGACCTCTTCCGTCGCTGTGACATCGTGTCCCTTCACACCGCCCTCACGCCAGATACGCTCCAGATCGCGAGCCGCGAGCGCCTGGCGAGCATGCGTTCTGGCGCTACTTTAATTAACACCGGCCGCGGTGCCTTGGTCGATGAAGAGGCTTTAATCGAAGCGCTGTCCAGCGGACGTCTCAGAGCCGGTCTCGATGTGTTTGAGTCCGAGCCATTACCCGCTGATCATCCACTTTTCAGTCTGGATAATGCGGTGTTACTGCCACATGTGGGTAGCGCAACTTTCTCGACACGGATGGCTATGGTAATCCGAGCCCTTGAGAATCTGCGGGCTGGGATGTCGGGTCAACCGTTGCCGTTTTGTGCGAACCCGGAGGTCTGCGGGTTCAACGGGTAGAGGCATCGGGAAGCACGCGCAGTGCCCTCGCGATGCCGGGCTCGAGCTTGCGCCGGACTTTGTCTAAGTCGGGCTGGTTCTGATTTTCCACCACCTGGCTGATGCTTGCCGACCAGACCGAGGCCAGATTGCCCCCATCCTCGAAGCTGAGCATCAGCCTCGCGACTTCTCGCGGGCCACTGAGTGCGTAGGCATTGTCCATGACGGCCGGGTCCGGGCTGCGGTTAATGACTGAGCTGGTCGGAGCAGGGTTGGGCATGCCGGGGTCCACACCGCCTTCCAGCCGGGATCCGAAGGCATAGCTCACGAAAAAGTCGCCACCTGACGCCTGATACTGGTAGCCCTTTTTTTGCAGCGATGCTGATAACACTTCTCTGACCGTGGTTGAGAGCTGGTAAAGCGTTTCCATGGACTGGGGGACACCTGTCGGCACTTCAGCGCGCCAGCTAAAGGTCTGATAGCCCTTGCTGGCGAAACGATCTGCGGGCGCCGTGTCCACCTGCATGGTGGTGCACCCCAGAATGCCAATGCACAGTAGGGTGATGACTGTGCGTCGCAAGCGCCTCGTCCAATCGATCATTTTCATGCCGCTCCTAGGGTCATCCGTTACGGGAACCATATCAGTTTCACCATCATGCCGGCGATCGAAAACACGACCACCCAGCGGATCACGCGCTCACCACCCTCCAGCGTCAGTTTGGCGCCGAGCCAGCCGCCGACGGCATTACCCACCGCCATGACGGCGCCTATCCACCAGAGCAACTCCAGTTGACTGCCAAACACCCACAGCGCAGAGAGCGTGTAGAGCAGAATAATAAAGACTTTGTGGATGTTGGCCGCAACTAAGTCGAGGCCCAGCACCCGGTTGAGGATAGGTAGCAGAATGAAGCCCATGCCGATTTGAATAAACCCGCCCCAGAAGCCCGCTGCGAACATCAGAACATGTCCCCATAAGCGCCGCCGCGGTGTCAGGGGGGTGGCGGCCACCACCCGCTGCCGACCCGCATCGGTCAGCATAAGAATCAGCACCAAACCCATGACGGCAGCGAGAACCAGATTGAAGGTGTCGACAGGCAGGCGCACACCGACCAGCGCACCCGCTACTGCACCCGGTACCGCGCACAGTGAGAGCGATAGGATCATGCCTGACTGGGGTAGCCCATGCCGGATATAGGTCAAGGCCGCACTGATGTTGTGAGCGAGGATGGGTAGTCGATTGGTGCCGTTGGCGATGGGTCCGGGTACACCCAGAAAAATCATGAGCGGCACGGTAATCACCGAGCCACCCCCTGCCATGACATTGATGAAGCCGCCGGCTAATCCGGCGAGGATCAGCACCCCAATTTCCCACAGCGCGAGTTCCACGATCAGTCGCGGGGTGTCCGCATGGTCACGAATTCCTCCGCCGCCGTGGGGTGAATCCCCACCGTGCGGTCAAAGTCGGCTTTGGTCGCCCCCATTTTGAGTGCAATACCCAGTCCCTGGCATATCTCGCCCGCATCGGCGCCGACCATATGTGCCCCTAGCACCCGATCAGACTCGGTATCGACGACCAGCTTCATCATTGAGCGCTCTTCACTGCCGCTCACCGTGTGTTTGAGTGGCCTGAAGGTGGACTCGAAAATGGTCACCTGATGTCCGGCGGCCACTGCCTCCTCTTCTGTCAGCCCCACCGTGCCAATGGGTGGTTGACTGAACACCGCTGTCGGGATGGCGTGGTAATCCATCATCTGGGTCTGGCCGCCAAACTGGGTTTGCGCAAAGGCCATTGCCTCGCCGATGGCCACCGGCGTCAGTTCCCAGCCACCGGTCATATCCCCCAGTGCATAGACGCTGGGTTCTGTAGTTTGAAACGCATCATCGACCTCGATGTAGCCAGCTTCGGTGAGCGTCACCCCGGTATGCTCGAGTCCCAGCTGTGCAATATTCGGTCTGCGACCGGTCGCGTACAGCACGGCATCGAAGGGCTCGTGACCGTCCGAGAGGTGGGCGATTACGCCACTGGTTTGGGACTCCAGTGCCGTGACATGGTGGTTGAAGCGCAAGTCCACGCCGGCTTTGCGCATTTCTTCGCTCAGAAATTGGCGAATGTCGTGGTCAAAACCGCGGAGAAACAGCTCGCCGCGATAACTCTGGACAACGTTGGCGCCCAGGCCCGAGAAGATGCTGGCGAATTCGGTGGCGATATAACCACCACCCACAATGAGCAGTCGCTCTGGAAAGCGCTCCACATCGAAAATCTCGTTAGAGGTCAGCGCCAGCTCGATGCCGGGGATCTCCGGCATGGCGGGCCAGGTGCCGGTGGCGAGTAAAATCTTCTCGGCGCGGTAGCGGGACTCTCCCACGACCA
>Ga0181597_10002169_pt1 | contig 21398 bp, 22 predicted proteins | sample 041ome_5_FD_148647 | JGI IMG/M metagenome (GOLD analysis project Ga0181597, IMG submission 148647) | Coastal salt marsh microbial communities from the Groves Creek Marsh, Skidaway Island, Georgia - 041403US metaG (spades assembly) | ecosystem: Environmental > Aquatic > Marine > Intertidal zone...
ATTTTAGTTCTTGAGCAGAAAATTATTAAACCTAAATCTAAAATAGAGTTTCAAAATACAGCTAAATTGAAAATAAATACAGAAAATATAAGCGTAAAAGCAACTTTATTAAAAGAAATTTTTGATTATTAATCAAAATCAATTAAGGTTTCCTTCGAAATAATATCCTTAATGGAATCAACCTCTTTCATTTTGTGATCTTGCCCATTTACAATCATTATTTCAACAGCATCAGTTCTTGCGTTGTAATTAGAACTCATAACTGAGGAATAAGCCCCAGTTGTTTTAATTGCCAAATATTGATTCTTATTGATATGATTAATAGTCCTATCTAATGCAAAATAGTCACCAGTTTCACAAATAGGACCTACAATATCAGCAACTATTTCACTGGTTTTATTTGTTTGTACATTTTCAATTTTATGAAACGCATCATATAATGTTGGCCTGATTAAATTATTCATTGCAGCATCAACAATTATGAAATTTTTATCTTTAGTTTTTTTATTTCTTATAACTTTTGTAACTAAAATACCTGCTTCAGCAATTAAGCTTCTTCCAGGTTCAAAACTGAGTTTAAAATTAGATTCTGAAAATAATTCTAAAACAATATTTTTATAATTAGTTAGATCTGTTTTTGTATCATTTTTGTAGTCAACCCCAATTCCTCCACCTAAATCTAAAGTTGGGACGGAAAAACCAACTTTTTTAATTTCATCAGCCAAATTTCTTAAATTTAAATATGCTTTATAAAAGAAATTAAAATCAAATATTTGTGAACCTATATGAACACCTAAACCAACTGGGGTTATGAAGTCTAGTTTGTGTAATTTTTCATAAATTGCTTTAACATTTTCAAAATCAATTCCAAATTTAGTTTCTTTTTCTCCAGTAGATATTTTTTTGTGTGTATCTGGAGCTATATCAGGGTTTACTCTTAAACATATATTTGCATTTTTTTTAATTTTAGAAGCAATATAGTGAATGTCATATAGTTCTTCTTGAGACTCTATGTTAAATTGTAAAATATTGTTTTCTAAAGCGGTTTCAATTTCATTTTTATCTTTACCAACACCAGAAAAAATAATTTTTTCAGGAGCTATTCCGGCAGCAATACACTTTTCAAACTCTCCTATTGAAACTATATCAGCCCCACAACCCAATTTAGAAAAATATTTAATAATATTAATAGAGTCATTTGCCTTAACAGCATAATGAATATTGCCCTTAACTTCCTTTATAGCATTTAAAAATGCATGATATCTGTCCTTCATGATTTCAGAATCATAAATATATAGTGGCGTTCCATACTTTTTAGCTAAATCAGATATTTTAATACCTTGTACACTTAGCTCTCCAGTTGTATCTCTATAATAACCTAAACCATGCATAATAAATTCTATTTTTTTTCAATTATTTCAGAGGGTTTGATAGGAGTATCTTTTCTTCCACAACCATTTATTGTTATTGAAAAAAATAATATAATCAGGATTATTATTTTAATTTTCATATTATGGAATTCCCTAGATACTTTAATTTAGCTCTTTTGACTGCCTCAATGACATTTTTGGGGGCAGTGCCGCCGTAAGATGTGCGTGTAGAAACAGAATTTTTTATTTTTAAAATTTTTAAAATATTTGTATCTGCATTTGGAACAACTGATCTAATTTCGTCTAAAGTTAATTGCTCTAACGAACATTTTTTACTTTCAGCTAACAAAACAACTTTTCCCGTAAAATGATGAGCATCTCTAAATGGAATATCTAAGTTAGTTACCAAATAGTCTGCAAAATCAGTTGCAGTTGGAAAACCTTTTTGTAGTGCTTCCATCATTTTATCTGGAACAGCTTCAAGTTTACTAATCATTCCTTCCATAACGATAACACAATATTTAATAGTTTTAACAGTGTCGAATAATGGTTCTTTATCTTCTTGCATGTCCTTTCCATATGTCATTGGAAGTCCTTTAAGAACTGTCATTAAATTAAAAAGATTTCCAAAAATTCTCCCCGGTTTTGCTCTAATTAATTCTGCAGCATCAGGGTTCCTTTTTTGAGGCATAATACTTGAGCCAGTAGTAAAACTTTCTGGTAATTTAATAAAATTAAATCGATCAGAGGACCAAATGACTAACTCTTCAGCTAACCTTGACAAGTGAATAGCGATCAAAGAAGAAGCTGACATAAACTCAACAGCAAAATCCCTGTCTGAAACAGCATCCATTGAATTATCAGTTGGTTTATCAAAATTCAATGTTGTGGAAACAAAATCCCTGTCAATAGGGTAGCTCGTACCAGCTAATGCAGCAGAGCCCAAAGGCAACTCATTTAATCTTTTTCGACAGTCAGCTAACCTGCCTCTATCTCTTCCTAACATCTCAACATACGCTAATAGGTGATGACCAAATGTTATTGGTTGAGCCACTTGGAGATGAGTGTATCCTGGCATTAATAAGTCATAGTATTTTTCTGCTTTTTCTATTAAAGATTTTTGAAGATTTTTTAGGTCTAAATCAATCTCATCAATTTTTCTACGGAGCCATAATTTTATATCTGTTGCAACTTGATCATTTCTTGAACGAGCTGTATGTAGTTTTTTACCAGGCTCTCCGATTATCTCAACTAGTCTATTTTCAATATTCATATGAATATCTTCTAGTTTCAAAGAAAAATTAAATTGATTATTAGATATTTCTGTACGTATTTGATTTAATCCAGACTTTATTAATTCGAAATCTTGTTTAGAAATTATATTTTGTCTTGATAGCATTTCAGAATGGGCTAATGATCCGTCTATGTCTTCCACATACAAGATTTGATCGAACATGATAGAAGAATTAAACTCCTCCATAATTTTATCAGTAGCAGAAGAAAATCTTCCACCCCAGATATTACTAACATTTTTTTCAGAACTATTTTTTTTCATATTTTTATTTATAATGAAACATCAGTTTTAATAAGTTTAAATTAATTTTTAACATGCATACATCAAATTTATACAAAAAAATAATATTATTATTCTTCTTCATTATTTTAAGTATAAACGCCTTCGCATCTGAGATCTTAAAAAGGCTTGATAATTATGTCCAATTCCCAAACATCACAGTTCTTGATCATAAAGGAAATCAATCAAATTTAAAATTTAATAAAAATTTAAAAACTAAAGGATATGTAATAAATTTTTGGGCAACCTGGTGTATTCCATGTAAAAAAGAGCTTCCAGATTTGAGTTTGCTTCAGTCTAAAATCAAAAAATATGATATAGAAATTTTAACTATTTCAATAGATAAAAAAAATATAGAAGACCAAATTAAGTTTTTATCAAAAAATGGTGCATCTAATTTGTCTCATTTTTTTGATAAAAAAATGAGTATTTTTAAATCTTTAAAACTAAGGGGTATTCCAACGACTGTTTTTGTAGATAATAAAGGCAATGTATTGTCAATTCACGAAGGAATATTAAAATGGGGAGACGAAATAATCGTTAGACAAGTAAAAGATTTATTCTATTAATTTTTCCATTTCTGGAACTGCTTTAAATAAATCATCAGATAGACCATAATCTGAAACTGTGAATATAGGTGCTTCTTCATCTTTATTAATAGCAACTATAACTTTGCTATCTTTCATTCCAGCTAAGTGTTGTATTGCTCCAGAGATACCGGCTGCAATGTATAAATTTGGTGCAACAACTTTACCAGTTTGACCAACTTGCCAATCATTTGGAACATAACCTGCATCTACAGCTGCTCTACTTGCACCCATGGCAGCTCCAAGCTTGTCAGCTAATTTTTCAAGAACTTTAAAATTTTCACTCGATCCTAGGCCTCTACCGCCAGAAACAACAATATCAGCTGCAGTTAATTCTGGTCTTTCAGATTTAGAAAGTTCTGAACTAATATATTTTGATAACTCAGAATTAGTAGCGGGTTCTAATGGTAGAATTTCACTTTCTTCACTTTTTAACTCTGCTTTTTCAAAAGCTGTGGTTCTAACAGTAATTACTTTACAATTATCATTACTTTTGTATGTTGCAATAGCATTACCTGCATAAATAGGTCTCTTAAATGTAGAATCATCAATAATTTCAATTATGTCTGGTATTACCATTACGTCTAAAAGAGCGGCTAGTCTAGGCGCAATATTTTTACCATTGGCTGTATTAGGAAACAAGATATGAGAATATTCTTTTGCAATAGATTTTATAAGGGTAGAGACATTCTCCGCTAATGGGTTTTTGTAGATTTCATTATCACAAAATAAAACATTATTAATACCATTTATCTTACTGCATGAATTTATGACGTTTTGGCAATTGCTACCTACCACTAGCAAATCTGATGAACCAATAATATTAGCAGCGCTAACCGTATGTAAAGTAGATGGTAATAATTCTAAGTTATTATGTTCGGCTACAACAAGTATTTTCATTTTAAAACCCTTCTTAGCTTATATCACTTTAGCTTCATTTTTTAATTTATCTACCAATTCTTCTACGTTTTGGACCATTATTCCAGATTGACGTTTGGCTGGTTCCTCAACTTTTAGAATATCTAATCTGTTTTTAATATTAATATTGAGATCTTCTATTGTAATTTGATTGATTGGTTTTTTCTTTGCCTTCATTATGTTTGGTAAACTTGCATACCTAGGCTCGTTTAATCTTAGGTCTGTACTAATGACTGCTGGTAATCTGATTTCAATGTTTTCAATACCGCCATCAACCTCTCTGCTAACGATAGCTTTTTTTTCCTTAATTTCAATTTTGCTAGCAAAGGTTGCTTGTGGCCAATCTAATAAAGCAGCTATCATCTGTCCTGTGGCATTCATATCATCATCAATAGCTTGTTTGCCTAAAATCAAAAGATCAAATTTCTCCTTTATAGCAATAGATGAAATAATTTTAGCAATATTAAGTGGTTCTAAAACTTCAGTCGTTTCAACAAAAATTCCTGAGTCAGCGCCCATAGCAAGGGCATTTCTTATAGTTTCTTGTACTTGTGAGGATCCAATAGAAATAGCTATAACATCTGTAGCTATACCTTTTTCTTTTAGTCTTAAAGCTTCCTCTACTGCAATTTCATCAAAAGGATTCATCGACATTTTAACATTGTCTAATTCAACTCCTGAGTTATCATTTTTAACTCTAACTTTGACGTTATAGTCAACAACTCTTTTTACAGGCACTAAAACTTTCAAATTAAACTCCATTTTTAAAAATTATCACTATTCTTGATTTAAACCAGGTACCCATAATACATCGTTTAATCCATTTTCATTTAAAACTCTACTTAAAACAAATAGTAAGTCTGATAATCTATTTAAATAAACCAGTGAATATTTATTGATTTTTTCTTTACTAGATAATAATGACACGTCTCTCTCAGCTCTTCGAGCAATGGTTCTTGAGATATGAAATAAAGAAGAAGCCTCTGAACCACCAGGAAGAATAAATGAATTTAGTGGTTTTAACAGGTTATTGTATTTATCAATTTTTTTTTCAATTTTTTCAACTTGGTTTTTGCTAATTCTTAGAGGTTTATATTTTGGTGTTTCATCTGATATAGGTGTTGACAAGTCAGCTCCAAGATCAAACAAGTCATTTTGAATGTTTCTAACTAAGCTCTTAATTTCAATTTCTTTTTTAGTATTCTTTTTATCTAAAGACAGAAAAACTAAACCCAAAGACGAATTTAATTCATCAACGGTTCCATATGCTTGAGGTCTTGACGAGTGTTTTGATACTCTACTACCATCAGTCAAACCGGTTGTTCCATCATCGCCGGTACGAGTATAAATTTTATTTAATTTAACCATTAGAATATTTCTTATACATTAGTATGGATACAAAAACTAAGATAGCAAAAGCTTGAAAAACGATTCTATACCTCATCAAAAGATTACTTTTTGATTTATTGTATTCTCCACCTCTAGCCATAGTTATTAATCCCCAAGCAAGAATAAGAACAACCATTATCATAGAAATGTAAAGTATAGTGTTATACCATTCCATTATAGATATCCTTCTAGTATATCAATAAAATTTTGACCTTCATTTTTGTATGCTGCCTTTACCGTGTTATGCATAAGGCATGCTATTGTCATTGGACCAACTCCACCAGGTACAGGAGTAATCTTTTTAACCTTGTTTATGACCTTTGTGAAGTTCACATCACCAACAAGTTTTGATTTTTTGTTTTCTTCACAAGGTTCTAATCTATTAATTCCTACATCTATAACAATTGCGTCTTTTTTTACGTATGTATCGTCTATCATTTCTGGGCAGCCAACAGCAGCAATCAAAATATCCGCTCTCATGCAATGTTCTTTAAGATTTTTAGTTTTTGAATGAGCTATAGTAACAGTGCAGTTAGACGACAATAAAAGTGATGCCATAGGCTTCCCAACAATATTGGATCTTCCTATTATTACAGCATGTTTACCTGTTATTTGTTTTAGCTCATTTTTAATTACATATAAACATCCTAAGGGTGTGCAGGGAATGAAGTTAGGATTGCCCATGTAAAGTTTCCCAAAGTTTATAGGGTGGAAACCATCTACATCTTTGTTTGGATCAATACTATTTATAACGTTTTTCTCAGAAATATGTTTTGGAAGAGGAAGTTGAACTAATATCCCATCTACTGTCATATCTTCATTAAGTGAAACAATTTCTTTATGCAGTTCATCTTCAGACGTTTCAGTTGGCAGAATAATTTCAATAGATTTAATATTATTTTTTTCGGCTGTGAGAAGCTTGTTTTTAACATAAACTCTACTTGCTGGGTCTTCACCTACTAGAATGACGGCAAGGCAAATCTTACGATTAAATTTAAGGAAGAAATTTTCACAAAGAGGGTGGACTTTTTTGAGTAATTTATCTGCATAGTACTTACCATCAATAATCTTATCTAAATTTTTCATAAGCCTAATTTATAATCCCATTCTAAAATCTTGGATTAAATTTTTTAAAAAACTTAATAATAAAATAACAATTACTGGAGACAAATCGATTCCTGAAAGTGAAGGTATAAATTGTCTTATTTTACCTAACAAAGGTTCATGAATGGAAATAAGGGCTCTAAAAATAGTATTTATTATTTTGTTATAACTATTTATCATTTGAAATTGAATAAGAAGGCTCATAATCACATACACAAATAGTGTGTATAGATATAAAGTTATGATTTCATTGATGAGTATTAATAAAGCGTTCATATTAACTATGGTGAATTGATGATATTTCTTTCAAATAATATTTAAAAACTAAATTACTATAGTTTAAAAGAAAAAATTGTCTAACTTTAAGGAAGTTTTAAAATGGGATTTCAATTATTCAAAACAAGCAAAAACTTTTTACTAGATTTTTATTTATTTATTTTTGTTTTTGGCCTGATTTTTTTCTCTTTAACCTCTTATGCCTCAGAAAATGAAAATTCATGGGAAGCAATTTTAAATAAATCATCTGGGGACACTGTTTTTTTTCATGCATGGGGAGGTGATAAAAATATAAACAGTTATATAAAGTGGGCATCCGATGAAATTAAAAAAAAATATAATATAAGTGTAAAGCATGTAAAAGTATCAGACACTTCAAATGTTGTAGCTAGAATATTATCTGAAAAGAATGCAAGAAAAAATACCAATGGGGCTGTAGATTTAGTTTGGATTAATGGAGAAAATTTTTCTATGATGAAAAATAATGGATTACTTCTTAACCAAAACTGGATATTTAAAATCCCCAATTCAAAATTTTTAGATTTTGAAAATAATCCTAATCTTCTTAATGACTTTGGTGTTGATACTGAAGGTATGGAAATGCCATGGGGTTTGTCTCAACTTACCTTTTATTTTGATAGTAGTTATATAAAAATTCCACCTAGATCCTCTATAGAGTTAAAGGATTATATTTTAAGTAATAAAGGTAGATTCACTTTTCCTCAGCCGCCTGACTTTGTTGGTACTAGTTTTTTAAAGCAAGTATTAATAGAATTAATATCTGATAAAAATTTATTACAATCAAATTATGAAAAGGCAAAACATCAAATAGCCCTTCAACCCCTTTGGGATTGGTTAGATGAAGTTACCCCCTATTTGTGGAGGAATGGTAAAAGTTATCCCAGTAATTATTTGGCTCTAACCGAGTTGGTAGCAGATAGAGAAATAGATATAGGAATGGCCTTTAATATATCTCACGCTTCAAATGCTATTTTGGCTAATCGTTTGCCTAAAACTGTAAGGAGTTACATACATGAAAAAGGAACTCTAGCTAACACTCATTTTTTAACAATCCCTTATAATTCATCAAACATAGAAGCAGCAAAAATTTTTATAAATTTTTTAATCTCTCCTATTGCTCAATTAAGAAAACAGGATAAAAACTTTTGGGGAGATCCAAGTGTATTATCGATGGATAAATTAAACAATCAGTGGAAGAATAAATTTAATCAAATTCCAAGGGGTGTTGCAACTTTATCTAATGAAGATTTGAAAATGAAACTTCAAGAACCACATCCTTCTTGGGTTAAAGTCATAGAAGAAGAATGGATAAGAAGGTATGGCTCAAAGAATTAACTTTTAGTTATTTTATATGTATAGCTACTTAAACAAGTTTTTACTCGTTCTTCTCATTGCTATTATAGTAACCCCAATCTTTTTTGGTATTTTAGGTTTCTTATTACCATCTTTTGGTTATTTTCCAATTTTAGGTAAATACGAGTTTAGTTTAAATTATTTTGTTATTTCTTCTAATATTCCAGGAGTTTCAAAGTCTATTTTTTTATCTTTTTTTACAGGTTTTGTATCTACTTTATTAGCTTTAATCTTGTCTCAAGTGATTATTTTAAATACTTTCGAAACTAAACTTTATAAACTCATAAAAAAAATAATAGCGCCGTTACTTGCAATGCCTCATGTAACAATGGCAATTGGTTTAGTTTTCATATTTACCCCTAGTGGATTATTTTTTAGAATTTTTTCTCCTTGGTTAACTGGTTTTGAAAGGCCTCCTAATTTTTTTATAATACCTGATGATTATGGTTTTTTTTTAATATTAGGTTTAGTTTTAAAGGAAATTCCTTTTTTTATTTTAGTTTCAATATCAGCCATTGACCAGTTTTCTGCTAAGAAAATTTTTAATGTGGGTAAATCTCTTCAACATTCAGTTTTTTCAGTTTGGTGTTTTTTATTATTCCCACTGATATATCGGAGAATTAGATTAATTGTTTTTATTGTGATAGCTTTTACAGCATCAGTTGTAGACATGTCACTACTTTTAGCTCCTTCTACACCATCAACATTGGCAATACAGATTTTACAAAAATATCAAGCCTCTGAGACTAATTCTTTATTTATTGCTTCTAATCTGGCGTTAATACAACTTCTTGTTATAATCATTTTAATATTGTTTTGGGTTCTAATAGAGAAAATAGTTAGTCATAAATTATTTTTTACAATTTTTGTTAATTGCTTAACATTCAAAAACAATTTGATAAAAAATTTAACTTTTATAATAGTGTCAATTTTATTTTTTTTATCATTACTAGTCTTAATAAGCTCTTTTCTCTGGAGTTTAGCAGGTGATTGGTACTTCCCAAATTTTCTTCCTAAAACTTTAGATATTCAAAATCTTGTAGAGTTTTTTAATGAAAATAAAAAAATCATATTTAGCTCTATTGTTATTTCTTTAATAGTTTCACTTTTAGCATGTTTGTTTGTAATACTATGGGTTGAACTAACAGATGGTTTGAAGAAAAAGAGACAATACATTGAGTGGTTTATCTTTCTACCTTTATTTATACCACAAATTTCATTTCTAATTGGAATACAAAGTTTTCTGATACCATTAAATTTCAGTGATTTTTTAGTGCCATTGATCTTTGTAGAGTTATTATACGTCATACCTTATTGTTTTATCATTCTAGTGCCATCTTTGAGAGAAATTAGTAAAGATTTTTTAAAAGTTGCTGCAAGTCTTGGTAAAAACAAATTTGAAATACTAATATTTATAAAAATCCCGATGATAATGCCCACTTTTTTATTATCTATTGCAATAGGTATGCTTGTTTCTTTTGCTCTGTACACACCAGTGTATTTTATTGGTGCAGGAAGAGTAACAACTTTAACAGTAGAAGCATTAAATTTAGCTTTAAGTGGATCAAAGCAGGATCTAGGTGTTGCAACGTTTTTTCAGGTTATTATTCCAATTATAATACTACTAATTGTGGGTTGGTATAACAACAATTTTTTAAAGTGGAAATTTTAAATTTATTTAGTTTACTTGATAAGCTCAATTAAATCTTTTATAGAACTTAGTTTAATAATACAGGAGAATGTTTTGTCTGATCTTTCGGCCTTTAAGGGTAAAAAAATTGCTATTATGGTAGCTAGTGGTTTTAATGAGGAACAGTTTTTAATTATTCAAAAAACAATATTAGCTGCAGAAGGCTCATACACAATAATTTCAAGGGATATTGGAACTACTAATGGATGGGCATCAGAAAAATGGGGTTTATCATATCCAGTTGATCAACCTGTTTCTGAAACTCTAGCAATAGACTATGATGCTCTTATAGTTCCCGGTGGAGCCAATCAAATTGAAACCCTTAGTAATGATCTTCATGTAAGAAGAATACTTAGAGCTTTTCTTAGAGAAAATGAGCCTGTTGCTTTAGCTGGAGTTTCAACAATGTTGTTGACCACAATTGATGCGGCAAAGGATAGGAAAGTGGCGGCTTCTGATGCTGATAGTGCTTTATTAATAGCTGCTGGAGCTGAAATTATAGATAAACCAACAGTTAAAGATAGAAATTTAATTAGTGCAACTAGTGGTGAAGCAGGTATATCAGATCTTTTAGAAATGTTGGCTCTGGCTATTAAAGAAAATAAAAATTAAAACAGGTCAATAAGTGAGCAATCAAAAAATGATTAGTCCATGTGTGGGTATATGTAAAATTGATGACAAAAGTAAATTGTGCATTGGTTGTTTAAGATCAGAAGATGAAATTGCAATGTGGCCACAAATTAATAATGAAAAAGCCTTGGAAATAATTAATGAGATTGTTCATAGATCTATATCAAAAAGATGATGGGATTATAAAAAATGCATAAATACAGAACACATAAGTGTCATGAGCTTAGTCTTAAAAATGTTAATGAAACTGTTAGGTTATCTGGATGGATACACAGAAAAAGAGATCATGGACAATTAATTTTTTTAGATTTAAGAGATCATTATGGATTGACACAGGTAGTTATAGACTCCTCAAATAAAAATTTTTCAGTTGCTGAGTCATTATCTCTTGAAAGTGTTATAACTATTACTGGAATGGTTGTTGAAAGGTCTGAGGATACAATCAATAAAAAATTGCCTTCTGGATACATAGAAGTAAACCTATCAGAATTGGAAATAATATCTAAATCTAGTACTTTACCTTTACAAGTTAATTCTGATGAAGATTATGGTGAAGAAACTAGGTTAAAATTTAGGTATTTAGACCTCAGAAGAAGCAGGCCTCATTCTAATATAATTTTAAGATCAAATGTTATTCAAACTATAAGAAACAAAATGATAGAATTAGGTTTTATTGAATTTCAAACCCCTATTTTAACAGCTTCAAGCCCAGAAGGTGCTAGAGATTTTTTGGTTCCATCTAGATTAAATAAGGGGAAGTTTTATGCTTTGCCCCAAGCACCTCAACAGTTTAAGCAATTAATAATGGTTTCTGGTTTTGACAAATATTTCCAAATTGCACCCTGTTTTAGAGATGAGGATAGTAGAGCTGACAGGTCTCCTGGAGAGTTTTATCAATTAGACTTGGAAATGTCATATGTTGAGCAAGAAGATGTTTTTCAAGCTGTAGAACCAGTTATAAAAGAAGTCTTCAATAAATTTTCAAATAAAAAAATAGATGATGTTTTTCCAAAAATTACATACAAAGATTCCATGTTAAAATATGGTAATGACAAACCTGACTTGAGGTTTAATCTTGAAATACAAGATGTTACTGAAATCTTTGCTGACTCTGGTTTTAGTATTTTTGCAAAGTCAATTGATAATGGTTCTGTTGTAAGGGGAATACCAGGGCCTGGCTGTGGATCTAGATCAGTTGCAGATAAAATGAATAGTTGGGCTCAAGGAGAGGGTGCTCCAGGAATGGGCTATATTATATTTAATGATGAAGGAGGCAAAGGTCCAATCGCTAATGCTATTGGTGAAAAAAAAGCTTTAACTTTGAAAAAATTATTTAATTTAAATAATGGTGATGCTTTATTTTTCTCTTGCTCAAAAGAAAATGAGGCTGCCCAACTAGCTGGAAAAGCTAGAACAAAAATAGCAGTGGATAGAGATTTAATTGAAAAAAATACGTTTAAATTTTGTTGGGTTGTCGATTATCCAATGTATGAAAAAGATGATAAAACAGGTAATATAGAGTTTTCTCATAATCCGTTTTCAATGCCTCAAGGTGGTATGGAAGCCCTTGAAAATAAAGATCCACTTGATATTTTAGCCTTCCAATATGATTTGGTTTGTAATGGTATTGAGTTATCTTCTGGTGCAATCAGAAACCATGTTCCAGAAATAATGTATAAAGCTTTCGAAATTGCAGGTCACAAGCCTGATGTGGTTGACAATAAGTTTCCTGGTTTGATTAACGCATTTAAATTTGGTGCCCCTCCCCATGGAGGCATAGCGCCAGGCATTGATAGAATTGTAATGTTACTTGCAGATGAACCAAATATTAGAGAGGTAATTTTATTTCCTATGAATGGTAAGGCAGAAGACTTAATGATGAATGCACCTAATGAGGTTAATCCAATTCAACTTAGAGAATTAGGTATTACATTAGAGAAAAGAAAAAATAATTAACGCTAACTATTTTTTAAGTTAAGTCTGTGTATTAACTTTATAACTGCCAAAAATAAAATAACTGCACCAGTTTGATGAAGTGCTCCTAAATATACAGGTACCATATTTACCAATGTAATGATGCCTAATGAAAATTGAAGAGAGACAATCACAGCTATAACTAAAGCAATATTTTTTATTTTTTTATCTATTGTATTTTTATAAAGTTTGAAGCTGTAAATCAAAGTGATAATTGTAGTTAATAAGGCAAGATGCCTATGATGAAATTGTGCGGATGCAGGGTTTTCAAACGGATCTAATAATTTGTATTCACCATAATTTTCCGGTAGTAGTCCTTCTCCCATCATTGGGTATTCGTTATACATCAAACCAGCATCCATTCCTGCAACGAATGCACCAGCAATTATGGTAATTGATATTAGGGAAAAAACAAAGAAAGAAAAATCTAGTTTTATTTTAGAAATCCCCTCTTGTATTTCTAGGTATACCCAAACTAAAAAAAATAATATTAATAGTGCGTTAGATAAATGAACAGCTAGGCGGTATTGTGAAACAGTAGGATCATTTACTAATCCTGATTTGACCATCCACCAACCAATAATTGATTGAAGTCCGCCTAAAATCAAAATAATAAAAAGTTTAGGTAAAATTTGTTTTGGTATTTTTTTTAAAACTGTAAAAAAAATTAAAGGAATAAAAAAAACAATACCAATTAACCTTCCCCATAATCTATGAAAATATTCCCAAAAGAATATTTTTTTAAATTCTTCTAAATTCATACCTATGTTTATTTTTAGATACTCAGGAGAATTTGTGTACAATAGAAATACTCTATTCCATTCACTATCAGACATTGGTGGCAGGAAACCCCAAATTGGTCTCCACTCAACCATAGATAATCCAGACTCAGTCAATCTTGTAATTCCACCGATTATGATCATCAGTAAGACCATAATAATGATACTTAAAAGCCATATTGAGATCGATTTGTCTGATTTGTAAATAATATTAGTTGTCATATACTCTATGCTTAGCTTTTAATACTTAAGTGACATAAAATGTAAAAATTTCAATATTTTAATTTTTTTTTTTATTTAATCTTGAAAGTTTATGATGCTCTCATTATTTAAGCTCCATCAATAACGTACTTATTGTTTAAATTTAACTTTTTTATATAGGGAGATAAGGCATGAAGTTTAGACCACTTCACGACAGAGTTGTAGTCGAGCGTCTTGAAGCTGAAGAAAAAACAGCTAGTGGAATTATTATACCAGATTCAGCACAGGAAAAACCAATGCAGGGTAAAATTATTGCAGCAGGTTCTGGAGCTCGAGACGAAACTGGTAAAGTTCAACCTTTAGATGTTAAAGAGGGTGATGTTGTGCTTTTTGGAAAATGGTCCGGCACAGAAGTAAAGCTTGATGGAAAAGATCTGTTGATCATGAAAGAGAGCGATATCATGGGAATAATGGGATAATTTTAACCCCCAATTAAATAATAATTACTTTAATAATTGAAAGGAAATAAAAATGGCTGCTAAAGAAGTCAAATTTGGTGCTAATGCAAGAGCACAAATGTTAGAAGGTGTAGACATACTTGCTGAGGCCGTAAAAGTTACTTTAGGTCCAAAAGGAAGAAATGTTGTTATAGATAAATCTTTCGGTGCTCCAAGAATCACTAAAGATGGTGTAACTGTTGCTAAAGAAATTGAACTTAAAGATAAGTTTCAAAACATGGGAGCGCAAATGGTTAGAGAAGTTGCATCTAAAGCTAATGATGTTGCTGGTGATGGAACTACTACAGCTACCGTTTTAGCCCAAGCTATTGTTAAAGAAGGTTCAAAAGCTGTTGCTGCAGGTCTTAACCCTATGGATTTGAAAAGAGGTATTGATTTAGCAGTTGAAGCAGTTGTAGCTGATTTAGAAAGTAGAACTAGAAAAATTTCAACTAACGAAGAAGTTGCTCAAGTAGGTACTTTATCAGCTAACGGTGAGTCTGAAATTGGTGATATGATTGCAAAAGCAATGGACAAGGTGGGTAACGAAGGTGTTATAACTGTTGAAGAAGCTAAAACTCTTGCAACTGAGTTAGAAGTAGTTGAAGGAATGCAGTTCGACAGAGGTTATTTATCTCCATACTTCATAACTGATGCTGACAAAATGAAAGTTGTAATGGATGATCCTTACATTTTATTGTTTGAAAAAAAATTAGCTAATCTACAGGAAATGTTACCTATTTTAGAAAAAGTAGTTCAATCAGGTAAGCCTCTTCTAATTATTGCTGAAGATGTTGAGGGTGAAGCTCTTGCAACACTTGTAGTTAATAAACTAAGAGGTGGTTTAAAGATAGCTGCAGTTAAAGCACCTGGTTTCGGTGACAGAAGAAAAGCTATGCTTGAAGACATTGCCATATTAACCAAAGGCGATCTAATTTCTGAAGATTTAGGCATTAAACTTGATAATGTAACTCTTGAAATGCTTGGTACTGCCAAGAGAGTTGAGGTTACAAAAGAAGAAACAACTATCATAGACGGCGCTGGATCTAAGGACGACATTGGTGCAAGATGTAACCAAATTAGAGCACAAATTGAAGAGACCACTTCTGACTATGATAAAGAAAAACTTCAAGAGAGATTAGCTAAATTAGCTGGCGGTGTAGCTGTCATAAAAGTTGGTGGAGCAACTGAGGTTGAAGTTAAAGAACGAAAAGATCGTGTTGACGATGCAATGCATGCAACAAGAGCTGCTGTTGAAGAAGGAATTGTTCCTGGTGGTGGAGTTGTTTTTGTTAAGGCAATAGCGGCTTTAGACAAAGTTAAATTTGAAAATTCAGACCAAAAAATGGGTATTGATATTGTCAGAAGAGCGTTGAAAGCCCCTGCTAAGCAAATTGCTGATAATGCAGGACAGGATGGAGCTGTAATAGTTGGAAAACTTTTAGAATCCACAGATCCTAATTTTGGTTTCAATGCACAGACAAATGAATTTACTGATCTTGTTAAAGCGGGTGTTATTGATCCAACCAAAGTGGTTAGATCAGCTCTGCAAAACGCTGCGTCCGTAGCTGGTCTGTTGATAACAACAGAGGCAATGGTTGCTGACAAACCTGAGCCAGCTGGTTCTGGCGGTGGTATGCCTGATATGGGCGGCATGGGCGGCATGGGCGGCATGGGCGGTATGCCAGGCATGATGTAATAAGCCTAAATAATTTATTTAAAAACACCTCTGTGTTAAAAACAGGGGTGTTTTTTTTTGTTTTAATCTTATTATAAAATGTTGCGAACTAATCATAATTAATATAGCTATGGTGTAAAAATCAGATGTTGAGTAATGGATAATTCAGATTTAAAAAAAATAGCAGAAAAATCAAATTCATGGCCGTTTGTTGAGGCAAGAAATCTTAGAGATAGATTAGTTAAATCAAATATTGATGATCAAAAAGTTGTCTTGTTTGAAACTGGTTATGGGCCTTCAGGACTTCCTCATATTGGAACTTTTGGTGAAGTTGCTAGAACTAGTGTTGTTCAACATGCATTTCAGGTTTTAACTGGCAGACAAACTAAATTAATTTGTTTTTCAGATGATATGGATGGACTCCGAAAAGTGCCTGAAAATGTTCCGCAACAAACCTTGTTAGAAAAATATATCGATCATCCTCTTACCTCAGTACCAGATCCTTATGAAGAGTTTGATAGTTTTGGTGCTCACAATAATGCCAAATTACAAAGCTTTCTTGATCATTATAGTTTTGAATACGAGTTTGTTTCAGCAACTGATTGTTACAAAAATGGTAAATTTGATAATGCATTAAAAGCTATATTGTTAAATTACGATAAAATTAAAAATATAATTTTACCAACCTTAGGAAAAGATCGTCAAAAAACATATAGTCCCTTTTTACCAGTTTGTCCGAGATCAGGTAAGGTTTTACAAGTTAATATTACATCTATAGATACGGAAAACAACACTGTCAGTTATATAGATGAAAAAACCAGGGAGCTAACAACTGTTTCCGTTTTAGGAGGGTCTTGTAAGTTACAATGGAAATGTGACTGGGCTATGCGCTGGTTTGCTCTAGGAGTTGATTATGAAATGGCAGGCAAAGATTTATCTGAAAGTGTTATTTTATCTAGTAAAATCTTAAGAGTATTAGGCGGGCATCCACCAACAGGGTTTTCATATGAGTTGTTTCTTGACGAAAATGGAGAAAAAATTTCCAAATCCAAGGGTAATGGGCTTTCAATTGAAGAATGGTTAAGATATGGTTCTTCAGAGTCTTTAAGTTTGTTTATGTTTAGTAATCCCAAAAGAGCAAAGAGACTTTTTTTTGATGTAATTCCAAAGGCAACTGATGAGTATTTTTCTTACTTAAAAAAATATAACGATCAAACTCAAGAACAAAAAATTGATAATCCAGTTTGGCATTTGCACCGAGGAAACCCTAAGAAAAACGATTTACCAGTTACGTATACTTTATTATTAAATTTAGCATCAGTTTGTCATGCTAATGATCCAGAAATTATATGGGGATATGTGTCATCCTATTCTCCAGAAGTAGAAAGGTCTCCAGAGCTTAACTTATTAATGAAGTTAGCCGTTAATTACTATAAAGAAAAAATTGAGCCATATAAAAATTATCGATTACCGAACGAAAAAGAAAAGCAAGGCATTATTGAACTGGTTGAAGCTTTGTCACTTTTGAATGAAGAAAGTTCATCTGATGATATACAGTCTATTGTTTTCTCAATAGGAAAAAAACTAGAATATGATAATTTACGTGACTGGTTTAAGGGTTTATATGAAACTGTTTTGGGCCAGTCAGAGGGCCCTAGAATGGGTAGTTTTATTAAACTTTATGGAATCAAACCTTCCAAACTACTTTTAGAAAATGTTCTTAAAGGTAATCTCATTAAATAATAAGGATAAGTATGATTTGGAGTTTTATTACTTTTATTGTAAGGAAGTTTGATCCAGAAACCGCTCATCAAATATCATTAAACGCTTTGAAGTTTGGTATTCATCCTAGGTTAAAGTTTATAAAAATTCCTACTAGGATAAATAATTTAATATTCAAAAACATTTTGGGTGTTGCTGCGGGTTTTGATAAAAATGCAGAAGTAATTAAAAATATTCATTTTTTAAATTTTGGTTTTACCGAGGTTGGAACAATTACACCTCTACCACAATATGGAAACGCAAAACCTAGGGTTTTTAGATTAGAAGATGATGAAGCTATTATTAATCGTAATGGTTTTAACAACCTAGGTATGAATCAAGCAAAAATAAAATTAGAAAAATATAGAAAAGAATTTCCTGTTGGGGGTGATTTTATTATGGGCATTAATATTGGCCCTAACAAAGATAGCCCTGATAGATTTCGTGATTACGAAGTTTTATCTGAAAATTTAGCAAAATTCGCCGATTACATAACTATTAATATTTCTTCTCCTAATACACCTAACCTAAGAGAATTCCATAATAAGGAGCTCTTAGGAAAAGTTATAAAATCTGTGAAAAAAGGGATATCTAATTCAGAATCTTCACTCATGCAACTTCCTATATTCCTAAAAATTGCTCCAGATATTTCTAATGAAAATTTAGAAACAATTGTTCATACTGCAAATAAATTAAAGATTACTGGTCTCATAATTTCTAATACGACTATAGATAGAAATGAGACCCTTAAATCTAAAAACTCCATAGAGATAGGCGGTCTTTCTGGCAAACCACTTTTTTACAAATCTACAACTATTTTATGTTTAGCTAATAAAATCATTAAACAAAACAATTATAAATTATATTTGATAGCGGCAGGCGGGGTATCTGATGCAAAAACTACTTACGCTAAAATATTATGTGGAGCAGATTTAGTTCAATTATACTCCTCAATGACATTTAAAGGACCTTTAATAGCTGACAATATTATCAGAGGATTATTAGAATTAATGAAAAGAGATAAAGTAAAAGCTATAGAAGATGTTAGAGGAATATCACATAATCCTGAAGAAGCTATGCAGATAGCATCAAAGGGATTAAATTTTTCAATAGGCAATAAAAAGTAATAGCGAATGTCATTTTACTTGACCTTTTTCAAACGCTAACATATAAAACGTCATCTAATTATGAGGTTAATAATGTCTAGAGTATGTGAGATTTCTGGTAAGAATGTTATGAGTGGTAATAATGTTAGCCATGCCAAAAATAAAACTAAACGAAAATTTTTACCAAACCTTCAGAATGTTAAATTTTTTAGTAAAACATTAGATAAATCCATTAACATGAAAGTAAGTGTTCATGCCCTTAAATCTGTTGAAAAAAATGGTGGATTAGATGATTATCTTAAGAAGACGAGTAATAGAGTCTTAGCTCCAGAAGCCTTGGCTGTTAAAAAGTCAATTTTGAAAGTTTTAAATAAAGAAGTTAATAATAACTAATTTACTCCTCATTAAACAAATCAGCTAATTGTTCTGTTAAAGCGCCCCCAAGTTGTTCTGCATCAGTCAAAGTAACAGCTTTGTTATAATATCTTGTAACATCATGGCCTATACCAATAGCCACTAGCTCTACAGGCGATTTATTTTCTATAAATGAAATTACTTGCTTTAGATGTAGTTCAAGGTAATTGCCACTATTAGAAGATAACGTTGTGTCATCTACGGGAGCACCGTCACTTATTACCATAAGAATTTTTCTATCTTCTAATCTTCCTAATAATCTTTCATGTGCCCAAATCAATGCTTCTCCATCAATGTTTTCTTTCAAAATTCCCTCACGAAGCATTAAGCCAAGAGAATTTTTTGACCTTCTCCATGGTGCATCTGCTGGCTTATAAATAATGTGTCTTAAATCATTTAATCGACCAGGATACGTTGGTTTTCCTTCATTAATCCACTGTTCTCTGGACTGTCCACCTTTCCATGCTTTTGTTGTAAAACCTAATATTTCAACTTTTACTCCACACCTTTCCAAGGTCCTTGCCATTATATCTGCGCAAATAGCTGCAATTGTAATTGGACGTCCCCTCATTGATCCGGAATTATCTATAAGTAAAGTCACTATTGTGTCTCTAAACTTCATATCTTTTTCTTGTTTGTATGAGAGGGGAAACAACGGTTGTGTAATGATTCTCGATAGCTTAGAAGCATCTAGCATTCCCTCTTCAAGATCAAAATTCCAAGATCTATTTTGTTTAGCTTGAAGTTTTCTCTGCAGTTTGTTTGCTAACCTAGCTATGGCTCCTTGAAGTACTTCTAGTTGTTTATCAAGTGTACCTCTAAGTCTACTTAATTCATCCTCTTCACACAAGTCAGTTGCATTTACTATTTCATCGTATTTTGTAGAAAAAACCTTATAATTATTATCTAGGCTATTTTTACCTAGATTGTGACCTGGAAGAGGATTGGCGGCTATTTCGCCTTCGCTATCACCTTCCTGATCTTCAGAGTCACTATCCTGTGCATCACCTTCAATTTGTCCTTCATCTTCTTGAGATTCAGCACCTCCATCTAAACCGGCTTCTTCATCATCACCGTCATTTTGAGATGAAGAATTATCGTTTTCATTTTCTTCAGGGTTTATGTTTTCGCTATCTTCTTCATTTTCACCATTATTATTAGTGTCAGTTTCTCCAATTTCAGCCTGGAGTGCAGATAGTAGTTCTTTAGTTTTTGCTGCAAATTTTTCTTGGTTATAAGTATTTTCTTGAAGTTGATTTAGTAAGTTACCAATTTTACTATTAATCCAAGGACGCCATTTTTCTAAAGAAATAGAGGTATTTTGAGGTGAGTTAGAGCCAGTTATCTTTTCTCTTATAACAAGGTGTAATGCGTTTACAAGAGCTTCCTTGTCGTCACCACCTGGGATAGGCAAAATAGTTTGTTTATATTGCTCATTTATTAAGTTTTGAAGATTATTCCTTATTCCTGTAAAATTTTTAGATCCTACTGCCTCAATACGTGCGTCTTCTGCCAATTTAAAAATTTGCGAAGACAATTCAGACGAAGGTACTTGTTTATTAAACAATGCAGAGTCGTGATACTTAATTTTTAGTGCAATTTTATCAGCCTCTCCACGCAATTTAGATAACTGTTGACTATCTAACTCTTTTAAAATTTGAGGTAAACGAATTTCTTTTGTAGATAAATAACTAGAATTACCTGAAAACTTTATTTCTCTCTCATTTTCAAAATTTCCAGATATTGCTTTTAAAGTCGAAGCAGTAGCATTTTGAAATTGTGTATTATCTAATTTTTTGGTCATTTTACGATTTAAGTAACTACACTATCATCTAAATTTATTAAATCTCTTCCAAAACATCTTTGATAATACTCAGAAACAATTGGACGTTCCATTTCATCACATTTGTTAAAAAAAGTGAGTTTAAAAGCTAAATCAATATCTTCTAATATATTTGTATTTTCTGCCCATGTAATTACTGTTCTGGGTGACATAACCGTCGATAGGTCACCAGATATAAATCCATTTCGTGTTAGCTCAGCAATTGATACCATTGACTTAATAATTTCTCTTTTT
>Ga0181597_10002179_pt1 | contig 21333 bp, 14 predicted proteins | sample 041ome_5_FD_148647 | JGI IMG/M metagenome (GOLD analysis project Ga0181597, IMG submission 148647) | Coastal salt marsh microbial communities from the Groves Creek Marsh, Skidaway Island, Georgia - 041403US metaG (spades assembly) | ecosystem: Environmental > Aquatic > Marine > Intertidal zone...
GCCGCCGTACAGCTTGGCCACCGAGACGATGTTGTCACCGGCTTCGGCCACAGTCTGGATGGCGTAGGTGATCGCGGCCATACCCGAGGCCACAGCCAGTGCACCGACGCCACCTTCCAGCGCGGCGACGCGCTCTTCGAGCACGGCGTTGGTCGGGTTCATGATTCGTGAATAGATATTGCCGGCGACCTTCAGGTCGAACAGATCGGCCCCGTGCTGGGTGTCGTCGAAGGCAAAGGAGCTGGTCTGGTAGATCGGCACGGCCACCGCCTTGGTGGTCGGGTCAGGGCTGTAGCCGGCGTGGATGGCCAGGGTTTCCAATTTCATACGCACGTTCCTTCGGGGCAGATGGCAAGGTACGCAGCATGGCCAAAGCAGCACCGCCTGGTCAATGCACAGGCGCATTCAGCGCAAAGTGTGCGGGCCGAGGCCGGTGCCGAGCGCGTGCTTAGACCGGTACCAGTGGCCAGAACCAGGGGATCACCACACTGGCAACCGCCCACAGCAACAGGTTGAGCGGTATGCCGACCTTCATAAAGTCGGTGAAGCGATAGCCGCCGGCGTTGTATACGAAGGTATTGGTTTGATAGCCGATGGGGGTGGCAAAGCTGGCGCTGGCGGCAAACATCACGGCGACCACAAAGGCGCGCGGATCCACCCCCAGGTGCTGAGCCAGGCCGATGGCAATCGGCGTGACCAGTACCGCGACGGCGTTGTTCGAGAGCATCTCGGTGAGGATCGAGGTCAGCAAGTAAATCAGCGACAGCATCAGCAGCGGCCCGGCCCAGGGCAGCCAGCCCATCACGCTTTCCACCAGCAGTTTGACCAGGCCGACTTTGTCCATGGCGATGCTGATGGCCAGCATGCCGAAGATCAGGCTTAGGATCTTCCAGTCCACTGCTTTGTAGGCATCTTCCACATCCAGGCAGCGGGTCGCCAGCACGGTCACCGCGCCGATGATCGCCAGGCCTTCGATGGGCATCACGCCGAAAGCCGCCAGCAGCATTACCGCCAGTGTGGCGATGATCGCAATCGGCGCTTTGTCGCGGCGGAACGCGCGCTCCTGTACGGCGTTGAGGCTGATCAGCTCGCCGTTGTCGGCAAAGCGTTTGATTTGCGTCGGTGTGCCTTCGACCAGCATCACGTCGCCGAACTGCAACTCGAAGTCATCCAGGTTGCCCTGGATGTTCTCGTCCTGGCGGTGCACGGCGAGCACGGCGATGCCATAGCGCGCGGTGAGGTCGAGGTCGCGCATGGGCCGGTGGCTATAGCGCGAGTTACGCCCGACGATCGCCTCGGCGAGGATCACGTCGTGGCTGCTGATGGTTTCAAAGGCATCGCTGCGGTTGAAGATCAGGTGGCCGCTTTCGCGCAGCTCGACCACATCCTTGACCTGGCCGTGCAGCACCAACTGATCGCCGGCCAGCAGCAGGGTGTCGTGGGCTGGTTCGGTGAGCTCCTGCTCGTCGCGGAAAATTTTCAGCACCTGCAGGCCGCTGCCACCATTGAGGTGGGCTTCGTGCAGGGTTTTGCCGATCACCGGGGAGTCGTGAGGCACCAGCAGTTCGGTCATAAAGGTGCGCGCCAGGTCCGGGCGCAGCTGCTTGGACAGGGTTTCGCGGTCGGGCAGCAAGTGCCGGCCAATGGTCAGCAAATAAGCCATGCCGGCGGCGGCGAGGATCAGCCCGGCGCCGGTAATTTCGAACATGCCGAAGGGCTCCAGGCCCGCCTTGCGCGCCACCCCATCGACCAGAATATTGGTCGAGGTGCCGATCATGGTTAGCGTGCCGCCAAGGATGGTCGCGTAGGACAGCGGAATCAGCAGCTTGGACGGCAAGGTGCCGGCGCGGCGTGCCAGGGAGATCGCCACCGGGGTGAGAATGGCCACCACCGGGGTGTTATTCAGAAAGGCCGAAATGACCAGGGCGGTAATCGTCAGACCGGTGAGCACGCGGAGCGGGCTGGTGCCGACCAGATCGCCCAACCAGTTGCCGAGGGCGTCGATACAGCCGGTGCGCTCCAAGGCTGCGGACAGCACAAACATACAGGCGATGGTCACCGGGGCCGAGTTGCTCAGTACGCTGAGCACTTCTGTTGGGGTTAGCAGCTGGGTAATCAGCAGCGCGGCCACGGCAATGGCGGCGACGATATCCGGGCTCCACTTCTCGCGTACAAACGCGTACAGCACCCAAACCAGAAGGGCGCCAACAAACAGCAGGGGCAGCGGTAGTGAATCCCAGAACATGAACGTCCTTTTGAGCTATCAGCGTGCCGACCTATATGGGCTATGGCGGCGCAAGGCGCAGAAGATAAGGGTTGCTGCTTAGAGAGTCTAAGAATGTTTGGGAAGGTTTATATGCCTTTTCGATTTAACAGATACGGCTGTACGGACCGCTCTGCTAGCCACTGTGCCTGTGCGGCGGCGCTTGGGCGAATTAGGCTCAAGGCTTTGTCGGAAGGGGATCGCTATGCGTCAGTTAGGCATCTTGGGCGGCATGAGCTGGGAATCTACGGCCAGTTATTACCGTTTGCTCAATCAGGGCGTGCGCGAGCAGTTGGGCGGCCTGCACTCGGCGCCGCTGTTGTTGCATTCCGTGGACTTCGCTGAAGTGGCCGAGCTGCAGCAGCGTGGTGACTGGCAGGCCGCAGGCGAGCTCTTGGCCAGGGCCGCACAGGGCTTGCAGCAGGCTGGGGCGACCGCTTTGCTGCTCGCCACCAATACCATGCACAAGGTCGCGCCGGCGCTGGAGGCCGCGATCGATATCCCGTTGCTGCATATCGGCGATGCGGTTGGTCAGGCCTTGCAGCGTCAAGGGATCAAGCGCGCTGCCTTGCTTGGGACGCGTTTTACTATGCAGGAGGCCTTCTACCGTCAGCGGTTGGCCGAGCGTTTTGCGATTGAGGTGATCACCCCTGAGCCTGTGCACATGGAGGAAGTCGACCGGGTGATCTTTGCCGAGCTGTGTCAGGGCCAGTTCCTCGCGCCGGCGCGCGACTTCTACTTGGATTGCTTGCGCACGCTGAAAGAGCAGGGCGCCGAGGTGGCGATTCTTGGTTGCACCGAAATTGGTTTGTTACTGGAGGGCGTGGACGCACCGCTGCCGTTGCTCGACAGCGCCGAGTTGCATGTGGCGATGGGGCTGGAGTGGATGTTGGGGGTGTAGGAAATCCTGTGGGAGGCGCTTTAGCGGCGATTGTCGCGGCTAAAGCCCCTCCCACGGCTGGCTACGAGGAACAGCTGATTTCCAGGTGCTTACCCCACTCCGGTGGACGCTGGGCGTAGCGCTCGAAGCCCGGCTGCTCGTCGAAGGGCTGTGACAGCACCTGATGCAGTTCGCGCACCGGGGCATAATCGCCCTGCTCGGCGGCTTCGATCGCCTGCTGCGCTAAGTAGTTGCGCAGGATGTATTTGGGGTTAACCGCCTGCATGCGCGCCTGGCGCTGCACCTGGTCAGCGCCGTCCTGAGCGCTGCGTATTAGGTAGTCGGCGGCCCAGGTGTCGAAGCCGGCGAGGTCGGTAAAGTCATCACGCAGGCGCGCCACAGCCTCGGCCGCTGGGCTGTCGCCGAGCTCGCGGAAGAAGTTGGTGTAGTCCACCGCGCTGCTTTGCATCAGTTGCAGCAAGCGCTGCACCCGGGCTTCATCGCCCTCATCGGCGCTCAGTAGGCCTAGGCGTTTACGCATCAGATCGAGGTAGTGCGCCTGATACAGCGGCAGGAACAGGCCGAGGCTTTCGCGCAGGGCATCGACCTCGACCAGTGGCACCAGCGCTTGACCGAGGGCAGCGAGGTTCCATTGGGCGATGGGCACCTGATTGCTGAAGCTGTAGCGCCCGGTGTCATCCGAATGGTTGCAGATGTGCTGGGCGTCGAAATCGTCGAGGAAGGCATAGGGACCGTAGTCGAAGGTGATGCCGAGGATCGACATGTTGTCGGTGTTCATCACCCCGTGACAGAAACCGTACGCCTGCCAGTAGGCGATCATCGTGGCGTTACGCTCGATGATCTCGCGGAACATCGCCAGATAGGGCTGCGCGTCTTGTAGGCACTCGGCGTAGTGGCTGTGCAACACATGCTCGGCCAGTTGCTTCAGCTGGTCGTGCTGCTGGGTGTAATAGAAGTATTCGAAGTGGCCGAAGCGCACATGGCTGGGCGCCAGGCGCAGCACCATCGCCGCGCTTTCTTGCTTCTCGCGCCACACCGGGGTGCTGGAGCCGGTCACGCACAGCGCCCGCGAGGACGGAATACCAAGGGCGTGCAGGTGCTCGCTGGCGAGAAATTCACGGATCGAGGAGCGCAGTACCGCGCGGCCATCGCCCATGCGTGAGTAGGGGGTTTGCCCGGCGCCTTTGAGGTGCAGGTCCCAGTACTCGCCGGCTTCGTTGAGCACCTCGCCCAGCAGCAGGCCGCGGCCATCGCCCAGGCGCGGGTTGTAACCGCCGAACTGATGCCCGGAATAAACCATGGCCCGTGGCTCGGCCGTACTCCAGAGCTTGTGCCCGCTGAAAATCTGCGCAAATACGGCACTCTCGGCCTCGCTCGGGTCGAGGTCGAGCAACGCCATCGCCGCTGTGCTGGCCACCACTAAGCGCGGCTCGGCAATCGGCTCGGGCAATACGTGGCTAGAAAAGGCGTCGCCAAGGCGGGCGAAACGGTTGTCGAATTGCAACTCGATGAGCGACTTCACGTTCAGGCTCCAGCCAGGCACAGCGGCCCGGCGGTGGTGAGGGGCTGGCCCGCATGTGCGGGCGAGTAACTGATTTACTGCGGATCTAGAGGCGGCTCGGGCGGCGACTGTTGTTGCTTAGCCGTAGCCGCGACCCCGGCTTGTATCAGTTCTCCGCTGCTCAGATTGAGCTCATGGCCCTGCAGGTTTTTGATCAACACATCGACCTGATTGAATGCCATCTCGACGTTATGTTCGCGGAAGCTCAGGGCGATGCGCGTGAGGATTTCGTCGGTGGCGGCGTTGCGGTCGCCCAGCTCACGGACATGGAAGCGCAGCTCGTAGTCGAAGGTGCTGGCGCTGATCGTCAGGAAGAACAGCAAGGGCTCCGGGTCGCGCAGTACCCGTGGGTTCTCTATCGCGGCTTGCATCATCAGCTTGCGCGCCAGGGCCAGGTCCGACTCGTAGGCCAGGCCGATTTTCACAATGACGCGGGTGACGGTGTCGTTCAGCGACCAGTTGATCAGTTGGTCGGTGACGAAGGTTTTGTTCGGCACGATGATTTCTTTGCGGTCGAAATCGGTGATGGTGGTGGCGCGAATACGGATTTTACTGACCGTGCCGGACAGGTTGCCGATCGTCACCACGTCGCCAATGCGAACCGGCCGCTCGAACAGGATGATCAGGCCGGAGATAAAGTTGGCGAAGATTTCCTGCAGGCCGAAGCCCAGGCCCACCGACAGGGCGGCGACCAACCATTGCAACTTGTCCCAACTGACCCCGAGGGTCGACAGGGTGATGACAAAGCCGATGCCGAAAATGGCGTAGGACAGCAGCGTGGTGGTGGCGTAGGCGCTGCCTTGGGCCAGTTTGAGCCGCGACAGCACCAGCACCTCAAGCAGGCCGGGTAAGTTGCGCCCCAGGGCCAATGTGATGCCAATAATGATCAGCGCGCCGAGTACATCGCTGAGGCTGATGGGCACCAGCACGGCGGCATCGCCGGTACCGCTGCTGTACTCATACAGTGCGATGTTATCCAGGTAGGCAAATACTGAGATCAGATCCGCCCACACCCAATACAGGCTGAAGATAAAGGCGCCGAGTAGGGACAGGCGAATCAGCCGCAGCGATTGTTGATTGACCTGCTCAATATCCAGTGTCGGCTCTTCAATGACGATATCCGTGCCTTCACCGCCCTCTTTGCTGCTTTGTGCCTGGCGCTTGCTCAGGGCGCGTTGGTAAGCCAGGCGTCGTGCCGCCACAGACAAACCGCGGATAAAGGTGGCTTCGATGATCAGCCAGATCATCAGCAGGTACAGGGTGGTGATCAGGCGGTCACTGAGTTTCAGCGCGGTGTAGTAGTAACCAAACCCGACCGCAATGATCAGCGCCAGGGGCAGCAGACTGAGGGCGATACCGATAAGCAGGCGAAACGCCGAGCCATGCTCGCGGGCCGGGCCGGTGAGCAGGGTTTTGTACAGCAACCAGACCATCAGGGCGTAGCAACTCAGCACCACGGTCAGGCCGATGACGTCATCGCCAAGGCCGGCGGGCTGGTGTTTAGCCACTGTGACGACGGCGACCAAGGCCATCACCACCAAGCCCAAACGGCGCACTTGCTTGTGCAGGAAGGCCACCTGCGCGTGCCCCCAGCGGAAGTGCAACTCGGCCACGCCGCCATCGGCAAGGATGCGGTAGACGGTATAGAACACCAGCCAGGCCTGAGCCATCTGGAACAGCGCCTCGCCCAGGTTGGCGTTCTGCCCGCGGGCATCCATTTGCAGGGCGAAGCCGCAGAGCGCCAGGAGCAAGGTGCCGGGTAATGCCAGTAGCACGTTAAGCATGATCGCCATGGGCGTATGCAGCTGGCTGTCACGCTTGAAGTGGCCAATGTCCTGGTGCAGTTCGCCGAGCTTGCGGTACAGGTAGCTGCGGCGCCACAGCAACACGGTAATCAGCAGCAGTAGCGGCAGGAACAACAGCGGTCGCTCGGTTAGGCCGGCCGCCAGTTGACGCAAATTAGCGCCCCAGGGCAGTTCGGCAATCTGCCGCTCCAGCAAATGCGGCACCGACTTGAACCATTCCAGGTCCAGCGGCTTGTTGCTGGGGATCCAGAACATCTGCTCGTCGAGGGTGGCCCGCAGGGTTTCGGCGGTGGTTTGTAGCTGTTTCTGGTTGAGCTGCAGGGTGATCGACTCGTTGAGCAGCGTATTTAATTCGCGGTTCAGGCGGTCGATCAGCTCGCGGCGGGTGTTGATGATATCCAGCAGGTCGGTGCGCAAGGCCGGGGTATTCGCATCTTCCGTGTGGTTGCTGAGCAGTTTGTCGACGTAGACGCTGGGGTTGTTGATGGCCTCGCGCTGCTGGTTCAGCTCAAACTGATACAGGCGCAGGTCAGCGATTTGGTCTGGCAGGCTGCTGTCGATCTGCAACGTTGGCAGGGCCTGCTGCTGTTTATAGAGAATGCGTGAGAGCAGCAGGCTGCCTTGCAGTACGCTGATTTGTTCCGCCAGGGCTTGGTCGCTCTGGCTCAGGCTGTCGAGCTGCTGCTTGGTCTGCAGGTTGAGGCGGGTCAGTTCATTGAGGCGGTCGGTGGCGTTCAGCAGGTAGTCGGACAGCTTCAGATTCATTGCGCTTTCACGCGCCAGCAGGGTGTCGCTGCCGGCTTTCTCGGCTTCGCGCGATTGTTCGGCCACCGCCTGTTCAGACAGGTTGCGGCGTTTTTCGTTGATCAGGTTCTGCAGGTCGAGGAGTTCTTGCTCGAGGCGTTTGATCCGTTCATCGAGCAAGGTTCGGCGACTATTACCGAGGTCTTGCAGCAGGCTATTGCCGGCCAACTCCTGACGCCGCAGCTGGGTTTGTGCGTCGAGCTTGGCCAGTTCGGCATTAAACTGGTCACGGCGCTCATTGCTCAGCGGTTTACTGCCGTCGCGGCCGTTTTTCAGGAGGTTGTTGATCTCCAGGCTACGGGTCTGGTTGCTGCTGATTTCCGCCTGGGCGCGCTCTGGGCGGGTCTGCGCGGTGATCACCAGGCTATTGGCCTCGATGATCTGCTTTTGCCATTCGTTGAGTTGCGCGTTGCGCTCGGCCAGTAGCTGCTCAAGCTGTGGCAGGGCGCTTTTGCCGTAGCGTAGGTTGACCTCAGTGGGGGGGCTGTTTTTCAGCCGCTCGTAATCGCGCTGGGCTTCGCTAATCTGCCGTGGGGCGTCCTCTAGCTGCTTTTCCAGGGCGGCCAGGCGCTGTTCGCTGTCGGCTGTCTCGACCAGCAGCGCCAGGGTTTTTTCCAGTGTTTGCTTGACGGCCTGCTGCTCGGCTTCCGGCAATTTGCGCTCTGCCAGGTTGTCGAGGCTGCTCTGTACGGCAGCGCTGCTCGGTGGCTCAGCGGCGTGCAACTGGGGGACGCTCAGGCAAAGCCCGAGCAGGGCAACGGCTAGATAGGTGCGCAGAGAGGGCATAGTGGCAGTCGTTGGCTCGATAAAGAAGCTGAGTTTAACAGGCGTCTGGTTAACTGCCTGGGCCGCACGCAATGGCCTTTAGTGGGTTAAGGCTGGCGTGCAGCCGGCGTAAACAGACTGTTAGAGGAAGAGCCCGGGGCCGGGGCGGCTGCCTTCGGGGAATCTGACGCCGACTTTGCGGATCTTGTTCCCTTCCATGGCGGCCACTGTCCAGGTCAGGCCTTGCCATTCCACTTGGTCGCCGATCACCGGCTCGCCGCCAATCTTGTGGGCAATAAAACGGCCCAGGTGCAGTTGGCCTTCGGCACCCTCCAGTTTCAAACCGTACAACGCTGCTACGGCAGCCAGCTCGGCATCGCCTTCAAGGACGAAGTCACCGAAAAAGCGCAGGTCCTGGCCGCGCTTCGGGGCCTGGCTGAACAGTTTGCCGAGTGCGGGCAGGTTATTTTCGTGGCCCACCACACAGAGCAAATCGCCGGCTTCCAGGGTCGTGCTACCGGAAGGGTGCAGCAGTTCCATACCACGGAACAGCGCGGCGATTCGCGTGCCTTCAGGCATTTTCAGCTCACGCAGCGCCGCGCCAATGCACCATTTTTCCGCACCGAGGCGATAGATAAACAGCTCCCACTGGCTGGTCGGGTGCACGTCCAGGCCGGCGCGTGATACTGGCGCAGGCTCCGGCGGAACGGTCACCCGCAGCAGCTTGGCGGCCCATGGCAGGCTGGTGCCTTGCAGCAGCAATGAGACCAGTACGATAAAGAACGCCACATTGAAGAACAGCTGGGCATTCGGCAGCCCGGCCATCAGCGGGAACACCGCGAGAATAATCGGCACCGCGCCGCGTAGGCCGACCCAGGCGATAAAGACCCGCTCGCGGTCATGGAAGGCGCGGAACGGTAGTAGACCGAGGAACACCGACAGTGGCCGTGCGAACAGGATCATCCACAGCGCCAAGCCCAGTGCCGGTAAGGCAATCGGCAGCAATTCGTGTGGGGTGACCAGCAGGCCGAGGACCAGGAACATGCCGATCTGCGCCAGCCAGGTCAGGCCGTCGAGCATATGCAGAATGCCGTGGCGCGAGCGGATCGGCCGGTTGCCCAGCAGCAGGCCGCACAGGTAGATCGACAGAATGCCGCTGCCGCCCACCGCCGTGGTGATGGCAAAGATGATCAGGCCGCCGCTGACCACCAGCAGTGGGTACAGACCCTTGGCCAGCTCCATGCGGTTAATCAGGTTGAGCAGCAGCCAGCCACCCCCGAGGCCGAGCAATGCGCCAATGCCGAACTGTTGCACCAGCTGGATCAGCAGATTCCAGCTAATGCCGTCCTGGCCGCTGCCGAGCATGGCGATCAGGGTAACGGTGAGAAACACCGCCATCGGGTCGTTACTACCGGATTCGATTTCCAGGGTGGCGCTGACCCGTTCGTTGAGGCCGCGCCCGCCGAGCAGGCTGAATACGGCGGCGGCATCGGTGGAACCGACGATGGCACCAATCAGCAAGCCTTCCATCCACGTCAGGTCGAACAGCCAGGCCGCGGCAATGCCCGTCAGCCCGGCGGTTATCAGTACCCCCAGCGTGGCCAGGGAAAGCGAGGGCCACAAGGCCACGCGAAAACTCGACACGCGGGTGCGCATGCCGCCGTCGAGCAGGATGATCGCCAGCGCGAGGTTACCGACCAGGTAGGCCTGCGGGTAATTGTTGAAGATGATGCCGCCCGGGCCGTCGGTGCCGGCGAGCATGCCGACGCCGAGAAAAATCACCAGGATGGGGATGCCGAAACGCGAGCCGAACGCGCTGACGAGAATGCTCATTGCGACCAGCACACCACCGACCAAAAAAAGATTATTGATGGTGCTGGCATCCAAGGCGCGTACTCCGTGCGGGTGGTGAGCGTGCCACTATGCATGGCGCGTGCCAGCGATTCTAACCGTTGCTCGAATTTGCCGCTGAAAAAAACGCCCGGCATCAGCCGGGCGTGTTGTAACAGCATGCTAGGCGCTTAAAACCTGTTTACGCCCTGGCGAGCTAGAGCCATGCAAGGTGAGCGCATGCGAGGACGTGCAGCTAAGCGTCTGCAGGTTTTTAGAACCAGGCATCCTGCATGCTCAGGCAGGTGTCGTCGCGGGCTTCGAGGATGGCCAGGTCGTGGTGGCAGCTCGGCACTTCCCAGGTGAGGAAGTAACGCGCGGCCTGCAGCTTGCCTTGGTAGAAGTCGACATCGGCGGAGTTGGCCTCTTTGTTACTCAGGCGCGCCAGGCCTTCTTCGGCGCGGATCGCCTGCTCCAGCCAGCGCCAGCCGATCACCGTATGGCCAAAGACCTTGAGGTACAGCGCCGAGTTGGCCAGGCCTTCATTCACTTTGCCGCCCATCAGGTCGCCGAGCAGCGCCAAGGTCACCGCTTGCAAGCGAGCCAGCAGTTGTTCCAGCGGCTGACGCAGGGTGGTCAGTGAGGCATGGGCTTCGGCGCGTTGGCAGGTGCCGTGGATCAGCTTGAGCAACTGCTTGAGCGCCGCTCCGCCGTTCATCGAGACCTTGCGCCCGAGCAGGTCGAGGGACTGGATGCCGTGGGTGCCTTCGTGGATTGGGTTCAAACGGTTATCGCGGTAGTACTGCTCCACCGGGTAATCGCGGGTGTAACCGTGGCCGCCGAGAATCTGGATCGCCAGTTCGTTAGCCTTGAGGCAGAACTCTGACGGCCAGGATTTGACGATAGGGGTGAGCAGGTCGAGCAACTCTAGGGCGCTGCTGCGTTCCTCCTCGGTCTCCAGGGTCAGGGTGTCGTCGAACAGGCGTGCAGCGTACAGGCCGAGATCGAACGAGCCCTCCACATAGGCTTTCTGCGTCAGCAGCATGCGCCGCACGTCAGCGTGTTCGATGATCGAAACTTGATTGGAGGTCGGGTCTTTGCCATCGGGCAGGCGACCTTGCGGGCGCTGACGGGCGTAGTCCAGCGAGTACAGGTAGCCGGCGTAACCGAGCATGACCGCGCCCATGCCGACGCCGATGCGCGCCTCGTTCATCATTTGGAACATGTAGCTCAGGCCGTGATGCGGCTTGCCCACCAGGTAGGCGACACAATCGCCGTTATCACCAAAGTTCAGCGCGGTGGAGGTGGTGCCGCGCCAGCCCATCTTGTGGAACAGCCCGGCCAGCACCACGTCATTGCGCTTGCCCAGGCTGCCGTCGTCGTTGACCAGAAACTTCGGCACGATAAACAGGCTGATGCCTTTAACGCCCGGCGGGGCATCCGGCAGTTTGGCCAGCACCATGTGCACGATGTTTTCACTGAGCGGGTGGTCGCCACCGGAGATAAAGATCTTGTTGCCTTTGAGGCGGTAGGTGCCGTCTTCAGCCGGTTCGGCGCGGGTGCGGATATCTGAAAGAGAGGAGCCCGCGTGCGGCTCGGTGAGGGCCATGGTGCCGAAGAAGCGCCCGTCGATCATCGGCTGCAGGAAGCGCTGCTTCTGCTCGGCGCTGCCAAAATTCTCAATCAGGTTAGCCGCGCCCATGGTCAGGAACGGGTACGAGGTGGTCGCCGCGTTAGCCGACTGGAAGTGCGCAAAGCAGGCTTGCGACAGCAGGTTGGGCAGCTGCATGCCGCCGACGTCGAACTCGCGGGTGGCATTGAGGAAACCGGCTTCGAGGAAGGCATCTACCGCCGGCTTGACCTCGGGGATCAGCACTGCGGCGCCGTCGACATACTCCGGCTCGTGTTCGTCGTTTTTACGGTTGTGCGGGGCGAACAGGTTTTCGGCGATGCTGCGCGCGGTGTCGATGGCTGCGTCAAAGGTTTCGCGGCTGTGCTCGGCGAAACGCTCGCGCTGGGTCAGGCCTTCGGCGTCCAGCACTTCGTACAGCTCGAAGGCCAGGTTACGGGAACTGAGCAGGGTCTCGGACATGCTTATACCTCCGGTTGCAATGGGCCGAGTCTAAGCAGCCTGCGGCGTAGCTCCCAGCACTATAAACCGGCGTGATAAAGGCTCAGTGCGTGAAACCTTGGGCCAATTGCGCCGTCAGCTCGGCGGCGCCGATGGCCTGGCAGCCGCTGGTGTTTTGCCCGGCCCAGAGCGGGGAAAAATCGCCGCTGTCCTGGCTCTCTGCCTGGCTGCGCAGCGGTGCAATCGCGCTGGTTGCTAACGGGAAGGCCGGCGCCAGTGGGCTGATTGGGCCCAGCTCACGCATCACCCGGTTAACGATGCCGCGCGCTGGGCGACCGCTGAACAGGTTGGTCAGGGCGGTATGTTGCGCCGCCGGGCTGAGCAGGGCCGCACGGTGGATCGCGCTGGTGCTGGCCTCGTCGCAACACAGGTAAGCGGTGCCGACCTGCACGCCACTCGCGCCGAGGGCCATGGCCGCGCGCACGCCCTGAGCATCGGCAATACCGCCGGCGGCGATCACGGGCACTTGCACGGCCTGGACGATCTGCGGCAGCAAGGCAAAGGTGCCGAGCTGGCTGTTGAGGTCTTCGCTGAGGAACATGCCGCGATGGCCGCCGGCTTCCAGGCCCTGGGCGATGATCGCATCAGCGCCATGGGCTTCTAGCCAGCGTGCTTCCTCGACCGTGGTCGCCGAACTGAGCACTTTGGCGCCGCACGCCTTGACCCGCGCCAGCAGCTCGGCGGCGGGCAGGCCGAAGTGAAAACTCACCACGGCCGGGGGGAACTCATCGAGCACGTCGGCCATCTCGGCGCTAAACGGTAGGCGACCGGGGCCGCTGCTGATGCTGGCCGGATCGATGTCGAGTTCGGCGTAGTAAGGTCTTAGCGCTGTGCGCCAGGCCGCGTCGCGGGCGGCATCGACACGCGGCGGGGTGTGGCAGAAGAAGTTCAGGTTGAACGGCTGCGTGGTTTTGCGTGTGAGGGCTTCTAGTTCGAGGCGTAACGCACTGGCATCGAACAGCGCGCAGGCGAGCGAACCAAGGCCGCCGGCATTGCACACGGCGGCAGTCAGTGTGTGGTTGTGCGAGCCGGCCATGGGGGCCTGGATCAGTGGCAGGGTGCAGCCGAGTAGTGATTGCAGGGTCATGGATGCGGCGCTCCTGAGGCAGGGTTGGCGGCGGGGGTGAACCAGGTCCATACGAGTGCCCAGAGCATGGCGGCAACGCCTAGGGCGAAACTTTGCGTGAGGCTGCCGCCGAAGGTCAGCCACATCCCTGCGAGCCAGGGGCCTGCCAATTGCGCGCCGCCGTATAAGGCGATCAGGGCCGCCGACAGCCGAGGGCCTTGATGCGGTTGTAGGGTGCGCGCCAGGCGTTGAGTCAGCAGCACGCTGCCCATAAAGCTGCCTCCCACGAGTACGGCGCACAGCAGGACACCGCCGGCGCTGGGGAACAGCCAGGGCGCGGCGCAGCCCACCGCTTGCAGCAGGTAGGTGGCCAGCAAGGCATGACGGTCGCCGAAGCGCGCGCCCAGCGCATTCCATAGCGGGATCGAAATCAGGCAGGCCAGGGCCGTCCAGCGCCAGGCGCCGCTGATCAGGCTGTGCCCAGGCGGTAATTGCTCCTGCGCCAGGGTCGGCAGGAAGGTCATCGGCAGGATGTAACCCAGGCCCGCGCCGGCATAGGCGAGAAACAGCGGAGTGCTGGCACGGTCAAACAAGCGGCTGCGGTTGGCGACCGGCGCGCTATGCCGCTGGTGCAGCTGCAGGCGGCTAAGTAGCCAGGCGCTGAGCAAGGCCAGCGGCAGGGCAATAGCTGCCATCGGCCACCAGCGTTCGGGGCCGTGCAGCCAGGACGCCGGTGCGTCGGCCAGCCAACCGGCCAACGACAGCCCAGCGGCGAAACCCAGGTAGACCAGGCCACTGAGGCTGGCCCGTTGGCGTGCAGCGAGCCATTCCAGTACCAGCGCCGGGGCCAGTACAAAGACCACGCCGTTACTGATGCCATTGGCCAGGCGCAGCGCCTGCAATAGCAGGAAGTTCTCACTGAAACCCTGCGCCAGCGTCAGCAGGGCATTGAGCAGCAGCGCCAAGGGCAACGCCAGGCGCAAGCGCGCCGGCGTGTACAGAGGCAATGCCAGCAGCGCACCGAGCAGGTAGCCGAGGTAGTTCCAGCTGGCCAGCTGTGCGCCCTGCTCAAGGCTGAACAGCTGGTCGGCGAGAAAGTGCGGCAGCAATGGGGTGAAGGCGAAGCGGCCCAGCGCGTGTACCACCACCAGCGCAGCACCGCCGGCGAACAGGGCAAGGAAAATCTGGCGTGGGGAAGCAGGTTGCATGGGGGCTCTCGTTGGCAGGCTGGCGCTACAGTAACGGTTGGCGCTTAACGACGGCCAGTGAAGAATATCCAGTGTGATGTTCACGTTAAGTGCGCATTCCGTTCAGCGTGTCGTGGCGCACCTGGCGGCGGCGCCGACACTGCGCAGCAGCGCTTGTTGGCACTGCTGTGTGAACCATTGCCGAGCGCTAACCATTTGCAGGCCTTACGAAGCGGTTAAACTGTGCGGCCACAGGAGTCCGCCCAATGAACTACCGCCACGCCTTCCACGCCGGCAACCATGCCGATGTACTGAAACACTATGTCCTTAGCCGCCTGATTGCCTTGCTGTCACGCAAGGAGGCGCCCTTTGCCTACCTCGACAGTCATGCCGGTATTGGCCTGTATGACCTGCGCGGCGACCAGGCCAGCCGCACCGGCGAATGGCTCGAAGGCATCGCCCGGCTGTGGCAAGCCTCGGACGTGCCAGACCCGCTGCTGGACTATCTGGAAGTGATCCGTGCGATGAATCCGGATGGCGAGCTGCGCCATTATCCCGGCTCGCCGGAACTGGCGCGCTTGCTGACCCGCGAGCAGGACCGTTTACACCTTAATGAGAAGCACCCGGAAGATGGCCGCCTGCTCAAGGAAAATATGCGGGGCGACCGCCGCGCGGCCGTGCACCTGGGCGAAGGCTGGCATGTGCCACGCGCCTTGCTGCCGACCCGCGAGAAGCGCGCGCTGCTGCTGATTGATCCGCCGTTTGAGCAGGCCGACGAAATGGAGCGCTGCGCTCAGTCGTTGAGCGAAGCGATCAGCCGCATGCGCCAAGCCGTGGTCGCAATCTGGTACCCGATCAAGGACCTACGTCAGCTGCGCCGTTTTTACAGTGGCGTAGAAAAGAGCAAAGCGCCGACGCTGCTGCGTGTGGAGCTTTATGTGCATTCCACCGATGAGCCGACGCGGCTTAATGGCTCTGGCCTGGTGATCAGCAATCCGCCGTGGGGCCTGGAAGATGAGCTTAAGCAGATTCTGCCCTGGCTGGCCAAGTTGCTCGGGCAAACGCAGGGCGGCTGGCGCATGGATTGGCTGATTGAGGAAAAAACCGCCTAAGACTTGCTGGCGAAGGCCCGGTTGTCTGACGTTTTGCAACACCGCATACCGCAAGGAGCTTGTATGAGTTTGTCGCTGCTGAACCGCTACGCCTTTTTTGCCTTCTGCGTGCTCTTCACCCTCGGTGGTTTGCCGTTTGTGGCAGGGCATGCCTGGCTATGGGCGGTGTTATTGATCACCGCGCTGCTCAGCGCGGTGGGCCTCAACGACCTGCTGCAGAGTCGCCATGCGGTGCGGCGCAACTACCCGATCCTCGGTAACATCCGTTATCTGGTTGAAGCGATTCGCCCGGAGATTCGCCAATACTTGCTGGAGTCCGACAGCGAGCAGCTGCCGTTCTCGCGGGCGCAGCGCTCGCTGGTGTATGCGCGGGCGAAAAATGAGAGTGCGGACAAGGCCTTTGGCACTCTAACGGATGTGTACCAGAGCGGTTTTGAGTTTATCGGCCACTCGATGCTACCGGCCGCGCATGTCGACCCCAGCGGATTTCGCGTCAGTGTTGGCGGCCCGCAGTGCCCCCAGCCTTACTCGGCATCGGTGTTCAATATCTCGGCCATGAGCTTTGGCTCGCTCAGCGCCAATGCGATTCGCGCGTTGAACCAAGGCGCCAAGCTCGGCGGTTTTTATCACGACACTGGCGAGGGCAGCATCAGCCCTTATCACCGCGAGCATGGCGGCGATCTGGTCTGGGAGTTGGGCAGCGGTTATTTCGGTTGTCGCCAGGAAAACGGTCAGTTTGATCCGCAGCGGTTTGCCGCGCAGGCGGCCAACCCGCAGGTGAAGATGATTGAGATCAAACTCAGTCAGGGCGCCAAGCCGGGCCACGGCGGGATTCTGCCGAAACACAAGATCACCGCCGAAATCTCCCAGACTCGCGGCGTGCCCATGGGCCAGGATTGCGTCTCGCCGGCCAGCCACAGCGCGTTTTCCACGCCCATCGAGTTACTCCAGTTTGTCGCCCAGTTGCGCGAGCTGTCGGCGGGCAAACCGGTGGGCTTCAAGTTCTGCCTGGGTCATCCGTGGGAGTTTATGGGGATTGCCAAGGCCATGCTGGAGACCGGAATTCTGCCGGACTTTATCGTGGTCGATGGCAAGGAAGGCGGCACCGGCGCGGCGCCGGTGGAATTCACCGATCACATTGGTGTGCCACTGCGTGAGGGCGTGCTCTTTGTGCACAACACCCTGGTTGGCATTGGCTTACGCGACAAGATCCGCATTGGCGCCAGCGGCAAGATTGTCAGCGCCTTTGATATCGCCAGTGTGCTGGCGCTGGGTGCCGATTGGGCCAATTCGGCGCGGGGCTTTATGTTTGCCATCGGCTGCATTCAGAGCCAGTCGTGCCACACCAACAAATGCCCAACCGGCGTGGCCACCCAAGACCCGCTGCGTCAACGCGCGTTAGTGGTGCCGGACAAGGCTGAGCGGGTGCACAGCTTCCATCGCAACACCCTCAAGGCGTTGGCGGAGATGCTCGCTGCGGCCGGGCTAGAACATCCTTCACAGGTGGAAGCGAAGCACCTGGTGCGGCGCATGTCGGCGAGTGAGATCAAGCTGTACTCGCAGTTGCATATATTCCTCAAGCCGGGCGAGCTGCTCAGTGGCGAGGTGTCCGGGGAGTTCTATTCGCGGATGTGGCACATGGCGCAGGCCAGCAGCTTCGCCCCGGCCTGACCCCCTGCGGCAACTTAGGCCGGTAGGCACACACCCGTGCCGCCAAGGCCGCAATAGCCGCCTGGATTTTTCGCCAGGTATTGCTGGTGGTAGCTTTCGGCGTAGTAGAAAGGCGGCGCTTCACGCACTTCAGTGGTGATCGGGCCGAAGCCGGCCTTGTCCAGCTCGGCCTGGAACGCGGCTTGGCTGGCCTGAGCGGCGGCTAGCTGTTCGGCGCCGTAGCAGTAGATCGCTGAGCGGTACTGGCTGCCGGTGTCGTTACCCTGGCGCATGCCCTGAGTGGGGTTGTGCGCTTCCCAGAACACTTTCAGCAGTGCGTCATAACTGGTCAGTTGCGGGTCGAAGACCACCAGCACCACTTCGGTATGCCCGGTCAGCCCCGAGCAGGTTTCGTCATAGGTCGGGTTGGGCGTATGGCCGCCGGCATAGCCGACCGCTGTGCTCCATACGCCGGGTTGCTGCCAGAAACGCCGTTCAGCCCCCCAGAAACATCCCAGCGCAAACACTGCTTGTTGCAGGCCGGCCGGGAAGGGTGCCTGCAGTGCATTGCCGTTGACGAAATGCGCGGCGGGCACCGCCATGGCTGTGGCGCGGCCGGGTAGCGCTTGCTCGGCAGTCGGCAGTTCGAGTTTGTGGGCGAGAATTTGCGAGCGCAGAACCATGAGCCATTTCCTCAGCAGATGCATGTGTGTCATAGACCGTTAACCGGCGGACTTGTTACAGGCCGATTAGCCGCGATGTGGGTAGCGCTTCAGGCTTTCCAGCAGATCGCGCCCGGCGATGGGTTTGTCGAACAGGTAGCCCTGACCGATATCGCAGTGTTGGCGGCGGAGGAAATTCAGCTGCGCGGCCGTCTCGATACCCTCGGCCACCACCTTGAGTTTCAGGTTATGGGCCATGGCAATCACCGCAGAGGTGATTTCCATATCGTCCTGGTTCTCGGGAATGTCCTTGATAAAACTGCGATCAATTTTGATCACGTCGATGGGGAATTTCTTCAGGTAGCTGAGCGAGGAATAACCGGTGCCGAAGTCATCCATGGCCAGGGTCAGGCCCAAGCTTTTCAAGCTATTGAGTTGTTGGCGTGTGTCGTCGGTGGCTTCCAGCAGCAGGCTCTCTGTGAGCTCAAGCTCCAGCAGGGCTGGGTCGAGTTGTTCTTCCTGCAGGATGGTGGCGATCTCCCCGACCAAGTCAGGGTCAGAGAACTGTTTGGGTGACAGGTTGATGGCGATTTGCAGGGGCCTATAACCGACGGCCGTCAGCTGTTTACTCATGCGGCAGGCTTGGCGTGCCACCCATTTGCCGATGGGGATGATCAAGCCGGTTTCTTCCGCCACGCTGATGAATTTGTCCGGGCTGATCATGCCTTTTTCCGGGTGGTGCCAGCGCAACAGCGCCTCCAGGCCCAACAGCTTGCCGCTCTTCAGGCACAGCTTGGGCTGGTAGAACACTTCCAGTTCGTTCTGCATCAGCGCCCGGCGCAGGTTGCTCTCGACGAACAGCTTGTAATGCGCTTCGGCATTCAGCGTGTCGGTAAACACCTCAGCTGGTTCTTACCGTTGGCCTTGGCTTTGTGCAGCGCCAAGCCGCTGTGTTTCATCAGGGTCTGTGGGTCGTCACCGTGCTCAGGCGCGCAGGCTAGGCCGATAGAGCCGGTGACGCTGATCAGCTGGTTGTCGACGAACAGTGGCTTGTCCAAGGTGTGCAGCAGCTTCTGCGCCATCAACTGGCTATCGGCTTGGTTGGTCTCCAGTAGCACGGCAAATTCGTTGCTGGCAAAGCGTGCCAGCACGTTGCTCGGCGACAGGGTATTGCGCAAGCGACGGGCCAGGCTGATCAGCAGTTTGTCGCCGGTCTGGTGGCCGAGGCTGTCGTTGATCCGCTTGAAGTTATCGATGTCCACCAGCAGCAAGCTGATCGGCTTGCCGGGGTGTTCGCGAAAATGACTTTCGAGCGAGCGAATAAAGGCATAGCGATTACCCAGTCCGGTGAGGTTGTCGCGAAAGGCCAGGCGCTCGATATGCTGCTGCGCCTGCTTGCTGGCGGTAATGTCTTCGTAGATGCCGATGTAGTGGGTCAGGCTGCCGTCGTCGGCATACACCTTGGACAGCGATAACTGCCCCCAATAAGGCTCGAGGTTTTTCCGTCGGCTTTTGAATTCGCCCTGCCAGCTGGTGTGTTCGGCCAGGCTGGATGTGGCGTCGAACAGCAAGTCGCTGAGGTTTTCCAGCGCGGGTATTTCGGAGAGGCGGCGGCCCTGTACTTCGCTGGCGCTGTACAGGGTGATGGCGGTAAAGCTTGGGTTGACGTACTCCACCAATCCGTCGCGGTCGAGCAGGATAAAGGCGCTGGAGCTTTGTTCGACGGCGCGCTGGAACAGGTGCAGGGCATTGGTGGCCGAGCGCCGTTGCTGGTTCGCCAGGACGTGCGCGTATTGGTCGGCCAGCTCACCGGCAAAAGCAATTTCGTCGGCCTGCCAGGTGCGTGCTGAGCCGATATGTTCCAGGCACAGCACGCCCACCACTTCACCGGCGATGCGGATGCTGGCGTCGAGCATGGCGGTGATGCCCATGGGGTGGAGGTAGCTGTCGCCAAGCTCACGTGTGCGTGGGTCTTGCTGCGCATTGTGGGCGTCCAGCGCACGACCGCTGTGCAGGGCTTGTAGGTAAGCGGGGTAAGGGCTGGCGTCAATGTCCGCCTGCGAGATATGGCCCTCGTCCTGCTGATACAGGGCCATTGGCTGCAGCATGTGCCCTTTGAGGTTCCAGATGCCGACGCGGTTGACCCCATACAACTCGCAGGCACGCTGGCTGATCAGTTCGGCCGCTTCACGCAAGGGATCACTGTCGCCGTAATGATGCCGTGCGAGGCTGACAATCAGTTGTTGTTGGGCGTGGGTGCGGCGCTGCTGGGCCTGCAGGTCGGCCTGGCTGCGTTGGTAAAGCTCGAGTGTTTGTGGTGAGGCGGTGTTCTGCTCGGTCATCACCAGCAGGTAGCCGCGCAGCAAATGCCGGTCGCGCTGTTTAAAGGCTTCGCCGGTTTCCATCAGGGTCAGGCTGCCACGCGGGGTGTACAGGTGGTATTGCACGTTGTAATGCCGATGCTTGGCCAGCTGCTGCTGGATGCTGTCGTGCAGCTGGTAGCGAGCCGCGGGCTCCATCAGGCTGGCGTAGGGCGCATCGAGCAGGGAGCAGAGCGCCTGCGCGGGCAGGCCGAATTGTTGCTCGCAACCGGCGTCGAGGTACAGCAAGGGCCAGTTGGCCTCATTCAACCGCTCGAAACGCAGCAAGCCAAGGCGCGAAGGCACTGGCAACTGCGTCACAACCTCGGCCGCTAAACGACTCGCGGCATCGGGATGGTTTTTCATTCGAGGGCTGGCTTCCAGTATGCTGATCGAGGCGGCAATCGACTCACTTTATTTACAGCGTCGGGTAAGGGTGCATCATGCAATTGCGACTGACAAGAAAACTAATATCCGCCGCGCTGTTGACCAGCGCGATAGCCGCCTCGCCGGTATCCGCTGCTGAATCGGGCGCGGGTTTGAGCAGTGCTGAGCAGGGCAATTATCTGCTTGAACTGAAGCGCCTGTACCTGACCGAAAATGAGCGCCAAGCGCTGCTGGCCCACTGCAATGATTTACTCAAAACCTATGCCCTGCGCGCCGCCTATCAGGTCGGCCAGGCGCAGCGTCAAGACAGGCTCTATCAAGTGCGCGAAGGCGCGCCAGGCGAACTGCTGCTGCGTGAGGAAATCCGTGGTCAGCAGGGTACAGATATCGCCGTGCGCAACCAGCGGGTGGCGCTGTTCGGGGTTGACCCCTTTGTGCGTTACGAATGCCCGAGCAGCGGCATCAGCTGTGTGCTGCACAACCCCAATGATGGCAGCCCGCTGCTGACTATCGTGCGTGATCACCAGGGCGCCGCCGAGCTGGCCAAAGCCCTGAGCTTTCTGATTCGTAATCTGCAGAAAGGCTAAGCCGCTGTTGTTCATTGCGTGGTGTAAAGATTGAGGCAAAAAAAAGGCTATGTCCCAATACCGTGTTGCAAGGACTAAGATTTAGGGCAGGCATCAGCTCGTGAGGTCTGCCCACCATGGATACTCAGGTCTTTCAGCGCTGGCTGGCTCAGGTGAGCCAGCTCAGCAGCAAGCAAAAATCTGCACTTCATCAGGCGTTGCAGGAACCGCCGACAATGGAGGTTCTTGATAGCTTGCCAGCGCTTCAGAGCTGTCCACACTG
>Ga0181597_10002181_pt1 | contig 21314 bp, 25 predicted proteins | sample 041ome_5_FD_148647 | JGI IMG/M metagenome (GOLD analysis project Ga0181597, IMG submission 148647) | Coastal salt marsh microbial communities from the Groves Creek Marsh, Skidaway Island, Georgia - 041403US metaG (spades assembly) | ecosystem: Environmental > Aquatic > Marine > Intertidal zone...
ATAGAAGGTAGGATTATAGCTGGTATTAGCACTAATACCCTGATCAATGTACTTTTGAAGTACAGACATAATCTTTAGATAACCTTCAGGTGACTCCTGATCCCATAGTAGTTCATATTTATTTTTTAAACGAGGATAACCAGGCACTACCTGTTTGAGTACGCCATCCTTGCTTTGCTTTACGCTTACATAGGCACGTGGTGGTTCAATACCGTTAGTGCTATTTGAAATCTGTGCACTTGTTTCTGCAGGCATAAGTGCCATTAGTGTGCTGTTGCGAATGCCCGTGTCGGCTAGTTGTTTGCGTAGTCCTGCCCAATCCATACGCTCCTTATGTTTTACGAGCTCGTCCAAGTCTGTCTTGTATGTTTGGTTAGGTGTGATACCATCACCATACTTTGTCTCATCTACACCAGGACATGCGCCCTGTTCAACTGCAAGATCAGCACTAGCCTTGATAAGATAGTAACTCCATGCTTCTGCATATTCATCTACTAGCTCTAGGTTAGGATTAGTATAGTTTGTATCATTACGTGCTAGCCAATATGCTAGATTGATAATACCAATACCTAATGGACGACGTAGCATTGTAGCACGTTCTGCTGCCTTTACAGGATAGTTTTGATATGTTAGTAGTGCATCCAACCCACGAACTGCAAGAGTACAAGGCTTTTCAAATTCCTTTGGATCTCTAATCAATCCCCAGTTAATTGCGCTAAGTGTGCACAGTGCAATTTCACCTTCTTCATCATTAAAGTCATTTAGTGGCTTGGTAGGTAGATCGATTTCACAACATAGGTTACTCTGTTTGATAGGAGCAACATCTGCTTTGAAACTGCTGTGATCATTAGCGTGGTCAACATTCATTAGATAGATACGACCAGTGTTCTTACGCTCTTCCATGAACGCACTAAACAGGTCACTAGCCTTAACAGTCTTTTTACGTAACCGTGTATTACGCTCTGCTGTTTCATAAAGCTCTTTAAACTTGTCCTGATCTGCAAAGAAGGCATCATACAACCCTGGGACATCACTTGGTGAGAATAGTGTGATATTGCCACCAGTAATTAGACGCTCATACATCAGCTTGTTAAACTGCACGCCGTAATCCATGTGGCGTACACGATTGTCTTCTGTACCTTTGTTGTTCTTTAAAACAAGAAGGTCTTCTACTTCATAGTGCCAGATAGGATAGTATAGTGTGGCTGCGCCGTTACGCACGCCTCCCTGACTACAACTACGTGTGGCACTTTGGAATAGTTTATAAAATGGAATTACGCCTGTGTGATAAGCATCGCCTTTGCGAATAGGTGATCCGATAGCACGGATACTTCCTGCGCCAATACCTATGCCAGCCTTTTGGCTAACATACTTAACAATACTGCTAGCAGTAGCATTAATGCTATCCAAACTGTCGGCTGTTTCAATAAGGACGCAACTGGAGAACTGTCTCTGTGGAGTACGTACCCCAGCCATAACAGGAGTAGGAAGACTAATAAAATATGTACTGATAGCGTCATAATAATCTTTGACCCAACGTAAACGGTCCTCTGTATATTTACTAAACAGAGTTGCCGCAATACACATGTATGCTATTTGTGGAGTTTCAAATACCTCACCAGTGACACGATTCTTTACAAGATACTTGCCTCGCCATTGTTCCATACCAGCGTAGGTTAATGTCTCATCCCTGTCGTGTTTAATATAGTCGTTTAGCTCGTTCCATTCCGCTTCTGTATAGTCTTCAAGTAGCGCAGGATCGTAGAAACCACTGTCTACGTTGCGCTGTACGAGCTTGTAAATGTGCCAGGGTTCAAATGTACCATATACAATCTTGCGTAGGTGATAGTTAATTAAACGCCCTGCTACGTATTGGTAACCGGGCGTCTCTTCGCTAATTAAATCTGCTGCTGCTTTGATTAGTGTTTCTTGGATATCGCTAGTCTTAATGCCTTCATAAAACTGTAGATGGCTGCGGATCTCTACTTCACTTGCGCTAACACCTGTAATACCGTCGCATGCGTAAAACACGACTTTGTGTAGCTTGTCTAGTTCTAAGTTTTCTTTTTCACCGTTACGCTTTTGTACTTGAATATTGCTCATGGATGTTTATACCTAATAGACTTTCTTTATTCGCTGTGTAGATCAGTGAGGACTGTTCTAGTTGTAATTGGTTATTTACTCTGACTTCTAGATCGTAATTAAGCACATATAACCCATCATCTATCCATACTAAATTATAATCCTGGCTAGCTGATCTGTCCCTATAGCACTTCATTTCTATTTTATGATCTGAATGCCTTGTTAGAGCTATAGTATACAACATTCCTAGAGCTCTTGCAATATCGTCATAGTAATTTTCTGTTATTAATTCCCAGGGATCAGGCCAATCTCTGGGAAGATCCGGACTAAAAAAAGAATTACTTAACGGAGCAGTCCAGTAGAATTTATTAACCTGATGCAAGCAATCGTGAAAACTTAGCTTATCCAAGCCTTGCCTAAACTTTCGCCAATAGGAAAGTCTATCCTGTACTGATAAATCCCACACAGTAATTAACGAATTGTTCTTACAGCGTAATGCAGTGTTCCAGTTGTCTGGTTATCTGTTGTATAATTAAGTGTAGTGATATCTGATCCATTTGTCAAACTAAATGTTACGCCAACATCACCATTGTTTTCACTAAAATCATCTTCAATAACTTGCGCGGTACTATCGTGTGTAATACGCATAGTACCCTGACGTATTTTATTGTTGCGAGTAATCATATACTCAATCTCAATAGCGTACTGATCGCTATTACTACTAAATGTAATACCAGTACTTGCAGAAGTATTATTAGCTAGAGCAAAATCAGTACCGAAACCTCTGATATAGCTACCGAATTTCACACCACCGGAATTGTCTGTAGCAAGACTTGCTACATTACCAGTATCTACGTTTACTCTTCTAGTGCTTTCACTATCATCACTGTCGGGACGATCAAAGCAATCACCTAAACTATACGCTCCGCCTACTTGTAGGTTAATAACATGTGTGCTTGGACTTCCGTTTCCAAGACCATTATTGGCTACATCAGCAAAATAATTAAATCCACTGTTAAAATGCGGTCCATTATATACATGAATACCGCTATTATAAATATCGTCAAAGTGACTGTTTATAACTTTAAACGCAGTAGGGCCTACTAAACTGGGCGCACTTCCTGTTACATTCTCACCAATCTTTAGTCCCTTATATGATGTATAAAAGCGACAACCATCAAATAACACACTTTGCATGTCGTTATCAGCAACAACACCAAACGAACTCTTGGCAATAACACAACTTCTAAAATTGACGTGTTTAGTATTGTATGTTGTGCTACTCTTTACTCGTACACTTGCTTTTGAATTACCAACACCAGTGGGTATAGAAGTTTTAGCACCGTAGAAGTTACAATTTTCAAAGTAACAACTGCTAGCTTGATCTACTAGAAATACATCAATGTCTTCTTCGGTTTGGAAAGTAATACCTCTTACAACAATACTATTGGGTTGATCAGCACTATTACTGCCAACACTAGCATCAACTTGCTGTAAACTATCTGCTGTTTGAGAAACTGGGCCGGTCGTATCTCCAGCACTATAAATGAAAGTACTATCTGGGCCTTCGCCTACTAGTTTAGCATAGGCTGGAATTTTAATTGTATCGCTGACCAGATACTTTCCACCGGGAAATAATAAGCTTCTACGTACTCGGTTAATTTGCTCGCGAGCAAACAGTTCGTAAAGCGCACGGTTAATAGCTGCGGTGTCGTCTGTTACACCGTCACCAACAGCACCAAAGTCTCTTACACTTGCTATGTCGTCTAGTTTGTCCTGTAATGAACGTTCAATAGGAGTTAATGAGCTTGCACCTGTTTGTGCGCTAAAACCAATCTGACTGTCTTTATATGTGTAAATATCAGCAAGCGCAATAACATCACTGCGATTAGTTAGAATTTCAAGGTTTTCTACTGTGGGAGCATTCGTGCCACCATTGCCAATATAAACCTTTCTTGTGTCAACAGCAAGGCCTATCTCGCCTCTAGCAAGTTGTGGTAAGTTATCACTTACGCCTGTTCTATGCTGAATTCTCGAGATTTGGACCACTGCCACTGTAATAACTCCTAAAAGATAACAATACTATTTATTAGTTTAGGCGCCGTAGTATTCGCCAACCCTAGTCCACCATTGGCGACTGTATTCTTCAAAATCTTCGCCTTCAATAGTCCAGGTCTGATACTGAAAATCCTTACTGCACATTAGGATAACACCCTGTTTGATGTCTGTGCCGTGTACTTCATTGTGTGCGGCTGCATATGCACACAATTGCATAAAGTAATCACCGATCCATTCTGTTTTTTTAGGTTTGTTAGTTTGTTTAAAGTCTAGTATAGCAGGTTTGCCATTATAAACACCCAAACAGTCAGTAGTGCCGGCATAAACCTGTGGGAAGTAAAGTGGAACTTCTGTGCCCCAGAACTCTGTGGCATTGCAGAGTCCCTGTTCAACAATAATGTTAGCCATCTTATGACTCTGCTGACTGTAGGGATTGCTACCAGGCTCGTCAATGCGATCTTCTTTTACATACTGTTCAAGCCAAGCATGCATGCGTGTACCTCTTCCTGCTGCTTCTTTTGTGATCTCAGCAGCCTTGGTTTCGCCTACACGCTTTTTCCATTCACGTAGAGCTTTTTTTGCTTGTTCAGGTTTTGTTTTATCTAAAATAGTTGTAACACTAGGCACTGCGAGTCCGTCAGGCGTAGAGTACATACGACGCCCGTCAACGCTTTTGCGCTTCAGACTGCCATAGTCATATTGTTCTGTAATCATACTATATTATAGCATTTACCAGGTTAGATACCAATAAAAATATGTTCCACTTGAACTCTTACGTGCAATGGTATAGCCTTTGCTTTCAAAGTGTGCAATGACTTCGTTCATCTGTTCTGTTTTAACAGCGTCAGTGATTGTACCCTGCCAGGCTTTGTAGTAGTTTAGACCGTCTGCGTCATTATCGGTCATCGGACTACCAGTAACAGTAGTACCTTGGATTGTTACAGTTGATGCATCACTTATAGTAGCAGCAAACGCATTACTTGCAATAGCGTCTAGGATTGCAATTTCCATGATAGCAATCTGTTGTGCTATTGTGTTATTATTCTGTGCTCGCTCACGTGCCTGTGCACCTGTGGGTAGATATGCCATACTTGTAACTCCTACAGTATTTATGCGAAATAGTGCTTTTGTACGTGCCCTTTAAGAAAACTCCGACTAAGTGAATTAACATCATGTATCCAATCGTAGTGTCTATTGTTCTTAAGATCTTTAAACATCCAATGGAAGTGTTTATCGTACTTTTCTACTAATTCAATTCCTTCATTATTAAAAAACCATCTATCTCGAGGACTGTATACAAGACGTGGAAACCCTTCTCTGAGCACTGTATTTTGCGCCGCATAGGCCCGAGCGTTAAATGCATCTGTCTCTTGCCATTTAGGGTAAATTATACTTTTTAATACACTTTCTTTTAGATACTTTTTAGTAACTGGATTTTGGCCATATTTAGTTTTTTCAGTTTGATATTGAGAACTTGTATCTATTGCCGTAATATAGTTCTTTACAGTATGTGCTTGTTTTATAACAATTTCGGGATAATCTGGCGACCAATAAAACAATTCATCATACCACCCATCGTTATATCTCTGCTGAACAAACGGATTAACACAGTTATCTAATATATCATTGAATGCGAAATACCAACCATTTGCATCAGTAGATATACTTGGTTTTTCTGTGCCCCACACAAAACATAAACGTTTACCTTCTGCAATTAATTTTTTGTAATCAGGAATATTTTGTCTAAAAATTGCTTTTATAATATTATTTGGACTCGGTGAATGATTCATATAATAAAAATAATCATCTTTTACTAAATCTATAAAATCAAGTGTGTGCTGACAAATGTCTATTTCTCTAAATTTAAATTTATATCCTTGCTCTTGTAATTGTTTTATTTTTGGTCGAACAAGTCTAAAAGGTTCATCAGCAATATCAGTTATATTGTCATATAAATCTCGGCGTTTAGAGCTACCCTCTAGATTAATCATACTTGCAATCTCATCAATTTTACAGCCTGCTTCTAACCATGCAGATAATATATTGCTACTATCGCTACCGCCACTGTAAAACAATACAATATAATCGTATTCATTTCTAATTTGTATAGCTCGTTCTTTATACATTTCCCATAAAGATTTTGTTGGCTCAATGTGCCAGTTATAACTATCAAAAATATGTTTGTTAAAATTCCATTCGGGCCAAATACCTGTCCTTGTTTGCCATTCAATAGCTTCAAGTTTACTGTAAGTTTTTAAATCGCCCACTGTGTAATAACCAAATTTATCAGCAGAAAGTATCATCTATCGTTTCCTTCACCTAAGGTGCTCCAATAGCACACTGTATGTCTAAGATACTCCACACCTAAGTTAATACTTAATCCTATAATGCTAAGCCAGATAATACCAGCAAACATTTCTGCAAATTCCATTTCGCCTCCTGTAAGAAATATCCAATGTCCTAGGCCATACTTTGCGCCCAGCATTTCTGCTGCTACTAATAAAGTTAAGGCCAGGCTCCCGCTAGTTCTAAACCCTTGTATAATAGTAGGAAGGTTATAAGGAAGTATAATCTTACGTATAATCATATATGTGTTGCCACCACATGCCCTGCCAGCTTCTATGTAGGTTTTTGGTGTGCGTAATACGCTACCATATGCTGTAATGATACTTGGAAAAAATGCACCTATGAAGATAGTTGTAACTTTACTTGCTTCTCCTAATCCAAGTAACACAACAAAAAGCGGAAGAAGTGCTATTTTTGGAATAGGAAATAAGCTACTTACTAGAGGCATTATAAGTTTACGTGCATGATAATTCGTGCCCATAACAATCCCAATAGTTGAACCGATAAACATACCAATGGACCAGCCTACTGTAAGTCGCCATAGACTAGTCCAAAGGTTGAATAAAAAGTCAGGATTTACTAGTAACTCAAAGAAGGTTGTTATGATATCCCATAGTCCTGGAATATATCCTCCTTTGAGTACTAGTTCCCATAACAGAATAGCTGCGGAAACAGTTATAGCTGTATGTTTCATTAATCTAGATCAAAATACTTTGAGTCTGAATGACGGTTTGGTAGATCTAGTTTTGTAACTACCAACGAAGTGTATTCACTTAGACGTGGGCCAACGACCTTTGCGTTACTAATACCGTTCTTCTGTACAAAAGGTGTATTAACTAGTTCGTTAATACCGTATTGTGCGCGGCGTAATTCTAGTGCTCTCTTTGCATCAGTTGACACAATAGGTCCACTTAAAGTTGCTACGCTTGCTGCTGGATTCTTAACAAAGTCTGCAAGTAGTTCATGTAATACTTCTCGAATTGCAACTACAGCCTTTGGATTTGCGGCGGCCCAATCGCTATTCACTGTGATAACACGGCTAACTGCCATTGGAAACTTATCGCTCATCCTAACGATATTAAGTTGATCACGTGTCACGCCAACCTTTTCAAAGTTAAAAACGTTGGTTGTAATAAAACCTTCTACTGCATCAACCTTGCCAGTAACAAGACTAGGAACACGAGCACTAAAAGGCATGTTAACCATTTCCCACTTTGCATTTGTAACAGCAGGTAGTACTTTATTTGTAACACCAGTAATAAAACCACCCAATGTTTTACCGTCTAGCTTATCAAAACTTGTAATGCCTTTTTCTTTCAAGCTAAAAACAGCGTCTTGTGCCTTGTCGTCTACAACAAAAATGGCTGTAACTTTAGGGTCAGCAGACTTGCTATTAACAAGAACTACACCGCTGTAGTCATGATAACCAAGTTCAGCCTTACCAGCAGTGATAGCAAGACTAGTTTTAACACTACCAGGACCAGTACCAATAAACTCTAGGTCAATACCACGACGGGCGAATGCACCATCTTCGATACCTTTTAAGATCCAACTGTGTACACCAAGCGGACCAATATCAATAATTAAACGTGCCTTTGTATTTTCTGCACTTGCAGGAATAATAGTAGTAAAGGCTACAGCAATTGCCATAACCACACCAATAATAAACTTCTTCATAATAACTCCTTATAAGTTAAGTTTAGTTTTATATTTTAATGATTTTTTTGCTAATAGTCTATAACTATATACAGCGGGCGTTAGGAATAATCCATAAACGACTTTTGTCGAAGCGTCCAATGATACCGACGTCACTGGGTCAGTGGCGTTGCTAGATTACTTATAAATTTTTTTGCGTAATTTATATCTTTTTGATGTGGATTAAATACCAGCGAGTTTACGGATTCTAGAAATCTTAACGGTATCTTTTTGTTCATCAGTAACTAGTGATTCATCCTCGCCAAATGCCTCTGGTGGATTTTTTTCCAGCATTTCCAGAGTGTGCTTAACCCAAATGCTTACATCACTGCTACCAATCTCTTCCACGTCACCCACATAATCAGCCACCTCACCTGCTGCAATCATGACTTCTTCTGGACCATATTTCATGAATACATTAGGATGTTGTCTTACAATTCTGTATAAGATTGCGCTGGCAACTGGATTTTCTTCAGGTTCTTGACTAATGTCTAAACCACGATCATCTTCATCAACTTCATCAACTGATTCACGTTTTGCTAGTGCTGCTTTGGCCATCTGATTAACTTTCTTTTCTGGTGGAACTTCCCCCTCGGGTTCAGTTACAGGTGTTTCTTCTTCACCAGTTTCATCGGCTGAAAATACAACTTCATCATCATTATACTGTTGTATTGCTGTTTTTAGTTCTGGGTTTGTATCATACAAGGTTTTGAAATGGTCATAGTCAATAGCAAGACCACTGTTGCGTAACATGTTAATAAAACCTGACATTTTCATTTTACCAGGAGTTTCAGAATCCTGGCTTTTATCATTAGCTATCTTTGCTACACTAATAATAGTTCCTAGGTCCTGACTTGCCTCTGTAAAAATGTCAAGAATACGCATTATACCTGCTCGGCTCTACCCATGGGCTCTTCGCCACCAGCTGCTGCTGCGCTTGCGCCAAACTCATCGTCTGCTGGCTCTTCTACTGGTACTTCGGGAACTTCGGGAACTTCTGGTTCTGCACCCATTGTCTCTGCGCCTTGTTCGCCAGCAATACTGCGAGCTGCACCATCTGCTGCTTCACGTGAAACGCGCATTGCTTCAAGCGCACTCATAATAGCACTACTTACACTGTCATAATATGACTGTGCCTGTGTGCTGTCCATCTGATCACGGATTGTGTCTGTTAGTGGTGGAAGGTCTTCGTTTAGGATTTCGCCAAGGTCTTCAATCATTCCCTGGATGCGATCTACTACGTTCTTAGCTGCCATTACTACTTCGGCAGTTTCAATCTCACCTTCCAGGATAACACTCTCTTCAACAGTCTGGACTGATTCCATTTTGTTGCCAGCTTCTAGTTCTTCTTCCCAGTAGTCAGCCATGTACTCTGCTACTTCATTGCGAACACTAGTTGGGAACATGTTGCTCCACTTCACGTCTGGTGAACCATGTTCTGCTGAATAACGCTGTGCTGCGTCTGCTGCCCAGTATGTCCAGAGTTTAACAGCTAGTTCATGATCGTAAACACCCTTATCCCATTTCTTAGTAAGGTTCTTCATAATTGGAACAGTACGCTGACGATATAAGTCAGCATCGTTCTCACCAAACAGTACTAGCTCATGAGCTTCGTCACTCATATCGTTTTCTACAATATGTTTGTCTAGTACTTCATTAACTAGCTTCAGTTGTAGATAAGTCTGATTACTTTCGCAACGAGCGCCTAACTTTGTTTCTAAAGTCTTTAGTTGTTTAGTGAAATTCTCTTTAAGAGACTTTGCTTTATTAACGTTAAGACTCTCTAGGTTAATATTATAACCGAAAATCTTTCTTACTACTTGGTTTACACGTTTGCTATCAGCAACGGGGATTAAGTCATCTAGGTACATGGTTTCTTCCTAAAATTTATATACAGTATTTATGCTATTTTAACAGTTTTAAGTTTTTGATTCAAGTCCAATACAACATTATCAAAACGATCTTTAGTTAGAGATAGGCGACATTCAAGCACAAATCTACTATGCTTATTAGCAGATTTCATGCCATGCTTGTACCAAAACATATCTTCCTTCAACTTACCCGCTTTAAAATCTAAAAGTTCTATATGATTGGCAGTACTTCTGTCATTATTCATAATGGATAGAACATATCCTACAGCGCAACGCTTTAGATTAAATGATTTGGAAATACTCTTAATAATCCATTTATTATCTACTATAGCAATATGTTTACCATTTACAACCACACTATCGTTGTCCTGGTATATTATGCTTGGGCTAGAATTGGATAGTAAGTTATTAAGATTTCTGCGAAGACTGTCTGCTTTTATAGATGATTTGCTCATCGGATCGTTTCCTAATAATAATTGATTTGTTTACTAATTGATTAGCGATATGAACATCACGTTCACTAAGACTGTTTTTACTTACCGAACCATTTTTGCTAATATGATCTAGTATTACTTGTTCTTCATTCGTAATAGGCAAGCTTATATTATTGAATTCTAAAAAACGCATAATTAATCGCCAATATTAATTTTGCTGCCTGGCTTGATTAATCTCTTAGGATCTTGACTACCAATTGTTCCTTTAGGTTTTACACTTATCTTTTTAGTTGCTGGATCTACATCTAGATCTACAGCGTCAAGATCAATTTCCACGCCATCACCAGCAGTTGCTTTGTTTCCAGCTACTCTAGTAATTTTTAATTCTGCTTCGTTTTTAGGAGCGCCATATACTTTACGATAAGCATACTTGCGAGCATCGTCAGCACTTAGTCCTTGCTTCTCTAACTTGGCTGTTTCTTTATCTAAACGCATTGCTAGATAAGCATCTTTATCTCGCTGATCCTGTTTCTTCTCAGCGCGGCTACCCTGCCACATATCTTTCCAGAGGCCTTCGGCGGCAAATTCATTGTATCTCATTATCTTGACCTTTTGTTAAGTGCCTGAACTCGTTTACTGGCAGGATTAATACGCATCGTACGTTTACGTTTTCTAGCCATTCTGGAGCCTAGTCTAGCTTTTGTGATCTTTAATTTAATACGCTTTTTAATATCAGGTGCAGCAAAACACTGAGCAGGATGGCTAACAATTCTAGACTTTCTTGTGCCTGAACTGCAACGATACTTACGCACAACCTTGTTGCCGCGACGGGCCCAGGCCATGCCTTCTTCTAGTGCTTCATTATCTGGTTTAAATTCTTCAAAACGCATATAGTATTTATGCGTTAATTATTTTATAATGTTCCAAACTAGGAACCCAATTACACCTGTCATTGTGCCAATAACAGCAGTTGCCCAAGCAAGTACTTGCTTGTTGCGGTACCTATCACTTTTTATTACTGCGTCGTGAATGTCGTCAAGAGTGTGTTCTACGTTATCGAGACGGTTGGTTATCTCTCCTACCTTCTCGTCAAGACGGTTGTTCACGGCATCGAGTTTGTCATGCAATGCCTTATACCTCTCTCCACACAACTCTACGTGTGCCTCAAGACTTTCCTTCTCTATTTCCGCCATAGATTACGTTCTCACCAGCTCTTGGGTGATGCTTGACCGTGTTGCCTGTTCTGTGCCTCTAGTTATGCCTGTTTTATGCCTGTATTCTCTAAGCATCTTATATTATATTTATTCTTTAACCAGCTCTGAATAATAATACATTACTTTCCCTAGGGCTGGTATTAAACACTGCTAGGTCTAAAAGTGTATCTTCGTCTAATCCTGTTATAACAGGAACATTATGCAAATACTCTAACAGTATCTCACCATTAGTCCCGAAAACTTCACGTTGTTCAATGCCAAACTGCCAATACCATACTTTTCTTACACCAAACATTGTAGTAATAAAAGTATGTTTATCACCAAACTTTAAAATATCAGGTACATTTTTATTATCCAAAATTTCAACATCATGAATTGTCCAGGGCTGACTAAGCAAACTTACAGTTTGTATTAATGTCTCATAATTACGCTGCTGATTGCGTGCTTTTCCACTGCCTCTTGTAACACCTGTATTTGTAATATCAACCAGTGTAAACACAGCCCAGCGTTCCTTAATTGCTTCTATCATTGTGTAATGGATCCTCGTCTCTTAAATAAAACCCCAACTCGACTAGTTTATTACTATCATCAAATAGTATACAATCTGCACTTGTATAACCAAGATGTTTTAAAACTCTGTACCTATTACAACCTAGTTTTAGTGCCCAAATAAATCCATCGCTATTTACTCTGGGAGGATTTATATAGGGCCAACCTGGATTAGCACTAAACCAATTAGCAAACTTTTTAGTCCACCAGTCCAGTGTCACTTTATAATATAACAATGGATACCACAACCCATCATTTGTAAATCTAGGCAAGTCTCTTGTACGCCAACGGTCATCCAAATGATAACTCATGGGGCTTAGTAAGTCCAAATCCACTGGATGAATACCAGCATGGTCCTGCCAGATACTGGGACAATGTTTCATATATGTAATTATTAGAAACAGAAAGGGCGGTGTAAAAACACCGCCCTCCTATTATAACTTAACAGTTATTAAATTATGCGTACTGTAGGGTTGTTTTAATTGTTACTGCTACTGTACCTGATGTAAAGTCAACACTGTCAACGTCGCCTAGATTGATTAGGTCCTCAACTAGTGCTGCACCAACGGTACCTGTTACTGTGCCGTCAGCTGACTTATAGTCACTGCCGCTGAGGTCACCCTCAAGCATTACGTCCATCTGTGTGCCTGTACCATATACTGCACCGGCCATTAGGATGTTACCGTACTTTTGTACTGAGTTGATGATTGCAATCATTGCCTCGTCTGAACCTTCTGCGTTAACGTCCCAGTCGATTGCCATTAGTGTTACTTCTTTACCAGCGAAACGCATTTCACCAATTAGTTCTGCTACTGCTGGATGTTGTCTTGCTACGCCTGCCATTTGTTTATTCCTTTAATTAAATGTTTATTATGCGAGCTTAAAGCCGCCGTCTGTCACGTCAGAACCACTAACATCAACAGTGTTATTACCAACAGTTGTGCCCATTGCACGAACTGCTGTTTGTAGTGAGGATGCTGTCCATGCGCCTGCTGGATATACACCTACAGAGATCTGACCAGTTGTGTCACCCTCTACTTGGTACATTTCAACAGTGGCAAGATCACCAACCTTGCGTAGAATTGCTTCTACTGCTTCACCAGCGTCTAGCTCGTTGCGTAGATCAACTGCTTCTTGTGAGCCGTTCTCAACAATAATCTTAAAGAAATCCATTTGTGGAAGACTGATGATTACTGTTTCGTCGGCTGAGATAGCACCGCTGCCTGATAGGCTACGGTCCATGTGAACAACGCCAAAGGCGTTACCGTTTACACGAGTTACTTCTGCCATTTTATTCTCCAATACACGATGTGTCTAATACGTGCTTGTAATTATTTATCAGTTTAAAAGTATTTTCTGCCCAGAGCGTAGGCACCAGCAATAACGGCTGCACCCTTTACCCATCCTGGAATCTTTCCGCCACCCTGAATTGCTTGTTGTTGTTCAGGTTCTACTATTAATCCTTTATTGGAAACTGTAGTAGCATAGGATTTAAACATATCACTGCGGAATTGTCCGTCTCTACGGAAAACATTGACTAACCGACTACTTACTTGTTTACGCTCACTATCAGTGCTTAAATTGTAATCACCAATAACACGTCTAGCATTTCTTAGGAAACTGTTGCGTATACCCAAGTTTTTTTGCATAGACAGAAACATCTGGCGGTCCTGAGCTCGATGTTCTTTACCGCTAATAATATCTCTAAGATATCTTTTAAATTTAAGCTCATCAAAGCTTATATTGTCTAGATCAGTTACTTTGTCTTTAAATTTACTAGGATTGCCTAAAATTGCTGCTAGGTTATGTAAATCAGTTGCGCCTGTTCTTACTTGTGAGAAGTTCATATAACGCAATGTATCTTTGGCATATTTTTGTGCCCAAGCAGGGCTTTCATAACGCATCTGTTGTAGAGCAAGCAAGTGTTCATAAAAATCTTCACTGAGATCAAAACCGCTTGCACCTGTTACTTCGTTAGGTCTACGAATATATCTTGCTTCGGTTAGCTCTTCTCTTAAAAATTCAAATGCCATTACTTGCCCCAGTCTTTTGGTACCATAAAGTTAGCACGGTTAAATTCAAGTCTGTCATTAAATTTAACAGCGCCGCCTTCATGACCTATAGCAACATAACCTTCAGGATTGGTTACTTTGTAACCATCAGGAGTTTTTAGGAATGTTCCTATACTATCAATATTATTTAGTTTACCCACTAGTTTGAGTTTTGCATCATTAACGGCACTGTAAAGAGAAAATACACTTAGTAAAGTACCCATATTATCCTTAACAAACTGGTTAGTTTGTTTTAATTTTTCCATACGAGTTTGATATGCTTTGCTTTCAGCGCCACCTTTTAGTTTGGCTACTTCTGCATCCATGCGCTCTTTATAAAACTTTAGGAAGTCTCTTAAAAACGCCTTAGGGTCACCTACATGACTTCCAGCACGAACACGACTGTTCATAAAAATATTAAACAATGGGCCCAGATCCTGATCAGTCCTAAACTTGTCAAAGTCTGCTTTATTAATGGACTTGAGCGCTGCTTTCATATTAGCAATATCCTGACTGATCTGTTTATTTTCCTGATCAGATAGTGTAGCAACACCAGTATAATCTTTATAATAAGCGTCTTCAGCCCATACGTCTGGATTTGTAGAAAGTTTATTTACATCTGCTCCAAAACTTGCCTGCATCTCAGGAACTGTATTACCAGTATAGGTTGTATGGAATACTATACCTATCTTTGCTTTGGATACACGGCCGCCCAATTCACTATCACGATTAACAGCATATGTTATTGTGTTGGGTCTAAAGACAATGTAATCTTCACCGTCTATTGTAGCATCTTCAGGAGGACGTTCTGGTGAAAACAATAAATCTCCCTGTAATACTTTACCTTTAATATTGAGAGTATTAAGATATTCTAGTGCATATCCTAGAATGTTATATAACGGAGTGTCAGCATAGAACTCGTCTAAATCGTCTTTGCTTTTTACTTTTTTACTTGCTTTAGCAAAAACACTCTTAGTACCAACAAAGAACTTACCATCTGCAGGATCTTCGCCAGCAAATACCGCTGGTGCGCCGTCCCATTTAACTGTTACTTTTTGCTTACCACCGCCTTGCGCCAGCATGTCACGAACGCCATCAACAAACTGTATAGCACGAACGGCGCCTTCATAACCATTGTCAAGGATAAGATCCTCAACATGAGTCATATGTAAGTTCTTACCTTCTTTTGCTTCTACAATTTGATGTATACGCATTATGCGGCTGCTCCTGATCCAGCTGGTGCTTGATTAACTGTGGCAAGATAATCTTGTATTTGTTTTTGTAATGTAGCATTAGACTTAATAGTCTGTGCTAGAGCGTTTAAATCAGGGCCCTGTGCGGCTGTTTGCGGTTGTGACGCTGCCTTACCACTAAGTTTCCCATCACCCTGTGCTAACAACGCAGCCATTTTTTCCATGTCAGCCTTGCTTACAACTGTACCAGGATTTGTTACTACAATACCTGCATTTTTAACCCATTGTTCTGGTTTACTATAACCATTTGTTTTCAAAATATCATTTAAAACAGTATAGGTTAGTCCACCTCTTGCTAAACCTTTGCTTTGTAAGTATTTCTGTATAGCACCGTCAAATGTATCATTAGGCGTATCTACAGGCTCGTCTGCGGTTGCTTGAGCATCTGCAGGTTCTGCACTCGGCTGCTGTAATACAGTTTGCGTTTGCTGTTTAAGTGTTTCTATCTCTTGTTTTAGTTCGTCAGTAACATCTTCCGCACTACCAACCTCACCCATTAGTTTTTCTAGCTCTGCACGTTCTTCGTCTGTTAGTGCTTCACTTAGTACACTCTCTTGCTTTTGTTGTGCTTTAGCAAGTAGTTCTTTAATGCGGTTAACTTTGGTATTAATAGTTGCTGTTTGACCTGGTAATTCCACACCAACAGTGCTAAATGATTGCTTTGTGATACTAGGATCAATACCTTCACGATCCAGTAATGCAGCAATTTGTTCACTGTCGGTTGGTTCACCAGCTTTTTTCCATGCTGCCATTAACTTACTAGCAGTAACACGAGTTGTCATATTCTTGCCAATCTCTTGTGCTTTTTTCATGCCCAACCCTGCAATCTTACCTGCCTGCTGTTTGATGCCGCTTAGGCTAAGTTCATCTAAACGCTGACGTTCTGTTAGATAAGCTGTACGAGTAAATAATGTCCAAACCTGCTGTTCGGTGAATTGTACACTCTCCTCAGTTTTTGCCTCATCTTCAACAGGATTTCCTTCAGCATCCACTGGAGTACCTTGTTGATCAATACTTGTAGCGCCTGCGGCTGCACCTTGTGCTGCTGCTGCCATGTCACCAAAGAACTTTTGAGCATTTTTAATATCTTCTAAAGCTTCGCCACGCATCCAGTCGTTATAAGGACCTACACCGTTTACTTCAATGTTTTTAGCATAAAGGTTTGCTGCCTTGAATGACGCTTCAGCGGCATCATAGTTACTATTGTTCCACGCCTCTATTCCTCGTTGCCAATTTCTTTGAACATCGGCCAATTCTTCCGCCGTACCGTATACTTTAACGTGTTCAAAAAAGTCCGGGGCTCCAGTAGCCTGGGCATCAAAACTTAGTTCTAATGTATGAGCCTCGGGAAACAAATTATCAACTACTGCCATTTTAATTTGACCAAACGCATCTCCGATAGCATCGATAGTTGCGCCAGCAAGAGCACCAATTGCTGCTGTCTTGAGACCTTTACCAATAGCAGTTGAAAGTTTCTCACCCTTAACAAGTTCCAAACTACCACGTAGTACTTGACCAGCAATAGCACCACCAACTGGGCCGCCTGCTACTGCGGCAATAGCCGTTAAAACACCAATAACAAATGCTGTTTTCTTAGGATTTTCTTTGGCGTAATCACCTAGGTCTTGTACTAGTTTTAGTGTCTTTAGCCCGCCCCTGCTTTGGCTTAGTTTGTCTTTCAAGTTTAGTTTTAATTTATCAAACTGATTATCAAATGCTTTAACTGGAGCGGTATCCTGCAACCATTTACCAGCATCATTAATCATTTTATTAGCGGCCGCAACTACATCTTTACTCTTGCCTAGAGCAGTTCGGTTTGTGCCACTTGCGTTAGCGCCCTGCTCAACTTGACTAAAGATCTGATTGATCTGATCCTGTGTTAGCTGGGCTTCTGTTAGAACTATTTGCTTTAGCAAAGGCTGCGCTGATTCATAAACACCTTCAACAATTATGCGTTGCTCTTTGGTCATTCCTTCGCAAACGCTATTGAGTAATTGTCTATTACTGCGCTGACGTTCTTCAAACAATCTAATATTTGTGGGTAATGTATCAACTAGTTTCATTATGCTATCATTCCTGCTAATTGTTTGAGCTGATCAGGAGTTAACTTGTCAAGTGTTTCTTTCCATTTAGGATCTATAGCTGGTGCTTGTGAAGCTTGTGCTGGCCGGCCCTGTTGTTGTTTAGCCTGTTGTGTTAGTTTATCTAAATCTTGAGCAGGCGCGCCAGTGGTATCGTCTCTGCCGTCATTGTTAGCATCAACACCTAGCACTAAACCATAAACTTTTTCCTGATAAAACTTTGTAATAGCATCAGTAATATATGCCATGAGTTGCTGTTTATTATTTGGGTCACCAGTAAAGTCACGTAGCTTGTAAGACCTAAATCTTACAGCATCGGATATTAACTTAGTAATAGTTGGTGCTACATTTGCTTGGGGATTAGCTTTTAAAAGAGGCGCAATACTTTGTACTACATTAGCATAAGTTGCTTTGGCAATGCTAGGCACTTTGCGAACTTCTTGCTTAAACCGTGCATCTAGTTCAGCTTGTGCCTGCTCGATGTCGGTCTTGCCAGTCATCCATTTGGGCAATGCCAGTTCATCAATCTTCACTTTATTTCCCCTCGTCTATTCTCTTGACGCCACGTACAAACTTGCTAGGATCCTGAGCACGAATACTATTAATTAAACGACGCTCTAGCTCACCAGCAGTCTGATCATTATAGTGTACACGCATCTCATTGATGAGATTGATTGCACTATTGATAATATTTTCACCTCTACTTTCAATAACGTACTTACGATCACGTTCAGTGATCATACTGTTAAGTTCCTGCAGAATGCTACGTGTTTGTTTTTTCATGACTTACCATCTAGTTTTCTAGTATTTATAGTTAAATAAAGATAACAGAGGAGGAACAAAATGTCTATATCTGAGCTGAATTTCAGCAGTCGAAGTCTATTATTTGCTAAACTAGCACAAATTGCTTATCTAGACGATAATGAGGTATCAGTAGCGGCTGCGGATCTAGGATTTAATACAATAGAATTTTATAATAAAGATGGAGCGCAAGCATATCGGTTCCAAAATAAGGAGGACTGTGTTATTGCTTGCAGAGGTACACAACCCAAAGAATTTAATGACCTTAAAGCAGATCTAACAGCAATTCCTGTTATGGCTGAAACTGTAAGTCGTGTACACAAAGGATTCAAGGGAGAAGTTGACGACCTCTGGCCAATGGTACTTGAGGATATTCGTAAGACTGACCAGAAGTTATGGTTTTGTGGTCACAGTTTGGGGGCAGCAATGGCAACTATTATGGCCAGTCGTTGTCACTTATATGCGGGTATTCCTAACGTTGAGGAACTTTATACCTATGGCAGTCCCAGAGTTGGCTGGCAAAAGTATGTTGATAGTCTAGCAGTTAAACATCATCGCTGGGTAAACAACAATGATATCGTTACTCGTGTTCCTTTGAGAATCATGGGCTATATACATCATGGTGAACTACACTATCTAAACACCTGGGGAAATGTTCGCAATCCTACCGGTTGGCAACTAGTTAAAGACAGACTACGCGGAATGTGGAGAGGTCTTAAGCAGGGTAAGATCGATAACTTTGGTGATCATAGTATGGTAAACTATGTTGAACATCTGGACAAATACGATCAGGGTATGGAAACGCCACAAATCTAAAACATGTTGCCTCTGGTTTGCAAAAGGCTATAGGTTAGATAGGTACCTAGAATAAAATTGTGCAACTTCAGGAAATGTTTTAGTCCAGTCCTGCTTTCTCCAACCATCAACCTGTTGAATATTAGATATCATCTGTTTAATTAGTGTAGAATTTTCGACAAAATCGGTTGGTACTAACCCAACAATATCAGTTCCTGAAATACTGTTTATATATTCTGCTGTTAATGAGTTTAAGCTAAAAATTCCATAACAATTATGTGTTGTATGATTTGTAATATCTCCCAAGCGATTAGTACTAAAATTATTCCTAGCCCAATCTACTAGTTCATTATGATAATACAAGTTAAAAATACTTAGGGTTTCTTCTACTAGAAACATCATGTTGACTGGCGCAGTTTCCACTATTTTTTGAATATTTTCAGTCACTTGATTCCATTTAGCAGGCCATCTGAGGTATTCAAAGCGTTCAGCAACGCCGTCTAAACTAATATTAAGTTTAACAAGATGTGCTCGTTCTACAATAGAATAATGATGTTCTCCAATTGGCTGTGTGCCATTTGTTTGAAAACTAAGTATAAGCTGACTGTCAGCATTAGGTACATTATTAACAAGATAGTCAGCAACTTGCCAATAACTTTCGCCAAGCAACGTCTCTCCACCAGCAAATACTACATTTTTTAAATTAGATAAATCTAGAGTCTCAAGTATTGCAATCAGCTCTTCAACACGATCAGGCTTTGGGTCCATCTCAGAGATTGCATTGTTGTCTTTTAAATGCTTTTGCCAAAATGTGCTGCTATGAGGGCCGCAACTACGACATGCTAGATTGCAACTGGTATTAAACATTAAATCCAAACGTAACGGGCCAGATATGTTTCTTTGTATACCAAACTGTTCTAACATTCCTTGTCTAAAACTAACTAATCCGGCACGTTCATTTGCTTGGCAAGTCCCACAGCTATCTAACCACTGACCGCTATCGTTTTTTTGTCTAATTACTTCAAAGTTCTTTTTTGCCCAAATATCATTAGTTTGAATAAGTTTACTTGTATCCAAACAACAATGTTTAATATTGATTCCGGAGCCTTGTTTTAAGTCAATATTAAGACCTCCGTGAATCATAGGGCAATATATGGAATTATCAGTCACTTTGCTTCAAGCTCGCTAGCATGTCTTTGAGTTTTGAGCTCTGGACATTCGCAGTGATTTTAGCAACATCTGCATCTCCATCTACTTCAGGAGTTTTGTTTCCTGTTTTAAGTTTTTCGTAGATTGAACTACTCTGATTCTTAAAGTTCTGATAGTCTTCATCCTCGCCTAAATCTAAAATGCGCAAACTCTCTAGATCAAAACCTAGGTCAACTTTTTGTCCTACACCACTCGAACTACGTGTTTTCATTAGCTGTATCTGATAACGACCACGTTCGCGCATTGCACGACTTGTAAAGATACCAAACACGTTATCAGCAGTGTTAATTTTACTTATGCCGCCACTAATATGGCTGTGATCAAACTCAATCTCTTCAACTGCGCTACGATTCAACTGCGATGCTGTTACAAAGATTGTGTTAAGTTCTTTTGCTAGATTGCGTAGTTCTTCACTTACATATTTGTCCTTAACAAACAAGTCATTTGGACTAACTTTAGCACTAACTGGCATTAGCAGATCCAAATAATCAATTAATAGAAAGTCAATACGCATCCCTTTTGTGATCTCCAGTTCCTTGAGATAAGCACGTATATCATTTACTGTGCTCTGTGCTGGCATATACTTGATCTGAAATTTGCCTGCTTTCTTACCCACCATCTTAACTTTCATCTCAACAGTGTCTAAGTCTTTGAATACTTCCTTAGTACTGACGTTTGTAAGCATGCTGTCAATACGCATAGCACTCAACCCTTCACTAAGTTCTAGTGTTAGGTATACACCATTAAGACCTGCTGTTACCCAGTTAACAGCCAAGTTCTGCATAAACAAACTCTTACCACTACCACTGCCACCTGCAAAGATGTTTAGCTCGCCCTTGTTCATACCACCAAACAGTTTACGATCCAGTGCAGGC
>Ga0181597_10002184_pt1 | contig 21298 bp, 18 predicted proteins | sample 041ome_5_FD_148647 | JGI IMG/M metagenome (GOLD analysis project Ga0181597, IMG submission 148647) | Coastal salt marsh microbial communities from the Groves Creek Marsh, Skidaway Island, Georgia - 041403US metaG (spades assembly) | ecosystem: Environmental > Aquatic > Marine > Intertidal zone...
AAGTCACAAGTCACAAAAAAGGCGATCAAATGATCGCCTCGTCGGATGCGTCCCTGCGGTCCTTATCCGACCTACAGAAACACCTGTTAACTCTGAAAGCGTGGTTGCTTGTCTCTTGCCTCTTGTCTCTTGTGACTATTTATCCCTTATTCCTGACATTTGGCACACAAACCATAAATATAGAGAGAGTGGTCGGATATGGTGAAACCATGTTTATCCGCTGCCGCTTTTTGCTGTTTCTCGATGACTTCATCGAAAAACTCTTCAACTTTTCCACATTTGGTACAAACAATGTGATCGTGGTGGTCTTCAGGGGTCATTTCGAATATGGAGTGGCCGCCTTCAAAATGATGACGGGTGACAAGACCCGCTGATTCAAACTGGGTAAGTACGCGGTACACAGTGGCAAGGCCCACATCTTCATCAGCATCCCGCAGCGCCTTATAAACATCCTCGGCGCTCATATGGCGGGACTCCGCAGACTCCAGTATCTGCATGATTTTTACCCTTGGCAGGGTAACTTTCAGCCCCGCTTTACGTAATTCCTGATTCTCTCCGGTCATTTTACTACTGCCTCTTTCTGACGATGCTCTTGGATAATTCGTCACTTAACAAGATTGATGAGTTTCAGGTATTATGCCTTCTCCGGTTTTTATGTGAAAGGCTGAACACCCGTTGCGAATTTATAACCCGATCATCCTTGTGGTTTTTTCCCTGCTGCTAAGTAGCTGCGGCAGTGTGACCTCGTTTGCCTTTCCGGGGGTTTACCGTCTGAATATTCCCCAGGGTAATATTATTACCCAGGAGATGGTGGACCAGCTTCGTCCCGGTCTTACCAAACGCCAGGTCAATTTCATCCTTGGCACACCTCTGGTGAAAGATACATTTGATCAGGACCGATGGGATTACCTTTACAGCTTTCAGCCGGGCGGTGGTGAACGTGTACAGGAAAGGCTGACCGTGTTTTTTGAGAATGACCAGCTCACTCATTTCGTTGGTGATTTTGAACAAACACCGGAAAACGAACAATTTGATAACGTCAGCGCATCAGAATCCAGCGGCGACATTTCTTCGTTCAACCAGTAATACCCAAGCTGACAACCACTCCGTAATAATAAGCACCTGGCATCATTTACCGCTGCGTTTTTTTTGTACCCGATCCAGTCTCGCCTGCTTCGGGTCCTTTAGCAGGCTGCGATAAATTTCAACGCGATCATTTTCTTTAAGCACATATTCCTCTGGTTTAGGCAGATCGATTCCATTTAACGGCCTGGAAAAAATTCCCATCGCCGCATCAGTGAAGTCGACGCCCGGAAATTTTTTATCAATAGCCGATTGTTTTACCGCCTCCAGTGCCGTGCAATCTTTTGTTACATAAAAGCTGATTATCATTTGACGCTGTGGCAGTGCAAATGCCACCTCCACCTTGATCGTTTCTTCCTGCGATACAGCGCTGCTTGAGTGATCAGCCTTTACCATAGAGCACCTCCGCACGCTGACAAATGGCGTTTACCAGATTTTTACTGGTGCTATCAAACAACTGCTTTAACGCCACATTCACCAGGCCAGATGAAAACTCAAACTCCATCTTCAAACTGATTTTACAGGCGGCATCACTCAAGGCATCAAAACACCAGATCGCATCAAAGTGTTTAAAAGGCCCTTCTTTCAGCGCCATCTGCATACTTTTATCAGGGACAAGTGTATTGCACGTAGTAAATCCATAACGCAGCCCTGCCTTTCCCAGTACCAGACGCGCCGTTACCTGGGTTTCCTTTTTTGAAAGTATTTCAGCTTCAAGACAACCGTCCATAAACTCAGGATAGGATTCAATATCATTGACCAGATCAAATAACTGACTGGCGCTGTAGGGTAGCAAGGCACTTTGATTAATTGTGGTAAGTGACATCAGAGACTGTGTTTGTCAGAAACCAAACAGATTATGAGCAAAATATATACGGGAAACATTATTGGCAAACACAGCAAGCAGGATTACCGGAATAAATGTTCCCAGAGAAATACCAATATATTTTTCCAGCAAGGAATTGGTATAAGCACCATCTTCGAGAGACACCTCTTCATGTAAACGATACTTTTTCCAGCGGTAACAAACAAATAAACAAACCATAAACCCCATTAGCGGCAGAATGGTTTCGTAGAAGACATCGTAGATCAGGTCAAAAAATGATTTGTTGAGACCGCCATAGTTGAGAAAGCTGGTGAAAAAATCACTCATGCCAAAAGACACCGTGGTGATCACAATAAAGATGCTCATTAACCCGGCAATAATGACACACGCCTCACGTCTGGATTTATCTTTTTCATCCATCAGATAGGCAATTGGAATTTCCGTAATCGAAACCAGAGAGGTTAGTGCGGCAAAAAACACCAGAGTAAAAAACATGGTGGAGACCACGCTGGCACCAAAGTAACCAACAAAATCCTGTAGCGATAAAAACACCTGGGGCAGATAACTGAACATCAAACTGATACTGCTGTCGGACAGCTCATCCGCGTTCACAGCAGGATCAATGGCAAATACCGCGGGAATAACCAGCAAACCGGCAAAAAAAGCTACGCCGGTATCGGCAATTGCCACCAGCCGCGTCGAGCTGACCATTTTTTCTTTTTTACTAAGGTAGGAGCCATAGGTAATCAAAATACCCATTCCCAGTGACAGCGAGAAAAAGCCATGATTGAGCGCAGAATTTATAACGCCACTATCAATTTTCGAGAAATCCGGAATCAGGTAAAACACCAATCCCGCAGTAGCATTATCCAGGGTAAGAACGAAACCGATGAGCAAAATCATCATGATAATTAAAGTCGGCATTATTATTTTTGCCGCGCGCTCAATACCATCATTAACCCCGCGTGCCAGAATATAAAACAATGCCACTAAAAGGGGAGCGAGATAGGCAAACATAACCGGCGAACCGACAGTCTTACCGAAAGTATCCGGGTCGGCCAGCATGGACAGATTGCCAATGGCAGACTGCAGCATATAGATCAGTATCCATACTGTAATCACAATATAGAACACGCCAATAAAGAAAGGCGTGATAAGACCAAGCCCGCCAACCATGCGCCAGGGTTTACTGCTGTCGGAAAGCGCATAGAAAGCACCCACAGGGCTTTTCTGGGAGGCACGTCCCATGGCAATTTCTGCGAGCATAACGGGAAAACAAACGAAGGCAATAAACAGGATGTAGATCAACAGAAACGCGCCACCACCATTCTTTGACGCCATCACCGGAAACCCGACCAGGTTCCCGATACCAACGGCAGAACCTGCAGACGCCAGGATGAAACCCAGTTTTGAACTGAACTGACCTCTCAAAACCGACATCAATACCCCCTGTTTTGAAACCACTTAGTTATTCGAAAAGAAGTGTACCAGAATTCAGCAAAGACTCTGATAGGCAGAGCAGGTTATGGCGCCTATAATGGCGCCCCATGGCCAAAGCAAAAAAAAATAAAACTTCTGACAACACCATTGTCGTTAACAAGAAAGCCAGACATGACTATTTTCTGGGTGACAGTTACGAGGCTGGCATTGCGCTTCTCGGTTGGGAGGTCAAAAGCCTGCGCGAGAAGAAAGTCCAGTTGGTGGATAGTCACGTCATCATAAAGAATGGCGAAGCCTACTTGCTGGGTGCCCAGATAAACCCTCTGGACACCGCCAGCAGCCATATTGTTGCCGATCCCACACGTACCCGAAAATTGCTATTACATGCTAAAGAGCTGGCCAGGATTTTTGCCGCGATTCAGCAAAAAGGTAATACCTGCGTGTGCACCAAGATGTACTGGAAAAATCATTTGGTGAAATGTGAGATTGTTCTGGCCAAGGGCAAACAGGATCACGACAAACGCGCCAGTCTCAAGGAAAGAGAATGGAATCTGGAAAAACAACGGACGGTAAGAACGGGCAACCGCTGAAGGCTTTTTATATAGGCGCTGAAGGCTCTTTATTAGGCGCTGAAGGCTCTCTGTTAAGGCTCTATTGCCCGGCTAATTCGCGGTAAAGACCTGGCAGGAAGCGTCCCGGATCACCCCAGGTGGCGTCAAACTCTGCAGTAGGACTGGCCGCAAGCACAGCATCCAGATCCATATCCCGGGAAATCATTTGGCTTACCCGGTCCCTCACAACCTTGACCATATCAATATAGGCCTGAACATCTGCGCGACCGGTCACTATGCCATTGCCGGCAATAAACCGCGTATTGTTATCAGCAAGTGCCAGCGCCATTTCATTGCCCTCGACAAAACCCTCAATAGATCCACCGGCAAGCACCGGGTAGCGTTCCGGACTATAAAGATCACCCAGGTGAATGACATTGGACTGCTGATAATGAACCATGAGATTGCCGAGGGAATGGGCCGGTTGCGCATGAATAATCGTTACCGTTTCTTCATCAAAGTAGAGTGTCATGCTGGATCCATCTGACAGCACAATATCCGGCCAGGCAGCTTCCGGGGCTGGCGGTCCGCCACGTTGCCCCGCCATGAGCACGCGACGCACTTCTTCATGGGCGATGATGACAGCGCCACTCTCGCCAAAACCTGCATTGCCATCGGTGTGATCAGGATGTACATGCCCATTGATCAGATACTCGACCTCGCCACCGGAAATTTCCCAAACCATGCCACGAATAGCATCAGCCAGTTCCGGACGTTTACTGTCTACCATGAGGGCGCGTCCATCCCCTGCCAGCACACTGATATTGGCATAGCCGCCACCACTCAGCATCCAGACATTGCCGCTGACATGCTCCATCTGCAGCTCAGTCTGAGCAGATAAAGCCAGTGGAAAAAGACAACAAAAGTGGACGCTTAACCAGCGTGCTTTGCTCAATAAGTAAGCCATCATTGGGTCATACCCTGTCTATTTAACTCTGAGTTAGTTGTGATTGATCAGACTTCCAGTCGACCCGTGCTGTTACCAAAGGATTCCCGGTGTATGCCGAACTTATCCATTAGTCCCAGATAAAGATTTGCCAGCGGTGTATGGTCTGCAACCTTCAGGTGTCGGCCACCTTCAAGCATGCCACTGGCACCGCCGACCAGCAGAATTGGCAGCGGATCAAAATTGTGCTCATTGGCATCACTCATGCTGCTGCCATACAGGATCATGGAATGGTCGAGCAGGCTGCCATCGCCATCAGGTGTTGCCGCCAGTTTGTCAAAGAAACCCTTGAGCACACTGATATGATAATTATTAAGGACGGCAAACTGGTCCTTGTTTTTCTGTTCATTGGAATGATGCGAGGCATTATGAAAACCTTCATTGACGCCGCTACGTGGGTAACGCACATTGCTGCCTTCCCCCGCCATCATCAGCGAAGAGATACGGGTAATGTCAGACTTGTATGCCAGCACCTGCAGGTCAAACATGAGATTTATATGATTTTCAAAGCCGCTGGGAATGCCAGCAGGCGCATCAGGAACCTCGAGAGATTCCGCCGACAACCTGGCATCTATCAGGGCGACACGGCGCTCAATTTCCCGCACCTCTTCCAGGTATTCATTTAACCTGACCTGGTCAGCGCTGGGCAGCTTGAGGTTCAGGCTGGCGACATCTTCACGAATAGAGTCCAACAGACTTGCCGACTGTCGTCGTCTTTCCCTGCGCTCAGTATCAGTAGTGCCATCCCCAAACAGTCTTTCAAAAACCAGTTGCGGGTTATTTTCCATCGGTAGTGCAAGTGACGGGGTTTTCCAGGACAGGGAGGAGCGATAGGAACAGGTGAAGTTGACGTCGCCACAAGTGTTATTGGAAGGCTCTATGGCCAGTTCAACTGATGGTAATGGTGTGTCCTGACCCAATTCATCTGCCATCACCTGATCAATCGATTTGCCAACAAAAGCGCGATCACCGGCGACTGGATGGGCAGCAGTAAGAAAGGCGGCGGCAGCACGCTCATGATTCTGGGCACCACCACTATCTTCCCCTTCTTCTGGTCCAACGGGTGCATTCGCCAGACCGCTAATAATAGTTATTAGCTTGCGGTAATCTTTAAGGGGTTTCAGGATCGGGGTAAAGGCAAAATCTTTTCCGGTTTTTTCAGGTGTCCAGTACGCCATCGTGGCGCCATGGGGAATATAAATATAGCCCATGCGCGGAGCAGGATTGGCAGCGGTCTGGGCAAGTGCGGTATGTGCCGGAATCATGGAATCCAGCAAGGGTAAAGCAATGGCAGTTCCCGCGCCCCTTAACAGGGTGCGGCGTGACAGGTGCTTTTTACTAATAAACATGTGAGTCTCCGGAATCAATCAATTGTCGCCGAGCTTCCTACATTTCCCGATAAAGATTACTGCTAATACTATAAACCTAGCGCCCGGCAGTCTCCAGCGCGCTTTCAATTTTCGTACGTCGGGTAAAGGCATCACTCAAGGCGATTTCCTGCACCAGGGCACTAAAACGGAAATCGCTATCTTCTGCTCGCTGCACAACCTCGCGCACTGATGGCATATCGTAATACTCAACTTTCCTGCCCAGCGCATAGGTCATCAGTTTTTCGATAAAATTTTCCACAAACAGGTCGCTACGTGCCATCAGGACATCGAACAGCCCTTCCGGCCCATCAATATCGGTACCATCCCAGAAAGTTGCTGCGGTATTAACCGGGATGCCGCTGGTCTGCTCGCGGAACTTACCGATAGCATCAAAGTTTTCCAGCGCAAAGCCAATGGGATCCATCATGTTGTGACAGGACGCACAGGCGGGATCAATACGGTGTTGTTCAAGACGTTGGCGCAGGGTCGTCGGAGCTTCTCCAGCCGTGGCAGTTTCTTCGAGGTTGGTTTCCACTCCCGGTGGTGGTGGTGGCGGTGGCGTTCCCAGCAGATTCTCCATTATCCAGGCCCCTCGAATTACCGGTGAAGTGCGATTTGGTGCCGAAGTGATAGTGAGTATGCTGCTGTGCCCCAACAATCCATGTCGTCCGGTTCCCGCCAAATTCACTTTCCGAAAATGGCTGCCACGAATATTGGGAATACCGTAATGTCGCGCCAGCCGCTCATTTACGAAACTATAATCAGCAGTAAGCAGTTCAATCACCGGGCGATCTTCAAGGATTACTGATTCCAGTAACAATTCGGTCTCACGGCGCATGGCTACTTGCAGGCTACCATCAAAATCCTGCGCCGTTGGATTCACGTTATTTAGTTGTGACAGGGACAACCATGAGGCCGCAAAATTTTTCACCAGTGAATCCGCTTTGGGATCCCTGAGCATTCTTTGTATTTGCTGCTCCTGAACCTTGCTGTCTTCAAGCGCGCCTGACTCCGCCAATGCCAGCAATTCTTCATCAGGAATACTGCTCCAGATAAAAAATGACAATCTTGATGCCAGTTCATAAGGCTGAAGCTCGTAGTTCTGTCCGACATTGATTCCTTCGGGCTCGCTTTCAAAGCGGAAAACAAACATCGGATCAACAAGAATACGTGCCAGGGCATATTGAATGCCCGTATCAAAATCCCGCAGTTCGCGACCATCCCGATAAAAAGCCAACAGCGTGTCCATGGCGCGTTCACTCACCGGCCGCCGATAAGCCTTGTAAGCCAGGTTTTCCAGTATCTGCCGGGCGCAGGGTTCTTCTGCTGAAACGCTGTCAGGTGTGCAGCTGAAAATTGCTTGACGACTGGGGGTATCTCCAGGTCCGGAGGCATTAAGTGGCCCATTTATGGATACCGCACGCACCGAAGTACTGTTCGACCAGACCGTATGCAGATCATCCACGCCTCGAGGTGACTGGGTTTGCACAAAAGCCGCTTCTATTTTGTGAGGCCCGGCGCTTATGCCCAGTCTTATCTGACTGGAGGCTCCCGCAGGAAATAAAGCAACGCGTTCGCCATCGATAACCAGCTCAACAGGATCTTCTATACCGACAGGGTCCAGGGAGAAAGCGGCGTTGGCACCGGTGCGGCTGATACTGAATTCATATTCTGCATCTAGCGGAAAAACATGTTCAAAGGCAGCACCTCCTCGGGTGCCCAGCGTAATACCTTCCAGATGTGCTGATTGATCCTGGCGGTCTGCGCGATAGGTATCGGTTCTGGCACTGGCTGTCATATCACCCACAGCGAGACGGCTGACCTTGTTCGCAGCAGAAATATAGGACTGCATCAATGCCGGAGAGACACTCAAGGCACTGGCGATATTATCGAATCCCTCGCTGGAGTTGTCCGCAGGAAACATCTCGGCCGCGTCTATCGGCAAGGCCAGAAGATCACGAATGGCGTTCTGGTATTCAGTGCGATTCATACGATGTAACAACGGTGCACCGGTATTGGGACTATCACTCCAGGCACTATCAATGGCATGGGCCATATCAGCGACAAATGCCTGCACTTCATGATTCCCTGGTCGTTCTTTTCCCAGCGGCGGCATCATGCCAGCCTTGAGTTTCAGCAACACCTTTTCCCAGGTCTCTGCATCACTTAACAGATCGTTTGTATCCAGCAAGTCAAAGGCAAGACCACCAGCGAAATCATCAAAGTTATGGCATTCACTGCAATAGTCTTCAAGCAGTTGCAGATGCTCAGGGTCAATGGCATCGGACTGTCCATAGAGCGTATTGGTCAGCCCCAAAAACATTAGCGCAATAGCCGGCAAGCGGGCCTTTTTCATATTAGGGCTCATAGGCTATGCCGGCCTCGTCCATCAGCGCCTTTAACAGGGCTATAGTTTCAGGTTTTTGTTCTGCGCCTACAGCCGCAAGGAAAACACCTTCCGCCCAACGCAGGGCACTGCGACCGACAGTGTCCTGAGCATCCAGCTTTGCGCCCGCATCAGCAAGATATCGAATAATGTCATTGGAGCCCCGATTGGCAGCGCCAAGCAGTGCCGTCAATCCCATGGAGTTGCTGGCATTAACATCCCCACCCAGGGCGACGTTGAGCTTGACGGCCTCCAATGAGGCTTCTTCAGACACAGTATAGGTTTGCGCAACAGTCCAGTTAACGCCAGCGGCTGCCATCAGAGCGGTGGTCCCTTCGTAGGTAGTGATATGAGGATCAGCATCATACTCCAGCAGCATAGTCATGGCGGGGATATCGCCAGCCAGTGAAGCTCTAATAAACGGGGTCTGCCCGGTCATATCGACCCAGGACACATCGTTTAGTGAGTAGAGCCACTTTTTTTCTGGCGGCCATTCCTTGGTGCGGGCATTCACATCGGCCCCTGCATCAAGCAAGCGTTTAATCATGGCAAGAACAGGTTTTCTGTTAACACGGTTATCCTGGGGGTCATCTTCCAGGTCACTGTTCATGTCCAGATTACGATAATCCACGGCGGCAAACAGCGGCGTGCGGCCATAAAAATCATCAACATTCACCAGTGCTCCGGAATCCAGCAACAGCTCAGCAACATCAAGCTGATTATTTAACAGCGCCATGAGCAAGGGGGTAATCCCATTGGCCTCGCTGAGTTCAAGGTCAGCGCCATTTTCAACAAGCAGTCTTGCCGCATAGAACTTGCCATCACGGGCGGCATATAACAGCGGAGTCATTCCACCTTTGGCATCATATCGCTCACCACGGTGGGGAACGCCGCTACGGTTGATACCCACGCCTTCCGAACCACAACCGGTGCCCTTGCAGGGAGGAATATAGGCGGGAACAGGTCCCAGGCGGGTACGTGCATCAACATTCGCCCCATGCCGAATGAGCATATCAATAACATCCACATGCCCTTCCCGAACAGCAATCATTAATGCCGTTTGCTGAAATTCAGGGTCCCGGTAATCAACCAGAGCACCGCTGGCCAAAAGCAGATTGACGACTTCAGATTTGCCAGTATGTGCTGCCGTCATCAATATGGTTTCACCGTTTTCGGACAGTGTATCGGGATCAGCCCCTGCGTTGAGCAGCCAACTGACTATTTTTTTATTACCGTTCTGGGCTGCCAGAAACAGGGGCGAGATACCATTGCGATTCAGCACAAGGGGATCTGCACCGGCTTCCATCAACAGAGAAACCGATTCCTGTTGATCGCGCAGCACAGCCCAGTGCAGGGCTGTCGTACCATCATTGAGACGGCTGTTCACATCTATGCCCTGTTCAAGCAACTGCGTAATTTCATCTATCTGTCCTTTTTCAGCCGCACGAGCGAGTTGCGCATGAGCACTGACATTGACTGAAAAAATCAATGACAGGCAAGTGCAAATGACCAACGCCACTTTAAGTAGGCGTACCCCTGAAAAATAGTTCACATTACTTCCCAAATCTTCCTCCGGGAAAAATACTGTATGTCTGCAACTGAATGTAAATTAATAATCTTATCCGGGCTCGTTATTACACTGAAAAATAGTGCATATTGCTTGCACATTAGCCCAAAAATACTGCAACGGATGCCCCTGCACTATATAACAATGCCTATTGATACCTCAAGAATGCTTGATTGGCGAAACGGCAAAACTGACCCACAACCCTGTCAGCTTTATCCTTATACAGACCAGACTTCTGTTTCAGGCAATAATTACAGATCACGCGGTCAATAAAACCCGGTTGCCTGCAGAATTGATTCTGCTACATTACACCTCTATAACGACGCGCCTTGCCAGCAGCAACAATTTTATCTTTGAGGTGGCACCTCTAAAATGTCACTTGATTGCGGAAATGTTTTAAACACCACATGCAACTGAATCTTTTCTATAAGCATAAAATCGCGCCCAAATTAGTCCTGGTATTTTTACTCGGCAGTGTTTTTCATTATTCCCAGGCACAGCCCAGAGAATTTATTGAAGGCGTTCATTACCAAGCGCTGGCAAATCCGGTGCCAACCCAAACCGATGCCGACCGAATCGAGGTACGGGAAATTTTCTGGTATGGCTGTCCTGAATGCGCCACTTTGGAACCTGTCATGACTGACTGGGGTGAAGGCGTAAGGGGCGATCTGGTATTACATCGAACGCCAGCAATCTGGAATGACATCATGGCATTACATGCGCGCATTTATTACAGCGCCATTGCTGTTAATGCTTTAGACGCTATTCACAGAGAAGCGTTCAAGGCAATACACCAGAACAATAATCCGCTGCGCACCGAGCCTCAGATCAGGCAATTGTTTCTTGCCAACAATGTGACTGCCGAAGCTTTTGAAAAGGCCTGGAATTCCGGGGAAGTGAATTCACAAGTAGAAAACGCAAGGCTTCGTACGGCCGAATACGGTGTAGACAAATTACCCAGTGTTATCGTCAATGGCCGTTTCGAGGTGACTCATAACAAAGCCATCTTCAATCATATCGAACTGAATATTGCGGTGAATATGCTTGTTCGACGTCTGCGCGACGAACGACGAACAGATTTTTAATTCATCTTTCGCCGTCTCTCGTCGCCCCGTTCGCAATCAGCTACTCACTCAGGCGCGATTTCAAACGCAAACAGGGCATTGCCCGGTCGACCTACAATGCAGCAGTTACCTGACAGCATATAAACCATTCCATCTACGACTACCGGTCCTGAGGCATCAAAGGATCCGCCCTGGGCTTCTACGCCATTAATGGTTTCAAACTGCGGATTACTATCAAAGGTCCACAATACTTTACCGTCTTCGGCGCTGTAAACCCGCATGCCACCGTCGGCCGAACCACTAAAGACGGCGCCGGGAATAGCCGTGACAGCGGCAGATTGCGTTGCGCGACAGCCACGACCCGTCTGACAGAGTAAATCCTGGGGAGGTGCAACCCATACCCCCTGACCACTGGCAAGCTCAATACCATGAACACCGCCCGAGTCGGGATTACCGTACCCCCCAACACCAACATAGGCCATACCGTCCGCGACTGACATGCCCCACCAACCACCGGAAGCACTGCCCGGGGCAACATAATATTGCCAGGCAAGTGCCCCGTTATTATTCGGATCAAGTGCATGGGCCATGCCGGACTTCTGCGGTATAACAAGTAATTCCCTGCCATCAGACGTTGAAGTAAGGATGGGCGAGGCAGAAAAATCCACATCCGGTCCAAGTTCAATGGGACAGTTGGCGCTATTACCATCACCGTTACGACTGCAGCCGGTGATAAAAGCATCATTCGGCGTCATCTGATTCACCCAGACTATTTCGCCAGTTTCGAGATCCATGGCAATAACCGCATCCGAGGTAATTGGTGCCGGATCGCCATAGGCATTACCGGTAGCGGTATAAAGCAGGCCCCGGTCTGGATCAATAGTCGGCGCATTCCAGATGCCCGCGCCGGATGGACCATATAGCTGAACACCGGAATCACTGAGTCCGCGCGGTTGAGGCTCATCCATGGTGTAGGTTTTCCAGAGTATCTGCCCGCTGTTGACATCAAGCTTGGTAATACTGCCGCGAAAAGTACAACAGGGATAATCAGGCCCGGAGGAGTTGGTTTCTTCCACTACTCCAGCAGACGGTACGTATAGATTTCCTTCGAACAGCGTGACCGAACCCGTACCGCGCACACCGGGATGATCTTCTACCCGGGATACCCAGATTTCTTCTCCATTCTGCGCATTCACCGCATACACATTACCGCGCAGGTCCTGAAAGAACACGGCATAGCCATCACCACCTTCAGGCAGGTTGATCGGGCCGACAGACAAGGCACTGCGCACGCCATTGCGCGGCAGGTAGGTCCAGTAAGTACAACCGCTTTTTGCATCCAGAGAATAGATGGCTCCAGCCTTGTTGCCAACAAACAGGCGACCGGAGACCACTGCCGGTTGTGCCCGGGGCTGATCTTCACCCGGCAGTCCAAACACCCACTTCAGGCGTAAGTTGTGAATATTGTCGGCACTCACACCGGCATCCAGCGCGGCGCGTGCATTACGATGATCACTGCCCCAGCCATTCCAGGCCGGCGCCAGGACAGGGTTTCCCATGCGCGGATTATCTGCACACAGATTGGTGGTCATGGTCAGATTCAATTCAGACATAGGCCGCCCGCTGATATATTCCGACAGCGACTGCATCTGCCTATTGGTCAGGCCAGACGCCTGAATACGCATGACTCCCTGGGTCAGTACACGATAAATAGTTTCCGGGGGTTGCTCTGCCAGAACCGATCTTGCCGGTGCCCGAACCGCTTCATTAGCAGGCGCCTCATGACATGTCGCGCAACGGGCGTTGTATAATTCAGCACTATCCTGCGCCATTACCAACATTGGCAAAAACAGCAGTGGACTCAGCAAAAACCATTCAAAAAGACACTCAAGAATACGAAAAATTTTCATTTTTTCCCCTCTGATCAGCGAATCAGGATGCCGCTGAATCCCGATACTATTCCTAACAAATTAATCCCGTTACCGTGTCAAAGCTTACCAGACCACTTTACCTAATTGTTGCGTTTTTTACGTTTTGCAGCTGAGAGGCTTCATGCTATTCTCATTCGCTCATATTCCCACAGCCATATAGCAGGCCGATATTACGGGAAACCCAGGGGAAAAAAATGAAAAAATTTACTACATTGTTTGCTGCTGCACTGCTCTGTATAACTGCAGGTGCCGCGCTTGGCCATCATTCCTTTGCCATGTTTGACCAGACTACCAAGGTCGAATTCACCGGCATTGTTGGCGAAGTGCAATGGACCAACCCTCATGTATGGATCATGGTTGATGTGCCTTCTGATGATGGTACTGACATACGCTGGGGAGTTGAGTTCACCAGCAAGGTACATCTGACCCGTCGTGGCTTTTCTCCGGATTTATTTTCTATCGGGGATGAAGTGACCTTTTCTGTCAGCCCCTATGCTGATGGTAGTCCCGGCGGCAGATTCTTCTGGGTACAACTGACTAACGGTACATATTATTGCGATGTCGGTGCCGCTCAACGTGTTTGTCAGGAAAGGAACTAAACCCCGATAGCGGGTAAACCCATTCAAGAATAATCATAACCAATCAGCCGAATCCTTCTTATGAAATATTTCTCTTTGATACGCACTACCTGTTTTAGCTACTTTGTAATTTTCCTGAGCGCCCAGCTTTTCGGTGTTGCCGCAAATGCCCAGGACGATGTTGTTTATCCCGCCAATGCCGAAAACGTCAGTTATGCCGAGCTCGACCAGTTACCTGACTGGCGCGGACTCTGGTTTCCTGCTTTTGGCCAGGTTGGCGGTGGCGATCCTGTTCTGATTGGCGAAGCCAAAACAATCTGGGAAATGCATCAGGCCAGACTGGCGGCGGACTCCAACTATGAAGTCCCCGAAACTGCCAACAACTGCGAACCTGACGGCTTTCCCTACATCATGAATTTTCCCTACAGCCTGGAGTTTCTGTTTACACCAGGAAAAATCACTGTGATTCAGGAAGCACTGATGCAGGTACGCCGTATTTTTACTGACGGTCGTCCCATGCCTTCGCGCGAGGAACTTGATCCAAACTATTTTGGCTATTCACGTGGGCACTGGGAAGGCGACACTCTGGTTGTCACGACCATAGGCACCCAGGCTGGACAGCGTCTCGGTCGACCGGGAATTACCAACAGCGATCAACTTACTGTGACAGAACGTATCTATCTGGATCCGGAAAATGAAGACCAGCTCCATCTCGACTTCACCTTCGAAGATCCAAAAGTACTCGCCGAACCCTGGCACCTGACCTATACCTACAGTCGGGATCGCACCTGGGAACAGATCGAATATATCTGTTCACAGAACAATCGGCATATTCTTGATGCTGATGGTCAGACCCTGCCACCGGAAGAACTGCGTTAATAATTAATCACGGAACAAAAAAGCCCGATTAAAACCGGGCTTTTTTTATACCAGCATTAAAAGCACTACTCGACGCAGGAAAAACTCTCCGCACTATTAATATCACCACGACCGTTATAACGCGGCCACTCAGGATAATGACATACCGGACGCGTACGACCGGCTGTCGCCTGATTGGCATCACTGGCCACCAGCTCGCCAGGGGCCTGACCTCTTTCTACCCAGGCTTCCAGCGCATCAAGGCTTGAAAGCCGTGCGTTGAATACTCCGGTGACATGGCCCATGCCGGGAATGGTATAGAACTTCACAAAGTCAGATAGCGCCTCTTCATCATAACGCTGCTGTAATCGTTCCCAGTACTGAATGGAAGAGTACACTGGAATAAAATCATCCACCCTGCCATGGAAATAAATCAGCTTGCCACCATTGTCCCGAAAGCGATCAATATTGACGCTATTGGCACTGATCAGCTCTACTAGTTCACCGATGCGCCCTGCATACTGGCCCGGATCAAAATCATCCATGGTATCCAGTGTCAGGTCCTGGGCGATGGCATAACGGGGTGTAGCATCACCAGGTCCATACTGAAGCGCCTGCTGCGGCCCTTCCCGTCCCAGATTGGTACTGCCGCCGTCCATAAATGTGGAGCCCTCAAAAGGGGTCCACTTGGGAAACACAGAGGTCAGCTCATCATCTGCAAAGACACTGAAGCCAAGATCATAGGGAGTATCCATGACATTGAGCGCTTCAATCTGCGCATCTGACAAACAACGGTCACTGATATCCGCACCATTGTCACAGCGAACCGGATTGTCCGAAGTGGTCAGCCTGAAATCTTCGGTCTCTTCCAGACAGGCTTCAACATTACTGATGATGCCATCTTCTGCCCGATCCAGATCATCACAGGCGGCATAAACCGCTCCTACATAACTCTCAATTTTTGCTGGACTAATCCAGCTGTCACCATTGTTGGCCAACAGAGCCCGGGCATAGCGATTCGCTGAAAGATGCAGCATCACCACGTTATGTGCCGGATAGCCTGCTACGGCGCCATGGTAATCATCAGGATAACGCTGCACCGCATCGAATGCCTCATGTCCACCCTGAGAGCCCCCGATAATATAATTGTACTGGGATGCCGTGCCATAACGGGCCTGAACCAGGTGCATGGCCACATCATGGGTTTTCTTGATTTGCTCATGACCGTAATTTCTCAACGCTTCCTCATACAGGAAGAAGCTGCCATCAAAACCGGGTAAACGGGATTTGTGCCCCGAATCACTGCCAAGGGTCACATAACCCCGGGCCAGTGGCGTTTCTTCTGAAGCCGGCTGCTTGGCATAATGTCCCAGACCGGTAATGACACGACCATTAAAACCGCCCCCACCCAATTGCAGGGATTTACCGTTCCAGTCACTGGGCAGGTTCACCTGGAACTCTATATCCGGAGCGCTATACGTCACGGGATGGATATTACCTTTCACCTGACAGAATTCGCCGTTGCTATTATCCCGGGCATTGGCACGCACCAGTTGGGTGGCAAAAATGGTCGCGCCTGTCGTGCCAAGACCAATGCCTGATGCCGGTATTTTTAAACCGTTAAGCGCGGCGCAGGCTTGTGCCGCGTTCAGACTGGCCAATTTAGGGCGCCAGGAAACATCCTGGGCGAAAGCCCCGCTGCCGAGACAAATACTGGCTACCACTGATACCAGGCCTTTGATTATTATTGCTTTTTTAGCAGGTGTTGCCATGGATTTCCCCTTCTCCAGATAAATAGTAAACAGTCAGCAATATTCCTGTTTTTTGCACCCCGTTGCAAATGCTTAATACAGTCCCCATTAGTATTTACAGGATGTGATAGAATGTCCTTTCTTCTGGGGGTGATTTGGATTCGACGCCGGTACTAAAACCCAGGGTGCATGTCGAGAGGGTAGTAACTCTCGTAAAAAAATTGCTGCAACTTTTTTAGTTGCCAACGACGATACGTACGCTCTAGCCGCTTAAAGACCTTAAGTTAGGCTAGCGATTGCCAAGGGATGCCTGTAAACCTGAAGCAATTGTCATATAGAACAGGATCGACCCAACAGTGCGTTCGCCGCCGAGGGTCTAAATATTTAGCGAACTCGCCCTAAACACCCTGCCAGTCGGGTCGTGATGGGCTAACTCAATAGATTTGGCTAAACATGTAGACCTCTAGGCAGAGGGCTGACGGACGCGGGTTCAATTCCCGCCGCCTCCACCAAACAAGGGTTTAAAGAGAACCCGGCAAGACCAAAAAAGCCCGTATATCCCTGTGATTACGGGCTTTTTTAATGCCTACAGCGTCCATTGGCTACCCAGACAATCCAGCTTTTACAGTAGTACGCTTAGCAGTACTGCTGAATACTCAATTCATCTTTTGCATATTTTTCAATAGGTTATGATATAAATTCAACTCCCGCCGCCCCACCAAACTGTTATCTAATCAGCTCCAAGGAAGGACAGAACACTCATGAAATACTGGATTTGCACCATTTTAACAGTCTAAAGACGTCCAGCTAGATATAAAAATATCCAGAATTTTTACTAACATGTTTAGAAAAATGGATACAAAATTACTTTTTAAAGTAAATATACCAAGAATGACTAAGCCTCTAACTGATACGAATATCAAGAAATCCCTCTATTCAATATGCTTATAATGGAGAGTGCGATGAGCCGAACCTGTGTTCAGAAGGCACGTAAAATGCTGATTGTTAATTGATATTTTTTCAGAATCTGAGGCTCAGACAGGGTGGAGCGCGAAGAGTTCTATGGGGTTAACAAGCACGTATTAGGAAGTTGATCTTGAAAACTTTCCTACGAAGCTACCGAGTAATCAGGCATGTAACTTTGCCCATCAATCGTAGTGGCGTCTGACTTTCCGTGATATCCATGCGAATTACCCTGAGCAGCCAAACAACCAAACAGCTTGCCTGCGCCATATGGAAACACATACTGATTAACCATATAGAAAAATAGGATCAATACTCATCCGCATATCAAAACAGACCGTATGTTAGTATTAGCTTTGTTTTCTAATAACGAATTACACTGGGTGACATGAACTTAAGCCAATTTCCTAATCTAAAAAAGGGATTTATATTTTTAGGCATATCTCTTTTAATCCTTTCAGTTCTGATTTCGTTGTCTGTATTGGTAGGATTTTTTAATCTAAATGATTTTGAAGTTTTAGGTCACTCAGGGCTTCGCAGCATTGCTGCTATAGCAGTTCTAGGCTGCTTAATAGCTGCAACTGGATACTACGACGAATAATGGGAGTAATAATATGTTCAAACAATCTGATTTTTTCATTCTTTTAGCAGTAGCAATTTCTTTTGCGGTCTCGGCATATCTTTGGTTTTATGGTCAGCAAGATGAAGCGCTTTTTACAGCACTATGGGTGCCGTCCATATTATGCTTTGGGATCTATTTCAAACTAATGGCTATCATGGGGAGTAAGAGATGATTACACAGATACTACCTTTTATTGCTATCTTCGTTTTCACGCTAATGTTAATTGGTCTGTTTCTATCCGCTCGTGAATTTCTCAAATTAAGTGATGACCCATCTCAGGTTGTTGGTGAAAAGTCAGATCAAAAAAAGCAACAAGCAGACGAAACATAAGAAGAATAGAGGGCACTGGAGATATGGAAGTGACACAATAATGATTGGCCAAAAGCAACGCAGCTTGCTCGTAAATTAAAATTGCCTGTCATTGAGAAATTAAAAGTGTCTCGGAAATGCCGAGTTGTTAGCAGACTTTTTTATATACCCGAGACTAGACCACCCAATGTGTAGCTCTACAAAATCATTTTTCTAAAATCCAATATTAAGTATCTGAGCAATTACAGTGACACTGTCAAGCTATGACAGATTCTCCCTTGTGCCTATTTTTTCTCCGTCTACTCGACCACAGTAATCTTGTACGATAACAAGCTGGTGGTGGTAATTGGCTTGCGGTCTTCAGTGAGCAGCTAGTAGCCTACATAAAACAGACGCTCGCAAGCGGTTATTGTTGTGTGATATAGGTTTGCAACTGACGCACGATTACCTATCAACGTTGCAGTAGCAGTGAAGGCAGAGGATACAAAGTCGACTGCAGAAAGAATAGCTGTATAGGTTAGGATCTGTTGTAAAAAGAGATATACAGCTAGATTTAGGTTTAAGCTAGCATAAGAATGTGAATATAAAGACTGAGCTTAATAAGTTAGATATCTATAATCTAAAGCATTTTATCTGCGTCACTACATTCTTATAAGGATAAGTAGACAGCATTATCTACTGTATCTTCACCTCTAGATAAACATTGCCCATTTTTTTATTAATTATTTGATGATTATTATTTTTTATCTATGTGAATTTCCACATTGAGTAATAAGTGCTTGTACAAGCATATGTCAGACTCCTTTTTCAAACGAATCGTTTGAATTTAAGTTTGTGCACATGGAGAGTGCTTTGAAGTCTAATGCAAACTGAAGGCTTTTATTTGGAAGGTGGTAATATCCTTATTTGCAATGATTGATCATCATCTGGATTTGGTGATTAGATTGTTTCCAAAACTAAACTCTTAGCTTGATTTTCTCTAGACTTAGTCTGTCTTTATAACTTATGACTAATGCTGCAACAGCTAATATGAGTATTCCTCCTGCCTCATATAAAATATTAATCGGGTCTAAGTCTTTACTCTGAAGAATTATCATGCGGCACAATGCCGTCATAGCAATAATGATTGGCAAAGTAACCGGAATTCTATGACTTGTATAAAAAGCGCTAATCATTCCAAGAACCTCCGCGTAGATAAAAAGTAGAAACAAGTCACTTAAATTCACTTCAAAGGTTGATATCATCCTTATGCCCTCAACTGACGCAGCGTATAGCGTAGCAATACCTATTATTAAAAGTATTACATTCTCAGCTATTTCAATTACACGTGAACTTATTTTATTAAAATCTTGAGTCATCTCTTTTGAAACTCCTTTTGTGCTCGCAAAATTATCATCCACTGGCTATAAGCTTAAAAAAACTTTTCTCATCACCAAGAAACTCAAAGAATTAGAGTACATACGCACTTAGTACTAATGTGGATGAAATAATTAAAAAAAGAAGATATAGGGATAGAAGTATTTTATTCGTAGTGCAAAATGCCAGAATTATTTTTCAGCATCTCCCTGCTCAAGCATTTCGCTTGCTTCAAGCCACTGTTCTTCGAGTGCTTCAGTGGCAGATACCAAGGCTGCTCTTTCCAGCAGCAAGTTGTTTAACTTGTCTTTCTGTCTGTCATCATAGAGAGACGCATCGGCTAACTGCGTTTCAAGCCTGATCTGCTTGAGTTGATTACTATTGATTTGTTTTTCCAAATTGGTAGCTTTGTTACGCAGGGATTGCAGCTGATTCCTTTTTTCCGCTGCCTGTTGCCTCAGCTCCTTTTTACTCAGCTTGTTTTCAGCCTGGTTATCAGGCTTTTTGCCAGCCTTGTTATCCGCCTTGCTTTGCTCCAACAGGAGCTTTTCATAATCATTAAGGTCACCGTCAAACACTTCCAGCTTGCCATTTCTAACCAGCAGAAACTGATCTACGGTATTACTCAATAAATGACGGTCATGGGACACCAGGATCAGGGCGCCAGTAAACCCCTGAAGCCCAACTTCAAGGCTATGGCACATTTCAAGATCAAGGTGGTTGGTCGGCTCGTCCAGCAGCAACAGATTGGGTTTTTGCCAGACCACCAGGGCCAATGCCAGTCGAGATTTTTCGCCACCCGAAAAGTGCTTGATAGTTTCTGTAACACGATCATTCTGAAAATCAAAACCGCCGAGAAAATTACGTATATCTTGTTCACGCACCTTAGGATCCAGTCGCTGCATTAGTAACATAGGGGTAGCTTCTGTATCCAGCTCATCAACCTGATGCTGGGCACAGTAACCAATATTGAGATGATCGGAGCGGTTGATATCTCCACTTAGCAGGGGCAGTTTATCTGCCAACACTTTTAACAGGGTAGACTTGCCCTGCCCATTCGCGCCCAGCAGACCTATTCGGGAATCCGAACGGATATTCATGGAGAAATTTTCAATCAGCGGGGTTTCATAGCCAAAAGCAATTTCTTCACAGGCAAGCAGACTTGGTGGCAGCTTTGCCGGCTCCAGAAATTTAAACTTGAAAGGCGAGTCTATATGGGCCGGGGCGATCTCTACCATGCGATCAAGTTCTTTTAGCCGGCTTTGTGCCTGCCGTGCCTTGGTCGCCTTGGCACGAAAACGCCGCACAAACGATTCAATTTCTTTTTTTCGCACCTGCTGCTTTTCATATTCGGCTTGTTGCTGCGATAGTCGTTCCGCTTTTTGTTTTTCATAATCGCTGTAATTACCGCGATACAAGAATAATTTTTTGTTTTCAAAACTGACAATATGACTGACTACCACATCAAGGAAACTACGATCATGGGAAATCAGTAACAAGGTTCCTTCATAACGCAGTAACCACTGCTGCAGCCATAAGGTGGCTTCAATATCCAGATGGTTGGTAGGTTCATCAAGTAGCAATAAATCCGAAGGCGTCATCAATGCCTGCGCCAGATTCAGGCGAATACGCCAGCC
>Ga0181597_10002185_pt1 | contig 21295 bp, 16 predicted proteins | sample 041ome_5_FD_148647 | JGI IMG/M metagenome (GOLD analysis project Ga0181597, IMG submission 148647) | Coastal salt marsh microbial communities from the Groves Creek Marsh, Skidaway Island, Georgia - 041403US metaG (spades assembly) | ecosystem: Environmental > Aquatic > Marine > Intertidal zone...
TTTGTTTTTTTTTTGTCAAGTGAAAAAAAAAAGAAATTTTGAGGAAGAAAAAAGTTTTCAAAAAAGTCTCCGACAACGAACAAATTATATACATCTGAAACACACTTACCTACCTCGCATATGCGTGCGCACTAAATACGGCGTATTTTACACGAACGATTTTGCAGTTCAGAGGAGGAGAGAGATTTAGAAGAAGGTTTTTCTTTATTCTTTCTTTAGTACGAATAAAAGCAAATGTCTTTAAAGTCGAGAGAAGAAGAAGAAGAGGAAGATGTTGCCAACAACCTTTTGGAAAGACAACAGGAACGAGAACAACAACCGAACAATCCAGGTTTAATGAACACCGCCGCGTTCTTTTCCAACTTTGGAGAGACGTTTTCTCAAGTATCGAACATCGCCAAAGAAAAGGCGGAGATTCTTAAGGAGCAAATGCGCCTGGCGCAAACAACAACCACCTCTTCGTCGCGAAAAGAACATTTTGGAGAACAAGAACGAGAGGAGGAACAGAAGAATCAACAAGCAGGAGCAGAAAAAAAGAAAAACAAAGGCGATTACGTTCGATTACCGATCGAAAGCGCGAAACGGCTGAGAGCGCTCGATACCCGAGATGTGAACGAACTGGAAGTGTTGCACAAAGCGCAAATCGCGAAGGTTTTAGCGGAGAATGAACTTCTGAGAGAAAAATTGAAACAGTCAACGACGAGCGAAAACGGAGAGGAGGAAGGGAAGGAAAACTTTGACGCGGCGAGCAAGAAATGCGCGGAAATCGAGACGGCGACGAACAGAGTTCTCGTCGTTGGACTCAAAGAGCAAGTTAACGAGTTGGAAACAGAGATGAAGGAAATCGAGGAAGATTTAGAAGTTTCTCGAGAAAATACAAAGAAATGTAAACGCGTGTTGGAAGACGTGGAAGCGAATTACCAGACGTGCCAAACGCAAAGAGACGCGTTGAAACAAGAAGTGGAGGATTTGAGGAAAGAGTTGGTCAAAGCCTCTTCGCTCAGTGCGAAACTGGAAGAAGAAAAACTTGAAATGCAAAAGGAAATGAAAGAGAAGACGGTCGAACCACCCCCACCACCACCACCACCAAGAGAGGAGGAAAAAGATGCCACATCTGACGTCGCCGCGAAGAAATTACAAGAGGAGTTGAAATCGAAGGAGGACGCCATCGCGTCGCTGAAAGACCAACTGGCAAAAATGACTGAAAACGCTAAAGTGTCCGCGTCGAAAAAGAACGAAGAAGACTCGAAAAAAGACCAAACGCTTCAATCAAAACACGAGAAGAAACTAAAAGTTATGGAAGATACGGTGTCGCAGTGGAAAAAAGCAGCCTCGGAAAATCTCTCCCAAGGGGAGACGAAACTCGAAAAAGCGCTCGAAGAAGCGCGAGAGGAGAAGAAACAGTTTCAATCGGAAATCAAAACGCTCGAGTCGAGAGTGAAAGAGGCGGAAGAAACGGCGAAAAAGTTTGAGACTTTAGCAAACGATGCCATGGATTGGGGGAGACAACTCGAAAGCGAAGCGAACGAAACGGGCACGAAACAACTCGAGGAGATGAAGGAAAAATTAAAGGAATCAAAAGAAACTTCGCGAGAATATTCTCGTCGAGTTCGCGAACTCGAACAGGAGTTAGTAACGACTAGAGATGATTTACAGGACGCTAAAACAGTCGCGAACGAATCGAAAACGAAAAGCGAAACGAAACTCGCGGCGATTGAGCAACAGCTAAAAAGCATGAAGGAGCAAAAAGACGATTTTGAAATGCAAAAGAACGAGGCGGTATCGGAGATGGAAGCGATGCGTTTGGACATGGAGTTGGAGTTCGAACAGAGATTGGAACAAAGATCGGACAAGACGAAAGAGAACGCGCGATTAGAAATTGAACGAAAGGATCTGCTGAATAGCTTAGAATTGAAAGAGAAGGAGTTAAAAAGGTGCTTGCAATCGTTTGAAGGGAAAGCGAACGAGTTGGACGAGGCGAAGAAAGAATTGAGCGAGTTTAAGAGAGAATATTCAGCGCTCGAGAATCAAATGAAAACGATAGTTTCGGAACAAAAGCACAACAACGCCGCAGCTTCTTCTCATTCAGTGTCTTCCTCGCGAGAAGAGGAGGACGAAATGTCGTTGGTATCGTCGTTGGAAACCGCGTTGAAACGAGCGAAAGAATCGAAAGCGACCGCGATGGATACGATTAAGGAGTTGAAGAAAGAACTGGAAACGTTGAAACTTGAGTTTGACGCGTGGCGAAAGAAAGCGAGAAAAATTATGACGGAAAAAGACGCCGAGTGCGACGAGTTACGAAAGTTAAGTGGTACTGGTGCTGGTGCTGGTGGCGTCATCGGTTCGCGAAATTCAAGTTTCAGCTCGCTTAAAGCCGGAGACGACAATAACGTTACCAGTAGCAATAGAGGATTAGACAAGCAAGAGTTTGGGTACATCAAAGCTGTAGTTTTGAAATTCTTGATGTGCGACGAGTGGACGCAACAAGAGGCGGTGTTGAAAATTATTATATCGCTGTTTAACATTGACGAAGATCCCTCGCAGTTGAAGAAAGTTCGCGACGCGAGGCGGTTCTTGGAACCTACGCCGATATCGACCGCGGAGGTTTCTTTGGCGAAATACAGCGAAGAGAGCGTGAATTATTTCACGAACGACATTCTTGGCTACGGCGACATTATTTAACTAATTTAAAACAGGTACTAGTACTAGATACGCGCTAAACTAACTCTACATAACTAATTTGCAGCGGCCTTCTTGAGCTCGATGTCGCAATAAATCGGTAAATGATCGCTTGGTTCACCTTCGCAAGGACATCCGTCGAACAACAAATCTCTGTTCTTAACTTTTCCTCTGTGAGTGACTTTTTCAATCCAATTTTTTGAAGAGAAGATGTAGTCTATCGTTTCTGTAAACGACGGCGTCACGTTCGTATATTCCGGTTCTCGACCAGTCTCATTATCTCGCATTAAGCTCACGTAATCGTTCTCAACCATACTCTTATACACGTCCGAAGTCGCGAGACTGTTAAAATCGCCGCCGATTAAAATATTACCTTTCGTTTGCGACCATCGTTCGATTTCTTCGCGCAGATATTCCGCCTGTTTTAATTTTACGAGCGCCTTCGCTGGATCCCAATACAAATGCGTCGAAACGCACGTGATGGGTACGTTAGATGCTTTGTGCAGCAACATCACGCACGCTGCGACGCAATCCCGTTCGTACTCTCTCTTTTCCTCTTCTTCAAACCCTTCAACTTCTTTTATATCTAAATCTAGTGTTTTCGTCACCTCGTTAAATTCCACACCTAACGTATCGAGCAACTCAAACTTCTCCTTGTTCCAACACACCAGACTCCCATCTTTCTTGTCGTTCGATTTCTGCGTTCTTCGTTTGTAAAACACGCCCATGTTCAACTCGTTCTCGATGAAGTCTTTCCACTCGTTCTCAAACTCATCCACCTCTTGCAAGCAGAACACGTCGACTTTCCCGAGTTCGTCGTCTCTCAGTCTCCTCCGCAGGTGTTCGCGTCTTGTTTTCCATTTGAGTAACGATTTTGGTTTCGTCCATGAAAACCACTCGGATTTCACGTAACACTGCGCCAGGACGTTGTACGTGCAAATCCGGAACGATGATAAAGACGACGACGATTTTGACGAGGGAGAGGGAGAGGACATGTCGGAGGAACTCTTCTGTTTGTTTTGTTCGTGTGTTGTGTCGTTGTTGTTCGTTTTTTTCTTTCTCTGAAGTGAACTTTCTCCACAATAATAAATAGAAATACTACTCTCTAATATGTCGGGGAGAGTTTGTTTCGCGTCGCCAAGAACTCTCTCCGCGAGGACGAGCACTTCTTTTTCCTCCTCGTCTTCATCGTCTTCGTTTAGGTCGTCGAGTTTGAAACAGAAGATTAAACGCTTGTTCTTCGCGAGTAGAAATGCAAACACAAAGAGCACACAGAAGAGAAGAGGAAGAGGATTTGTCTTCTCGGCATCATCATCATCTTCATCATCATCATCATCATCGAACAACAACAAGAATAACGAGGAGGGCGAGGCCACTTCCTCGTCATCATCATCCTCTTCCTCCACGAGTTTCGAGGAAACTATACTCGTGGTGGCTAAAAAAGCCGCCTCGGAGATCTCAACCGGGATGACCATCGCCGTCGGCACCGGAAGCATATGTTCGAAGTTGCTCGACGTCTTGGAGACAGAGAAAGTGTTTGATGTGAAATACGTGCCGGTGTCGACGTTAGCGGCGAAAGAGTTGGCGCTGAGAGGGTTGGCACCCGTGGTGGATTGCGAAGAGGCGCTGGCGATTGATGTGGTGTTCTTGCAACCGAACGAAACGGCTATTTACGACGGGAACATCGTTTCAATCTTAGATAGAACGCAAACGCCGATACAACCGTCCATCGCGACGACGAGAAACGTGTTGAAGAAATCGTTGAAAACGATCTTGTTGACCGAACAGTTTCGAGAATACGTCGGTGGTTCCGTTCCAGTCGAGATTGAAATGGAGAATTGGGAAGAAACCGCGGAGGATTTGGACGATTTGTTTTTAGGCGACGCGGAATTGTGGAGACGAGGTCAGTCGGGAGACGAACAGTCGCACCCGATGGGCGGGAAAAACCCGTTCGTTTCCCCAGATGGGACGACGACCATAATAGACATAAAGTTTGAAGACGCGATAAAAGGTGGACGATACACCAAGGGATTCGTTTTAGCTGGAGAAGACTGCACTCCATTTCAAATCCAAGCGGAAATTGAAAGCGTGGACGGCGTCGTAGCGCACGGCTTGTTTACGACCGCGGACGCCGTGTTAGCCCCGTGGGGAGACGGCGGGTTAACCCCGTTGTTCTTACGTAAAGGCGAAGAGTTACCCATCGATTGATTGATTGATTGATTATATTGAACCGCGTGATTCTTATTCTTAAAATTGTTCTTTATTCTTGAGCGGCTTTTTCACGCATCATCACTCCGTTTTTTTCTATTATAAAAGTTTGCAAGAAGCAATCATCTCCACATTCTTCTTTTGCGCGCAAAAAGCACTTTAAAGTTGTTGTTGTTGTTTGTTTGCCCACCTCACCTCCTCACAACCACGCGGTTGAAACGAGATCATATATACTAATAAACGAAGCTAAAGAGTTTCTTTCTCGATCACAAAAAAAGAACGACGACGAGGGAGAAGAGCATACTAAAAGAGGAAAAATGCGACACACGACGTTCTCTCGAACGCCCCCGGATTCTCCAACGTCTTCCTCTCCGCGCTCTCCGAATAACCCGGCGGTATCCACGCCTTCCGGTGAGGCGATATTCAACGGGAACGGAAGTCCTTCGAAACACATCTCGCAATTGATGGAGTTGAACTGTTCGGTCGGGAAAGGGAGAAGGAAAATCAATAATACTAACAACACGATGAATACGAGTAGTTTATTAGAGTCGAGCGCGTCCATGCCTTCGTTGTCCCAAAACCACACAAACCAAAACGAACATTCGTTCCGCTCGAAAGTGGACGAACGCGTCTCCGCGAACGGAGGGAATCGGGAACCATTTTTGATCGGCGTCGCCGGAGGCACGGCGTCTGGGAAGTCCACCGTGTGTAATCTCATCATGAACTCGCTGCAAGAGAAACGAGTGGTGCTGTTAGCGCAGGACTCGTTTTATCGACCTTTAACCGAGGAGGAGAGGCGAAACGTGAAACAGTACAATTTTGATCACCCGGACGCGATTGAATGGCCTTTGATCGTGAAGACGCTGAAAGATTTACTGTTAAGAAGGAACGTGAAAGTTCCGGTGTATGATTTCGTGACGCACTCGAGGAAAGAAGGGGTGGATATTAACGTCGAACCCGGGGACGTGATTATCATCGAAGGTATTTTGGTGTTAGCGATGGAAGCGGTGAGAGACTTGTGCCACATGAAGATTTTCGTAGACACCGACGATGATTTACGTTTGGCAAGAAGAATGAAAAGAGACACGTTGGAGCGCGGGAGGCAGGTGGACGGGGTGATTTTACAATACACGACGTTCGTGAAACCGATGTTTGAGGCGTACGTGTCGCCGTCGAAGAGAAACGCCGATATCATCATCCCTTGGGCGGGTGGTCAAAACTCCGTCGCGATTGATTTAATCGCGAAACACATTCGCACAAAGCTCGGCCAAACAGATTTGAGGAGAATTTACCCCAACTTGGTCGTGTTACCGCCGCACTTCCAGATTCGAGGGATGCATACGATTATTCGCGACCGAACGGTGTCCAGGTCAGATTTCGTCTTTTATTCCGACCGCATCATTCGTTTAGTCGTTGAACACGCGTTGGGGTATTTGCCGTTTAAAGAGCACCAGATTGAAACACCGACTGGAGAGACGTACCGTGGCGTTTCCTTTTATTCTAAAATATGCGGCGTGTCGATGATTCGAAGCGGCGAGGCGATGGAAAACGCGTTGAGAGCGTGTTGCAAAGGCATCAAGATTGGTAAAATTTTAGTGAAAAGAAGAGATAAAGATGGTCTGGGAAGTGATTTATTGCGACGCGAATCGCCACCGGTTGAAGAGGAGGAAAATATCGACAACTTAGATTCCGACGAGGACGAGTTAGACGCGAGTAAATTACCGGACGTCTTGTACCAGAAATTGCCGTATGACATTTCCGAACGGTACGTCTTACTCTTGGACCCGTTGTTAGCGACTGGATATTCCGCCATGGCGGCGATAAATATGTTAAAGGCCGAGGGTGTTTTGGAGGAGCGCATTTTGTTCGTCTCCGTGATTGCGTCCACGCAAGGCGTGCACCAACTGTGCACTAAGTTCCCGAGGATGAAAATCATCACGTCCGAAGTCGACGCGGGATTGTCGGATGATAATCGCGTGTTGCCCGGAGTCGGGGAGTTTGGCGATCGGTATTTTGGCACCGAGAAAGAAGACAACGAGTTTATGGTCGGTTCTCCGAGTAAATTTTGATTGATGTAATAATAAAATACTGTTTCTGCTCTATACTTCAACATTATCACCCACTAAGAGCTTCTTCACTTGCGCTTCCAACTCGTATAAATGTTCGTCTTCGATGTTGAACGATCGCATCGCGTCCGCTAAATTGAACAAATACTCGTAATTCGGACCGGAAGGTCCTCTCGCGTTAGCTATGACCGTTGCTATTTCATCTACCGTTTGTTCGCCTACCCAGTTCACGTTCTTCTCGTCCTCTGTCGCTATCCAACACACCGCCTTCGAGCTAATCAGTTTCTTCGTCTTCTTCGCGTCGCCGTCGTCGTCTTCATAAATTTCTAACTGCACGCGTAAATCGTACTGCTTTTCCCTAAACTCTAAATTCTCCAAGCACTTCTCCACATCTTCTCTTTTAATCCTGTACGCGACGCCAGACACGGGCGAGTTCTTCGAGCATTTCGTCATGGTCACAGTTCTTCCCGGAAATTCTAACGTGCCACGATGGTCAGTGCTTCCCTGGTAAAACCTTCTCTGCCACCCGAAGGCTTTACACCGAACGGTTTCAATCGGTTCAATCCCTTCAATCTCAAACTTCCACACGATACTACCGTATCCAAAAACGTATAAATCTCCGTTCTCTTCCAATATTACGTCTTCGTGCGCTTCTCTCTCCATGGGACGGAAGCCGTCGTTTTTATCATTAGCATTATTAGGGGTTCCTCTCATTCTTTTTACGACAGTTTGACTTAAATGCTGTTGATGTTTTCGATGATGATGATGATAATGATTACGACGATGGGAATAAAAAAGGCGTTGTTGAGAAGAAAATGCAGAGCACGATGAGTGCGCGCCGCGCATTTGCTTTGTTCTGCTTTCCTCGCTCCGCGAGAGAGAGAGAGGCGTTGAAGAAGAAATGGAAGAAGTGCGTGTCTCTTTTCTTGTGTGGATAAATTTAGGTGAATCTTCTCTCTCTTTTCTCTTCATTACGAGTTCATGTCTAACTCTCTCTCTCTCTCTAAAAATCTAACTCTCTCATTCATCACCAGGACGAACCTCATCTGGCATGTATAGCGAATACACCAGCGTGAGAAGTTGATCAACTTTGTCCTTTTGCACCTGCTCGCCGCCACCATCGCCGATGTTTTTCGCTCGGTCTCTCAAAACATCTCTGGCGTGAGAGACGTCGATTTCGTTGTTTTCTAAATCGACGAAAATCCGCTTTTGAATAGCATCGTCTAACGTCGCCCATAAATGCGCGATTATAATGGCGACGTTTTCTAAGCTCGATAATCCGTGATCGAGCTTTTCTAGGTATATGTCTTGCTCGTCCTCGGAGTCTTGCGGCGGGTTTTCGTCGTTGGGGAGTTCGATTTTCGAGACTCTTTTGCCGTAGGAAACGTACGATTCGACGAGCAAATCAAGTTTTACGAACGAGTCTTCCACAAACTTCGAGACGACGCGGTTATACTTGTCCGTGTTTTTCGAAATGTCGATGTTTTGAAACAGAGAGGCGATAACGGATAACGTGCGCTCGCACTCGGCGTCGACGTAATCGTTGCCGTACTTTTTGCGAATCTTTTTAATCTTCTTTTCGTCGCCGCCGAAACAACCGACAAAGGTGGAAAAGATGGTTTTCAAACCAAACGCGTCGATGAATTTCAAACACCCGAGTTCGTTCTCCGTCAACGCAAAATCCAAAATTTTCAATGCCGAGCCTCGAACGAATAATTTTGATTTCACGCACATCAACATCAACTCTAAACCTTCTAAATTGAAAAAAGTCTCTTGACCTTTCTTCGTTTGGAGCAAAGCGCACAAGGCGTCGGCGAGATTCTCGACGATTTCTCGTTCTTCGCTATCTTGCGGTTCTTTCTTTTTGTAGCACGCAATAGCCATCATGATTGGATCCATAAACGCATCGTTCGCTAACAACATAGATTTCTTCACAGTTTCGTCGCACCCGGTGGTTAAAATTGAAAGCAACTCGGACGCTTGTACCTTCACACCATCCGTGCCTTGTTTTTTGCCTACTCTTTCGAGTAAGTACTCTTTCAATCGAGTGTTGCTTTCGTTTAAAAAGTATTCGCAAATCTCGCTCGTGCCTCCGCTGATTTCGATCGCGTTTTCTACGATTTGTAAAATAGTCTCCTCGGCGTTTCGTTTCGTCTCTTCACCGGCTAAATCATCATCTTTTTCTTCTCGTTCTTCTCTTTCGTTCTTCTTTTTTGGCTTCGAAAAGAATCTATCCATCAAACAATCGACGAACATTTTGATTCCGTCGTTCTCTCTTAAGCAGTTCAGCAACTGAAACGCCTGTCTGTTCTCATCCTCTTCTCCTTCGTTGCTTGCGTCTGGATCGAACAACTCTCGAAACAACTCTAAAATGTCTACGCATATGTCCTCGTTCTCGTGCGCCAGCACGGAGAGTAAACTCGGAACGCACTTCGTATCGATCAAAACGTGATATAATTTCGGCGCAGATGCCAACGACTGTAAATTCTTAATCGCATTGTCCAAGTCGACCTCTGAATCTAAAAACTTCTCCGGTTTCGTCGAAAACTTTGCTCTCTTTTCCACGTTATCGTTCAAAGCTCTTTCGAATTGAATCACTAACTTCTTGACACTCTTCTCTGTTAATTCCGTGGTCTCTTTGGTAATGTCCGGGTTGTTCTGCTCGATTTCTGCGAGCATTTTATCGTAATCTATCGTTGACTTTGTCTTCATCGTCGTCGTCGTCGTCGTCGCGGTCTCGTTGGACGTCTTGCGCCTTTTCGCGTTGTTGTCGTTTACCAATACCTCGTCATCATCATCATCATCATCATCTTCTTTGGCGGCGAAAATTTCTTCTCTGTAATACCCGACGCCTGCTTCTCCGTTCTGGAAAATGTAACCATCTCTCGGGCCTTGAAATCCACCCGGCGCTGGAGGAATGAACGACGAATCGTCGTCCTTTCCACCCCCGTCCAGTGTTTTGATGAGATTTTCAGTCAGCTGAACACCAGACATTAGTATTTTTAGTTGTTGTGTATGAATTTCTCCCTCGCCGATGAGGACAAAGAAGAGAATGAAGAAAAAAGCAAAAATTCAAAAATGCACGCTGTAAGTACTACCAGTACTAAGTAATACGTGCATGTAAATTATATAAAAGTACGCGTATATTTAATTAAATAAGGACAAGCAAAAGAAAGGTGTAGTAGTAAGCGCTGCTGATGACGATCAAAGAACGCGTTGTTGATAGTTTACTTGCTCACTCCGGTGGAACCGAAACCGCCGGCGCCGCGCTCCGTCGCTTCCAAGTCTTCGACTTCCACGCACTCCGGCGTAGTGATCCTCTCCAAGATCATTTGTGCGATTCGGTCGCCTTTCTTCACCTCAAAATCCTCGTCTCCAAAGTTGGCCAAAATAACGCCGACGTTCCCGCGGTAATCGTAATCCACCACGCCGGCTAAGACGTCGATGAATTTTTTATACGCCAAACCACTTCTCGGAGCGATTCGAGCGTACGTGTTCTTCGGAATCGCGATGGACAAGTCCGTCTTGACGAGCTCTTTCGATTTCGCTTTGACGACGCAATCGTACGCGGCGGATAAATCGTACCCAGCCGCTCCGTCTGAACCTCTGACGGGAACCGTCGCGTGCTCGGAAAGCTTCTTTACTCTCAGCTTATTTTCAAATAACGTTTCGTCTTCTGCGCTCATCATTTTCGCCTTCTTTTCGATTTCGTTCGTAAAACCTTCACCTCCGGATCCCATTTTTATGTTGTCGTGCAATGCTCTTCTTTTGTTGTAGTTGTTGATAAAATTACTACTACTACTACGTTGTTTAATACTACTTTTAATACGCGAGGAGTAGACGATGAACTGATGATTACGCGCCGCGATGCGTCTAATATGCATTAAAGTGAAGATGAAAAAGGAAATTTTTAAATTTTTGAAACCAAATTGAAAGAAGAGTTAGTCAATTTTTAGGTGCTCGCCACAGCTTTTTAGCTTTTTTAGCTTTTGTAGCTTTTTTAGCTGCGTCGTCACACATCAGACGTCACAAAAAGAAAAAGAAAAGTGCAGATGACGATGGCAATTGAACAACAAGAAGATAAAATAAAAATCGGCGTCCTGGCTTTACAAGGCTCTTTTCGCGAGCACTGCTCGATGATTCGAAGATGTGGCGGCGAAGCGGTTGAAATTCGTTCCGCGTCTCAGTTGGAAGGGTGCCAAGGAATGATCATCCCGGGTGGGGAAAGTACCACCATGGCGAACATCGCGAGACGATGGAACTTGTTCGATGCGTTGAGAGAATTTGAGGACGAGGGAGAACGGTGCGTGTGGGGGACGTGCGCGGGGTTGATCTTCTTAGCCGATCGCATCGAACAAGGCGCCAAGCAAGGTGGTCAAGAGTTATTAGGTGGCATCAACGTGGACGTTTCTCGTAACTTTTTCGGCTCGCAAATTGATTCTTTCGAGACGACGATACCGTGCGATATCCCGGGGTGTTCAGAAAACGACGTCAAGTGTCGAGCGATTTTTATCCGAGCTCCGGCGATTAAAAAAGTCGGGGAAAACGTCGAGGTTTTAGCGAAATATTACTTATCCGAGGAGAAAAAGAAAGAAATGGGCGTGGACATAGAATCGGTGGTGGTGGCGGTGAAACAGAAGAACTTGTTGGCGACGAGTTTCCACCCGGAGTTAACGAGCGATTTGAGATGGCACGAGCTCTTCATGCGAATGAGTAAAGGGTGCAAACCGTTCCAAAGCAAATTGGCAAAAGTTGGGGAAGATAGAAAACCAGAGGAATTTCAGCCGTTATATACGCATCCAGATTTGCCGGTGTTTAAGGACCAAGTCATCGCGGACGTGATGAAATAAGAAATATATTTTTTTAATCGCACATATTTATTACATACATCAGTAGTGACAATCTTTTTCGAGTACTTCTACATTTTTTCTCGAATAAGCAAGCAACACACAATAACTAAAGCTCGTCGCTATACGTTTTAATCTCGATAGGATTCATGACTTGCGCCGCACCCGGTGGGAACATCTTAATAAATTGTTGGTCCGAGTTTCCCGCTAACATCCACGCGGTGTTATGGATGTACGGGAAATTTTGTTGCGCTTGCGCAAACGCCCACGTCGGGAGTAAAATTGGGTGCTCCGTGTTGAACCGATGGACGCCATCGTAATCGCGCTCTTCAACTTGGAACTCAATCGGTATTCCACGTACGTCTTTGCACACGATAAACGCCAACGACACCATTTCGCCTTCTTTCGTCGTCAAATCGTGAAGCATTTCTTGCACCATCTCGTAATCCACGCGCACATCCGGTCGGTGGTACAACATCCACTCTTCGTCCCAATCTGCCTGTTTCGGGTGCACATCTGTGGTGACGTGAAAGATGGGTCTCTCCGCGAACGATGGCGCTTCTTTCATCTTCGAGAGCATGAATGGAAGGTTATTCGTGTGCGTTTCCAAAGCTAATTTCAACACGCCGTCGAATCCGGCGGCGACGCGATCGAGCGAGAACTCTTCCTTAATCCACTCTACGGCATCTTTGCTCTTTTTCTTCCATTCCGCGGTTTTCCGCTTCTTACCAATCTCAGCTAATGCCTTTGCAACGCCTTTCACGTCAGGCATAACCCACTTTCCACCTAAAGCGGCCAAGTGTTCCCATTGCGCAGGGGGCACAGAGATGCCGTTTCGCGTGAAATCTTCCATCGCTCGAAACTTTGTCGTCACGACTGGCGTCCCCACCGATTGACACTCCAACACGTTCATCCCGAAACCCTCAACTTTTGAAGGGTGTAAGCACACGTCCGCGTGAACTTTCATCGCCGCAACTCGTCCTCGTGGGTGCAAGTCGATGTCGACCGTATAAATGTCCGGTGGCAAATCCATTTCCTGGACCAGTCCTCGCAAATCGACGCCTTGCGGTGCCAACTCGGGAGGCGCTTTATTTCCGTTCCCATCGTGGTCGCGCATGACTTGCGTAGACGAGAACGAATGCACCCATAAATGTTTCTTGATTTCTGGGTGTGTCTCGTGAAATTTTGCGAACGCTTGGATGGCGACATCCCACCCTTTCCTATCGGCGCCTTCGTAATTCGTCCCCGAGGCGAGCACTAAAAACACATCGTCGTCATCACCATCTTGACTGGTTTCTACCGCACTAAACGACGACGGACGTCTTTTAAACATCTTATCGTATTTGTTCGCGTCAAATACAATTTCTCGGTCCGATTTATTCTTATTCCCTTTTAATCTGCGTTCTTTCTTTAACCAAGTCTCCGCGGCGGATTCCAGAACGTTCGCGTCTATGAAATGCGGAATATACGCCACGTCCGATCGCACGTCCGCGATGACTTTCGTCGTCGATGGCGATAATCCAACCGCATACGTGTACGATTTCAGCAGAGCTTTATTCGATCCCCTGACGGTATTGTAATGGAACGGCACCCAGGCGATGGTCGGTACTTTAAAATCGTACGAGTCGTGGTAGACGACGTTGATGTCGCCTAAGACGATAAACGCATCGATACCGTATAATTTGGACGCGTCGTTCACTTCGGACATGGATGCAGCGGCACCGTTTACGCGAGCAATCACGCTCGTCACTTTCGTCCTCGCTGGTAACCCGAGAAACTTTAAATGTGAAGCGTCCCAGTCGTGCGGCATTTTCGGCACTTGTGGTGGTGTCAAATTGGAGATTTCTCTCCCCGTATACACTCCCGGTGGTATATTGTGCACGTTATTCCCTCGCATCATCCAATACGTGTTAAAATTATACTTTTCGTTCAAACTTTTCATGAGTTGATCGCCTTGCATCTGATACGGACCGTACATCCACGGGAATCCCGCGCACACGAACGCGATGTTTTCCAACTTTCCCGATCGGTCTTCGCTTTTCCTCGCTTTAAACGGAGCGGCTTTTTTCCCAGACGTGTGCCATTGCGCGTTCGTTTGTTGTATGGAGACGAAAAATACGAACAACAACAACAACAACAACAACACCATGGGACGAGTGAGGACGGTGGGGGAGAAACAACGGCGCAGTCGACTGCTGCTGCCGCTGTTTTGCATCCTCTCCTTTTTTTCTAAGAAGAAGTGAATGAAGAAAAGGTCGACTTGGAAACTTCTTTTCTTTTTTTGAGAGAAGAGTAAATCGATACAGTTAAGTTAAAAACGTCACAAACCAAAAAAAGAGAACAAATTTAATGACACTAACACAAAAGAAAGAACTTCTAAAGAAGAACCCGGGATGATGGTGTTGCTCTTTTGGTAATAGTAGACTAATACTATTCGTCCTAAATGATGATGAACAAAGCAGAGGATAAAACAACAGCGGATGATGGTGGCGATGGCAGAGGAAAAGGAGGAAAAGGAGAAGAGTTCCACGTGAATTCCCCTTTTTCTCCACCTCCAGAACAAACGAAAGAAGAAAGTTCCAAGGAGGAGGACGCGTTCAAAACGCCTTCCCCGACCTCGAACCGATTCGTCGGGACTGAAAATACGGCGACGACGACGACGACGACGACGAGTTCAAATTCAAATTCCAAGAAGAAGTTTAGACCGAATATCAATACTAATAACACGCATCACGTGACTTGGTTTAATCCAGAAGCGAAAACCGCAGAGAAACGGTCGTGGTTACAATCCAACCGAAAACTAAAAAACAAAAAGAACGCAAACGCAAACATCGAGAAAGTGAGCGAGGAAGGAGACCACGACGTCGATGATGATGATGATGATGATGATGATGAAAACAACTATTCATCTACAGATAAGGGAAAGAGGAAAACAAAGTTTACGTTCGAGAAGTTTCTCGTGGTTGGTTTACATCCGGACCGGAGCGATTTTACTGCGGTGGCGGATTCGCCGAGAGAGTTTCGCGAAGCTAGTCATCAACAACAACAACAACAACAACAACAACAACAAAATCTGAATAATAATAATAGTCATAACAACAGTAATAGTAATAGCAGAAGACGCTCTTCCAAAGACGTGCGCGTATCGCACCCGAAACACACGCCGCATCGAGGAACGGTTGGAGAGACGTACTCGGCGGACGTTTTGTTTTCCTATCCTCCTTCTCCTAAAGCTCGAATAGAAGGAGACGACGAAGACAGCAACACGGAAGACGAAACGGCGCAGCAATCGTTCGATGTTGAATCAATCGCACACTTTTGTTTCCCGAGTGGCGTGGAACCAAAACTAGTGGAGAAAACGGCGTCGATGTCGAAAATTTTAGAGGTGGCTTACGGCAACGCCCAGAAAACTCACGACACTTCGAGTTTTGTCTTTCGATTGACTGGTGGTGAAAGCGGAGAGGAACCTTTATATGGAGTCTGCTTATACGCGAACGAGTTTGTGAGTCAAATGCCGGTTATCGCGTCTTCATCGTTGTCGTCTGCGCTATCGCCGAATTCTTCTTTTTCGGAGGAGACTATACCTAGCGGCGGCGATGGGGAAGGAGGAGGGGAAGAGGCAAACTTGAGAAAGTACCTCGTCGCGGCGCCTAGGTGTTATTGCCTCATCACGAAAACGCCGTTTTTTAAGACGACATTTGAAGTCTTGAGAGCAGTAGTCACCTCAGAAAAACTGGAAAGATTACGGCGAGACGAGAGACGATTAATGAAGGATTTGGAGATGGCGTTTTCGCGTTCTGGCATTACTCCGACGAAACCGCCTCCACCTCCACTTCCAAAGACGAGCGGTGAAGACGAAGAGAGTAAAAATATTGCGCGCGATCTCAACTTTAGCGAAGAAGCGCCGCGAACTCTAAAGAGCAAGACAGATAGCGACGTCAAGGCTACATCGTCACGCAGTTTCAATAGGAGCGTGGAGGAACAAACACGGAAGAACGATGATTCGTTGCGGATACTCGAGTCCTTTCACGCCGAGTCAATTCCGAAACTTGGCGACGCGACGCGCGTTTTCAACGGTCCTTTGATAAAGGATGAAGCGGGAAAAGCCTTAAATTCTGAAAAGAAGAAGAGCATTCTGGATGCGCCGATTCCGTTTTATCGGCCCGTGAGTACAACAGATGACCCGTGCTTTGAAAGGAAATGCATTCGCGATTCTGTTGGGAAAATCACCTACACGTATGACGAGGAAGCCGCGCACATCGAACCTTGGGCGATTGCGGCTTTGTGTCGATCGTTGAGCATTGAGAATATCATGGCATTTATGGCTTGCGCGCTGCTGGAGAAACAGGTTGTCGTTTTCTCTCCGAATTTAGGTCAGCTATCCGGCGTGATTTTATCTTTGCTAGCGATGTTACGTCCGTTGCGTCCGAGAGGATTGTTTTTACCAATTTTGCCGAATTCGATGACTGATTTTCTCGAGGCGCCCGTGCCTTTTATCGTAGGCATTCAGCACAAAACCAACGACATACGACAACGCACGCAGCACATCACGCGATTGAATGCGTATAAAGATGAAATCAAAATCATGGGTGGTATAGTGGCAACGGCACCAAACTGGCACGAACTCAGAGAAAAATTGAGACCGATACACGCCTCCATCCGCCTGGCTGCCGAAACGCAGGTGTTCTCCTCGGTTTTAGAACCATCGGAGAAATCTTCAAAGCTGTGCGGGGAATTTGGTGAGTGCTTCAGGAATCACATGCGCGATGCGATACTGGGTCGCATTCGGAGTTATTCCATCGCCGAAGTTGGAAAAGATGGACAGAAAGTGGCGGTGTTGCTTAAAGACGAACTCGTCGATTCGTACGTCGGACGCGATCGCTCGTTTATGAAAAACTTTTGCGAAACGCAATTATTCACCGCATTTACCGATGAGTTGCTCGATAATTAATTATATACTACTAGTAGTAAGGAGTATCATTAGAATTACATTTTGCGTGTTGAAAGAATAAACTACTTTATAGATTGACAGGCGCGCTTTTATTTCTTCGCAAACAATCCCTGATAAAGATATACACCAGCGATGGCCAAGGAAACCGAAATCGCGCCTACGTAGTTATAAATTTGAGAAATCCCTCCAGTCGCGCTCGCCTCGTTCAAAACCTGTATTTGATCCGGAGTCGCGATTTCAGCAATCTTCCCAAAGCCCCACACCGTCATAAAGTCAATGAGAAAAATCGACGCGGCGATGGATAAATTCAGTTTCTTGAACGTGCCTCCTCCTAATCTGTTTCGTTTACTCGCGTCTAATAAGACAAACTGCGCTGGCGCTAACCCAAAAACCGCGCCTAGACCAAACAATCTTCTAATGAACTCCGCGCTCGCGTATGGTTCGTTGATAGCACTTAAGGGAGAAGTCGGTGAGAACGCAAACGCGCCGCCGACGATCAAAGTCGTAAAGAAACTGAGCTTATAATATCGCGATAAGTACGACGCGTCTTTATTGGAGAAGTCCTTCAAATCGTCCCAATCTTTTGCGAACAAATCTGAAACTCCAGCAAACCCACCCCCGTGCGTGTTGATTGCACCGACCGATGCAAACAAACACGGCAAAGATAATCCGGTGAATGTCACGATGGCCGACGCGTTTGGTCGAGGCGCTTCGCCTACGACTTGGGTCAATGCTAAAGCGCCAATAACGGACGCTAAGACTAAAACGTTACCGACTGCGAGTCGCTGGTACGTTTGGGAATTCAAGCGATTGTTCTCCGCGGCGTCTGCTAACACGTAGCACGAGCACAAGGTGATTAACGAAAACGCGTCCGAACCGAATAAATTTGACCAGTGCGTTAACGTCTCCACGGTCGTAAAGTCTGGAAACTGTTCCGCGTCTTTGAAATCTAAAAACGTCGTCAACGTCTCTGGCGTGTTGAATAAATTTGCAAGGCTAATCGGTAGCAGCGCGATGCCCGAAAGTCGGAACGCGTTCGTTTCGTTGTTCTCGTCGTTGCTCTCGTTCGATGATGATGAAGACGACGACGACGATGACGATGCCATCGCTTTGATAGTATTATTATTAGTAGTAATCATTTTCTTTGCTAAACCGGGGGGGCATCGACGGGACGAAGATGACGCTCGAGTGTTTGTCGCGAATCCATTTTGAACCAAGAACGATGATGATGCTTTTGATGTTGTTGTTATTGTTGATGACAACATTACCGCGTTGAGTAGTGTCTTCTCTCTTTTGGATATGCTCGTATAAATTTCTGTTTTGTTCTGTGGCGTGTGTTTGTTTGCTTTGTTTTCGTTTTTTCGTTTTTTGTCTTTTTGATCTGATGAGATCTCTTCATTTTGCTCTTCGTCTCATCGAAGATATTTTCCATCAAAACCCCGGACTTGGAACTTTTTCAAATAAAACAACAACGCGTCAACAACCCCACATCATCATCCATCACAAACAGAGAGAGAGATATTACAAACAAACATCCTCAAAATCACATCATCCTTTATTAAACAACAACAAAAGTAGCTCATCAAGATGTTTACTACTTTATCCTCGAAAGCCGCCGCGCTCTCTGTCGGTGCTTCCTCTTTTTCTTTGTCGTCGTCGATGTCGAAAAAAGGAGGAAGAAATTCAAACACGACGAAGAAGGTTGTTAAAACGACGACGACGACGACATCTTCTTCTGCGGGGTCCAACAACAACAATAACAATATTAATAAAAGAAACGGAGGAGTTCAAAAGAACAAAGCGGTGGCGGATCCGACCGCGGCGAACGCAACTTCTTCCTCCCATCCGTTCCAAGACTTGGGCGTGAAAGAGTTAGACCCAGAGTTGTTTGCCATCATGCAAAACGAAAAGGAAAGACAAGCTTTGGGGTGCGAACTGATCGCCTCGGAAAATTTTACATCGAAAGCGGTGATGGAAGTGAACGGTTCGTGCTTGACGAATAAATATTCCGAAGGTTTACCCGGTGCCCGATATTACGGTGGCAACGAGTTCATCGATCAAACGGAAAGCTTGTGCCAAAAACGGGCCTTGGAGTTGTACGGGTTAAACCCGAGCGAATGGGGCGTAAACGTGCAGCCGTTGTCGGGATCTCCGGCGAACTTTGCGGTGTATACCGCGTTGTTGAACCCGCACGACAGAATCATGGGTTTGGATTTACCGCACGGCGGTCACTTGACGCACGGGTTCTACACGCCGAAGAAGAAGATCTCCGCGACGTCGGTGTACTTTGAGTCCATGCCGTACCGATTGAACGAGGAAGGTTGGGTCGATTACGACAAGTTGCACGAGAACGCGACGTTGTTCAGACCGAGAATTATCATTGCCGGTGCCTCGGCGTATCCGAGAAACTACGATTACAAGAGAATGCGCGAGATTTGCGACGATGTCGGCGCATACTTGATGTCCGACATGGCGCACATCTCCGGTTTAGTCGCGGCAAAAGTAGCGGACGATCCTTTCGAATACTCGCACGTTGTCACGTCGACGACGCACAAATCCTTGAGAGGGCCGAGATCTGGGATCATTTTTTACCAAAAAGAGTTCGAGCAAGCGATTAACTCTGCAGTCTTCCCGGGATTACAAGGCGGTCCACACAACCACACCATCGGCGCTTTGGCCGTGGCGTTGAAAGTGGCAAACACGCCGGAATTTAAAGAGTACCAAAAGCAAGTGTGCTCGAACTGCAAAGCCTTGGCGAAGAAACTCACGGAGTTAGGCTATAGCTTATCCTCTGGCGGGACGGACAACCACTTGATCTTGTGCGATTTGAGACCGAAAGGCATCGACGGCGCGCGCGTGGAGAAGATTCTCGACATGGCGCACATCACTTTGAACAAAAACTCCGTCGTAGGTGATACGTCTGCGCTCATTCCGGGCGGTATTAGAATTGGAACGCCGGCGATGACGACTAGAGGCATGAAGGAGGCTGATTTCGTGAAAGTTGCCGAGTTTATTGACCGAGGCGTTACGATTGCGAGCGAGTGCAAAGCCTCGGTGACGACTGGAACAAAGTTGAAAGATTTCAAAGCATACGTCGAGGGCGCTGATTGCAAACAAAGCGGCGATATCGCCAAGTTACGCGCGGATGTTGAGGCGTACTGCGGCGCGTTCCACATGCCGGGTGGCGTTTACTAGTCACTAATATATATATATTATTGTTACATGGTGCCTACTACTACTACTAAGAGTTTCGAGCGCTTCAATTTTCTTTCGATTTTAGAGATTAAACACCTCCCGCGCTTTCGTAATGTCTAACAGTTCGCACATTCCCGGTTCGAAACCATCTTTCAATACGAACCCAGCAAAACTTGATCGGTGTAATTCGATTACCATACAACCCAAACCTTCGAAGAACATTTTCTTTACTTGGTGAAACTTACCTTCCGAGAGGGTAATCGTTGCCTTTGCGGCGTCTGTTTTATGAATTTCGAGTTTCGCCGGTAAGCACGCTTTTGGTTCTCCCGAAAGTTTCATCGTTCCTGACGCAAATAACGAAATCGAAGAGGATGGAATCTCTCTATCGCACGTCACCTCGTACACTTTTTCTACCTTTTTAGAAGTGTACGCGTGTAATAACTTCCCGTCGTCCGTGAAGAGAAGGACCCCGGTCGTGTCTTTATCGAGGCGTCCAACGGTGTTGATCTCGGGAACTCTGTTTAACCATCTCTCTATTCTTTCCTTACCATTTACTGCGTCGTCCTCATCCATTAGAGTCGCTTTCATTAGTTCATCGTACACGTTATTTCCTTCCTCTTTTTCTTTCGAGCAGACGCAGTTTTTCGGTTTGTGAAATAAAATCAACACCCCGTCGAGTTCGTTGGATTCTAAATGTCGTCCGTCGATGAGTACGTCGCTCGGGTCTACTTTCTCCGACGGAGATTTAATTTCTATCGTCGAATTGGAAGACAGAGAGAGTCGATTTCTGTTTAGAAATTCAGTCTTCACGCGACTCCTTCCATCGCAGTATCCCAATCTCGAGACCAGTCGGTCGACTCGTTCTTTCTTTCTGCCGCTGCTCTTTTTCTTTTCGTTTTCGTTTTGTTTCTCGTTTTTGTCTGTTTTCGTCGTTGCCTTCCAGACAAAAACCAATCTTCCTTTTCCTCTTCCTCTCACAAACCATCGACGGCACAGATTTTCGTCGCGAGGACAATACTGTTGATTCGTTATGTGATATTGTCTCGCCAACATGAAAAGCGTGATGTGCTATGTTTCTTTTCTTCCCGTCGTCATTTCCTATCTATGAGTATGAGGCAACTCTTCAAAATCACTCGTACGAGTAAAAAAAAGTTGTTCCTTCTGCACAAAGACAAAAACTCTTTCTGCTCCAATTTAAATAGGTTTTGGTGGTGAGTTTTAAAACAACGACAAACCAATTTTCTCCAAATTTTATTGTCGGCGGCCGTTTTGAGAGAGAAAGAAGGTGAGAGAAGAAAGGATACGACGACGACGTGAGAGAAGGAGTAAACGACGCAATCTTCTCTTTT
>Ga0181597_10002191_pt1 | contig 21264 bp, 9 predicted proteins | sample 041ome_5_FD_148647 | JGI IMG/M metagenome (GOLD analysis project Ga0181597, IMG submission 148647) | Coastal salt marsh microbial communities from the Groves Creek Marsh, Skidaway Island, Georgia - 041403US metaG (spades assembly) | ecosystem: Environmental > Aquatic > Marine > Intertidal zone >...
TGTGTTTGAAACAAACATCGTCGTTATCATTCACGACCAAACCCCACAAAGAATCTCTCTCCCCAACGTCTCCTCTTCCGCGCTTTTTTGCGCGCCTCGTGGTCGCTCCAGACAAAGAAGAACGAGAAGAACGCGTCATTCTTTCTCTCTTTTTCCCCTTGAAAGCGTGGGGAAATTGTGCCGCATTTCTCGCCACTAAATCTCGTCCCCTAATGCACGGACGACGGCGAACACTCCTCTCCGGGCTGTCGCTCCTTCGACAACAAAGGAGGAAGCGTTTTCCCGTCCTCGAGTGTTATTCTTGCCCGTCAGATACTACTCGCGACAGAAACAGTGGTGGTGTTCGGTTCGTTTCGCGACGATGGTGGTCGTCTTCGGGAACATCAACACCAAACGCAGAAGCGGAAACCCGCGTGAGCTTTGCAGAGTTGAAATCCAAAACGAAACACTTATACAATCAAATCCCGATCGAAAACGTCCGGAACTTTTCCATCGTCGCACACATAGACCACGGGAAATCAACTCTGGCGGACAGATTGATGGAACTGTGCGTGGCAATCGAGAGTAACAAGACGGGGAAGAGTGGTGTTGGTTCTGTGCCTCAACTGCTGGACAGACTCCCCGTGGAGAGGAAACGAGGGATAACGGTGAAAGCGCAGAGCGTGGCTTTGTTGTATCGACACTCGCGAGACAGAATGGTCGGAAGGAAAGAAGGAAAAGAGAGCGGCGAGAATATGTATAAAGATCCGTCGAAGTGGTACTTGTTGAATTTAATCGACACTCCCGGACACGCGGATTTCAGCTTTGAAGTCTCTCGCTCGCTGAGCGCCTGTCAAGGATGCGTGTTGTTGGTGGACGCGACGCAAGGGGTACAAGCGCAGACGGTGGCGACGTTTTATCAAGCGTTCGAGAAAGATTTGAAGATTGTAGCGGCGTCGAACAAGATCGATTCGCCGTTGGCGGATGTGGAAGGGAGCGAGAGGCAGATGGAGATGATTTTTGGAATTGAGAAAGCGTCGAGGATTTCGGCGAAGAGCGGAGAGAACGTGGGGGAGATTTTGGATAGGATTGTGGATGAGATTCCGCCGCCGCCAATAGCAACGACGGCGGCGGATTCCTCACCGGATGATGGTAATTTTCTTCGAGCGTTGTTGATTGATTGCGATTTCGATAAATATCGCGGCGCGGTTAGCGTCGTCCAAGTCGTCGATGGCGTTCTCAAAGTTGGCGACGCCATCGAGTCGTTTGAGTCGGGGAGGAAAGCGGAAGTGTTGGAGCTTGGCGTGCACGCGCCGGAGATGATGTCGTTAAAATCGCTTCAAAAAGGGAACGTCGGGTACGTAATAACGTCCGACCGCGATGTCAAGGCGCAAAGAGTTGGGGATACGTTATTCAACCGAAAAGAACGAAAACGAGAAGCGGTGACGCCTTTAGTTGGATTCAAAATGGCGAAACCGATGGTGTTTCAAGGGATCTTCCCGTCCTCGGCGGATGATTTTGAGAAATTGCGCGAATCTGTTTCACGATTGACGTTAAACGACGCTTCCGTAGAGGTCTTTCCGGAAGTTTCTGCCGCGTTAGGTCCGGGATTCCGATGCGGATTTTTAGGATTGCTCCACGCGGAAGTATTCACGGACCGATTGCGAGAAGAGTTTGATTCCGACGTCGTCGCCACGGCGCCGACGGTACCGTACAAACTGACCAAAATGTTCAACAAAAGCAACGCGAAAGAACTTATTCTCGCGGATAGCGGTGACAACAACGATGAGCTCGATCCCGACGACCAAAAAATCGAAGGCATCAAATCCGTCAACGTTATCACATCCCCTCTCAGTCTGGAAGCCAACGCCGGTTTACCTCGCGATACGAGAATCCAGGAACGTTTAGTGGAGGCAACCATAATTGTTCCCACTGAATATACGGGCAAAATACTCGAATTATGCAACGAACGAAGAGGCGAAGCCTTGGAACACTCGCAAATCGACAGTCTCCGCGCGATGCTCCGTTACAAACTCCCCTTGGGCGAAGTCGCCTCTGACTTCGCCGACGAACTCAAATCTCGAACCAGCGGCTACGCAACCTTCGATTACGAACTCGCCGGCTGGCAATTCGCCGATATCTGCCGTCTCGACGTCCTGGTCAACGGCGAAGTCGTCGACGCCATGGCCACCCTCTGCCACCGCTCCAAAGCCGTCGACATTGGCAAAAAAATGGTCAAAAAAGTCAAAGAAGCCTTACCGAGACAGATGTTCGAAGTCGCCGTGCAAGCCTCGCTCTCGGGTAAAATCATCGCTCGAGAAACCGTCTCCGCGATGCGCAAAAATGTTCTCGCCAAGTGCTACGGCGGAGACGTCTCGCGCAAGAAAAAACTGTTGCAAAAACAAAAAGACGGCAAGAAGAGAATGCGCAGGATGGGCAACGTCGACATCCCGGCGGACGCTTTCGCCGGCTTGTTGAGCGCGAAGTAGTAGGAGTAGGGTAAAATAAATAAACGTATTTTTTAGAAAAGTAGTAGTCATAGAGAGCAGTAGTAGTAATAGTGTAGCAGAGTTCTCGCGTGCGAGAGCGTAGAGTGATGATGTTGTGTAAAACGAATATTCAGCGATGTGCGTCCTCGCAATACCATTGAGAAAACTGAACACCAAAACTTCAAAGAATTCAACACGCATTCGTAGTAAAAAGCAAACGGTGAAGAAGAGCGCACGAACATGCCTGCCTCCTCACCACCACCACCGCCAAACAGCAACAACAGCGTCGCGCATTCGTCTCCTCTTTTACATCGCGTTTCGGTCGCTCGACTCCCCGAAACGACGACATCATCATCATCATCGACGACGCAAAATGCGACCAAATTCTTCGTCCAAATCACGACGCAATCGAACGCGAAAAACTACGTTGCCAAGTGCCGGAACCACCGTACTCCTGCGAAAAAGAAGACGAACGAGAAGAACAGTAAACGGGAGAAGACTTTTATGAGAGAAGAGGAGGAGGAAACGGAGGAAGAGGAATACGAATCTCTGTTTCGCGTGAAGAGAGAATTTCCGGACGATTTCCTCTCGTTTCGAAACGAATTGCGAAAGGCGTATCCGGGGTGCGTGGTGCCGAAACTGTTTCGTCGTCCGAGTCGACGCGACGATGAGAAGGCAGACGAACAAGGACAACAACAAGAGGGCGACGCGGAGCTCTTTTTGCGCCGGTGCTGCGAGTCGCCGACGATTGCGCTGTCGAGGATGTTGGAGAGCTTTTTGACGGAAGGCGTGTTTACGGCGTCGGCTGTCGCCGCGAGTACTGTCACGACTACGAGTTCCGGATTGGATGCCGAGTTAAAAGAAGTTTGTAACGTGTTGGCAGAGGACGCGGATGTGAGAGCGGTGAAGGAAGAGCAGGAAAGGCGGGGGCGGTTTTCGGCTTCAGCGTGGTTCGCGTCACTATTTAACAGCGGAGGTGCGAGTGGGAGTAATAGAGGCAGCGCGAAAGAGAGGAAGTACACGCGAACTCGGCACACGGTGCTGAAAGATGAAGATCCGACGTATTTACAAGTGATCACCTACGCCTCGAAGCTCGACGAGCAGTGCGAAGCTTTCGTGCGAAGCGCGGAATTGTACATCGATCAGCTCGAAAAACGCGTGAACGCGACGAAACTACGAGATTTAGGCGAGGCAGCGTTGAAGATGGGACAGAGCGAAGAAGGTTGGGGGAAAGCTCTACAAAAACGCTCAAAAAATTATTCCTTGGGGTACACCTTGCACGCACTTTCCGATTGCGCGGAATCGATGACATTCACGGGTACAGCGAGTGAGTTGAGGGCGTGTGAAGCGCTTCGTACTTTAGTTCCGTCTTTTGAAGATTGCAGGCAACGCGTCGAAGCGATTCGAGAAACGTTCGAAGATCGGACGACGGCGCTTTTGCACTACCAAATCGCCTGCGACATTTACGACGAGGTCATCGAGACGCACGGACGCGCCGTGGCAAATATACATCCGGAGTGCTTGGAAGCTGACGCTAAGAGAGAGATTAGGCGCAAGACGTATGATCTTATCGTCGAAAGAACGAGGGAAGAATATGCTCGCTGGCACGCGAGCATTGGAGTTGATATGACGCGCTCCTTGAGAGCGTTTGCAAAGACGCGCGCCATACTGTGTCGACAGGACGCGGAATGTTGGGAAATGATGCTGAGAGACCCCATAGGCGACGGTGACGTGAAAATGGACGATAGAGTAGGAGTAGATGATCGAGCCGAACGCGAAATAGAAGCTGCGGTGCGAGAGGGTGGTCGCGAACAACAACCTCGAGGAAAGCTATTGAGCACGAAGGAAAAGTTACTCCTGGAAAAGAATGCGAGACGAATACAACGCATGGAAAAACGACGTAAAAAAGAAGAACGAGAAGTACTCAGAGCGTGGAAGAGAGAGGCAAAGGAGGCTATCGCCAATGGACAAAACGTGCCTGAAATGCCTACGTTGAATGAAGAGAAGACGAAGACGAAGAATGGTAATAGTAACGGCGATGCTGAGAACGGAAACGAAGAAAACACAAAGAACGATTTTGGTGGAAAAGACAAAGCTTTTTCTTCTTCTGCTTCTTCTTCTTCTTCTTCTTCCATGCCTTCATCAGCGACGACGACTGCGACGAAGACAACATCGTCGTCTCTTTTTAATTCAGTCGAAGAATCGTCGAGGCGGGAGTTGAACGTGTCTGTGGAAGTATCGGAAGGTGCGAACTATGCTCCAAATGTTACAAAAGGAGAAGAGCAGCAGCAGCAGCAGCAGCAGCAAGAGAAGTCGTCACAAAAAATTTTGCTTTCGAGACCGCCGCCAGAACCGTTCGCCGCTGTGAAAACGGAAGAAGCGTCGATTAGCGAAGGTCTCGCCGCGATGAAAATGGCCGCAGCGGCTGAAGACGAGAACGATTCCGAAGAATGGAGCGACTAGAACGTCGACAGAGTATCAATGTTTTACAATAATGTGTAATAATAAAAGCAGTGCTATATATTTAACTACGTCGAGCGAAGAAGGACGCTTTCGTGCACCTCTTTAGGCGGGATTGAAAATGTCTCTCTGGAAGAGTTCAAGCGATCGTCCACGACTTCGCTGGCGAGCTTTCCGCTTAAAATTGCGCCTTCCATGCTCCCTAAATACTTTTGTGACGTGAAATCTCCGGCGAGAGTGAAATTCCGTATCGGCGTAGATTGAGAGGGGCGAAATTTGTTCCGCCCGGGTATCGCTCGGTACACCGAACGAGGCGTTTTGACGACAGCTGATTTCAATAAATTGGCGTTTTTTATTTCGTCGGGAAACAAGCGCTCGAGTTCGAGCATGGTCGCCGCGACGATTTCTTCGTCGGATTTTTTGATCCAGTTGACCTCCGCGCCGCTTTGGGCGTCGCAAGGCGCAAAGACGAGTTCGAGCATCGTCTTCTCTTTGTTTTCGTACTCTTTGCAACACTCGCTCATGTCAGCGTACACGCTGAGTAACGTTGATCTCGAGAAGACCAAGCCGTCGTACGGTCGAAGCTTCCTATCGAACCACAAGTGTACGTTGATAACTGGAACACCGGAGAGTTCGTCCAGTTGTTTGAAAAAAGGCATCGTTTTCCACGCGGTTGGAAGGTACAGTTTTAAAGCGTCGACAGACATGGCCGAAACATACATATCTGCCGTCATGATTTCATCTCCTTCACCTACGCGAACGCCGATGACTTCGTTGCTCGCTTCGTCGATCATAATCTCCCGCAAAGGCATCCCGACGATAACCTCTCCTTTGGTCCCATTCTCGTTGTTACCTTCGATGTACTCTTTCATCGGCTTACACAACCTATCGGGCTGATTCCCGTCTAAAAAAGCCGTTTTTGACCCGTCCGTTTCGTTAATAAACCGGTTCATCGCGGTTAAAATGACCGTCATGCTCAACTTATCCGAGTCTATGAAATCTAACGCCTTCCCCATCGCGATGAACAATTCCTCCGAAACTCTCTCCGGCATCCCATTTTTCTTCATCCACTCGCTCACGGAAAGTTCATCCTGCGCGTCGATATACTCTTGTCCACCAATAAGCATCGGTAACAGCGGCACGCCCGTTTTTATCTTCTCCTCCCAACTCAACATCTTATCGTTTTGTAAGATCGCTGCGGCCATATTAAACGGCGCCGGTACATTCTCCGGGAACCAAAACTCCGTAAACTCCCCCGGGTAATCTTGCATCGCGAAACACATCGTGTGTTTCTTCCACTGTAACCGGTCTTCGATGTTTAATTCCTTGAATAAATTCATCATGTTCGGGTACGCGCCGAAGAATATATGCAGACCGGTTTCGATCCAATCCCCGTCTTTGTCTTGCCAGGCGGACACTTTCCCGCCTAAAATTTTCATCCTTTCAACCACTTTCACAGAGTAGCCTAAATCGGTGAGATATTTCCCAGTAGATAAACCAGCTAACCCGCCTCCGATGACGATGACGCTTTTCTCTTTGTTCTTTCCCGAGTAGTTCTTGGAAAGCTTTCCTGAGAGTTGTTTCGCGCGTTGATAGTTCTCGTTAGAGGTGACGTCCAAGTTTGGTTTTGGATAATCTTTTGCTTTGCATCGGACATTTGTTCTCGTTGTTCTTCTTCTTCTCGACGACGACGACGAACACGACGCTTTGCTCGTCCTCGCCAACGATGATGCGTTCCTTCCGTTCATGGTAGTGTTGATGCGTGTTGTGCTTTAATGCGCGTGCAATAACAGAATGAAGTAATTTGTTTCCAATTTGCGATACAAAAAACTCCCCCAACTGCCACGTAAAGAAAGAAGAAGAATGAATCTCCTCCCTCCGTTTTCGTTCCTCTTTCTCTTCCTTTTGACGACTTTGACGAGGAGAGTTTCGGTTTTAGTTTCGGTGAGCGCGGTGAGACCTCCTCCGGAAGCGCAGCCGCTGATCGATGCCGCCTTAAAGTTGGAGTCAAAGTCAGACCGCTTCGGGGAAATCAATCTCGTCAACGACATCGAAGAGGAAGAAAGAAAGGACGACGATGCACCCGTGTCTTCCTTTTCCGAGGAGAATAACAACATAAACAACAAATATTTAAACGCAGAAACCGAGTTACCTCGATGCGCGATGCATTTATACCGGCACATATCGAAAGTTGGAGGGACGACTATTCGCTTCATTTGGGACAAAAACGTCGTCATGGGAGACTGGGAGTATCCAATAATATACGGCTTCGAAGAGCAACAGTGGACGGATTTATTACAAAGATGGAAAGCCGCAGCCGAGAAATTTAAGTCAGGAGAACGCTCGGTTGGACCTCGGACGCTTGTGGAGTTGAGAGGGAACTGGCCGTCGAATTGGCCGGCGCAACATTTCCAGACGCGGATTATGCCGGATATCGACGGTTTGAAGAAAGAATTCGGCGAAGGGTCGGGGTACGGATGCGAGATCACAACTTCGGTGTTAATTCGCGAACCGACGAGTCAAACGTTATCGTTTTACGAGTATTACATTAGGAAGCAGCAAGAGCAAGATCCGGGAGAGACGAAAAAGATGTGGCCAGGGGTTGTCGGGAAGGAAAGTTGGGGATACGATATCGGCGATTACGTGGCGAGCGGGAGAGCGACAAACGGACAAGTGAGAGAGATTTTGGGGAATAAATGTACGAGTAATTTGAGAGAACCTGGATACGAGACGGAGTGGATGGATGCGACGAATAAACCGGTGAGGACGCACGCGCGGCCAATAAGTAAGGAGTGCGAAATCACCGAGAGCGATTACGAGCAGTTTGAGAAAGTTCTCAAATGGTTCGATATCGTCGGCACGACGGATAACTTTGACCACTTTTTGTTGACGCAAAGCCGCACGGCTGGTGTTCGATATCCGCAGTATAAAAAATCAAATTCAGGAAAGCACAAACGAGAGTGGGACCCGGAGGTAAAGGCGAAAGTAGAGCACGCGACGACGTTCGATAAAAGAGCGCACGAGTTGGCCAAGCGGTTGCAACGCGAGCAAGTGGAAAAACTCTACGGCAGTTGGGAAACGTTGGACGAGCGATTCGTCAAACCGTTCAAATCGAAAACCGAAGGACAGTTTGTCGGCGGCAAACCTCCAAAAAGTCTCTACAAGTGGGTAAAAACGAGCGAAGCGATGGCCGTGGACGCCGCGCCGGTCGTTCCAGACTGTTGGACCGACGATACCGGAGGCGGTCAAGCGACCGCATACATCGTCTTCGAGCCCGTCGCCATGGTCGATAAAAGCGTGAATTTGCACTGCATCAAAGGATGTAACTTTGATTCTTAGTGTGTGAGAGAGATTATAATACTATTATAGCTGTTTTGTATCTGAGCGCTCTTCGCATCTCTCTTTCTTTCTAAAGGGCAGTCGCTTCATTTTCTCGTCAGAATTTGGGAAAAAGAATATAAAATTCACTTTCGAGGACGACTTTTTACCGACTGCGGAGTAAAGGAAAGTCTCGCGACTCGTGGTTCTTCTTGGCGCGTCTCAAACATTTTCGATGATACTGTCGTGCCAAGGTTTCATCTTGTTTCTCTTCTCCTGCGTCGTGGTGATGACGACTTCGACGGAGATGAATGCATTCGTTTCGGGAGATTCTTCAATTCAATTATACTCAAAAGAAGACATCAAGAAGCAATGTTTCAACGCCATGCGCGACTTTGATCCACCGTGCAAATTTCAGACGATTTTATACAGCGTAAACAGCTCGCATCCGGAAAATTGCGCGCATTGCGTCGCGGAAAGGGGTAACTTTGGCGGGAGTGCTGACACGCGTTTTCGTAACAGAATTAGTGGAAGTGGTCTCTCTGCTAGAGCTTTTGCGGGCGAAGACGACGAGGGCGAGAGTGACGACGAAGAAGACAAATGCCCGCTCGGATGGTCCGGTGTGGATTGCTCCGTGTGCGATGTGTCCAATTCGTGTCCGTCTATCGTGGTAAACGGGAAAAAACGGAACCCGATTGGATGCACGAAGGATTGTTTTTTACCGACGACGGAGGAATTGTCGATACCGAGGAGGACGAAAAATTTGGACGCGGATCAAAACCGATTAGTTCCCGAGGCGAGCTTTGAAGCCGGGAAGGTGTTTTCGTGTCAATGCGGAGGAGATGCCAAGACGGATTCGTATTGTATGTTTCAGAAGGATCAGTCGTTTTTGTTTCACGTGGTCGCGGCGAGCGGAATGAAGGAGAGGGAGGAGGAGGAGTTGAAAGTAGGGGTGTCGTCGTCTTTCGAAGAAGCGGCGAGAATAGGAATGAGGGCGAGTGATAGTATTAGAAGTGGAACGAATAGTAACGGTGATAACAGCCGAGAAGTTGAGATCAACGTGCGCGCGTACGGTGGTATGCCTACGCAAGATAACGGTAATTATCCGGAGTGGAAATACAAATTCGCCTCTGCGGCGGTATGGGACGCAAATTTTACAAAGTGCACGTACAGCGTGGAGAAATGCAGAGCACCGTATCCGAGCGATCACACGTGCGTGTTGTATGATTGTACGGCTGGGAAAACGGCGTGTCCTCCGTCCGATGTCGAGAAGTGTCCTGGTAGAACCGCCATGAAGTGTGGGACGAACGAAACGGACAACTCTACCGATACGCTTTTTTGGCAACATCCCTGCAACCCACTCGTGACACCGGTGAGTGATCGCGGGATGCAATTTTGGTGCGATATTAATGCGACAAAAACAAGCGACGGCAGTAACGTGTGTTATTGGACGCAACCGGGAGTAATTCCAACGCTGGCGGTAACTTGTAGGGTAGGTAATTGCGTGTACGAAGAGCAGACGATGGCGAAAGAAAATTGGTGTTCGTTGGAGGAAACGGTGCCAGTATATTGGACGGGCGATGCGTTGACGCGAGCGTTTATGTTGTTGTTCGTGTCCCTAATAATAGCTGGGATGGTGATGTACGTCCTTTGGGAGCGGAAGCAAAGATATAACGAAGAAGACGAGGAAGAATCGGACGTTGTTGTCCGAGATGAAGATTTGAACACAGAAGCGCTCTTGAATGACTCCGCGGCGTATTCCGACGACGGGTATAGCTCTGTGAATAATGAGTCATCATCATCGTCGTCGAGTAGTGATGCGGATGGCGATGACGATGTTAGCAACGACAACGAAAGTTTTGAAGAAGAGAACGGCGAGGAAAAGAAGACCAAGAAAAATCCCGCGAGGAGGAAGAGGAGTAGACGAACGTCGTCGTTATCGACGCAAATACCACAAAGATCGTCGAAAGATATGATGGTACTTTCATGGCGACATCTTTTTGTCGACGCGAGCGTTAAAAACGATAGGAAAAAAAGCACGAAACACATTTTAAGGGACGTTTCTGGTATGGCTGGTCCGGGAGGCGTGTTTGCCGTTTTGGGACCGAGCGGCGCGGGTAAATCAACACTCATCGACACACTCGCAGGACGCACGCCACCAGATAGAAACGTTCGAGGCGCGATATATTTAGACGGACAAGTTGCCTCAAACGTTGGTTTACGTGCTGCGAGCGCGTGCGTGACCCAAGATGACGTTTTGCCAGGCACAAGTACAGTTTGGGAGCACTTGTTGTTCCACGCGACGCTTCGTATGCCGATCGGTACGTCTACGAACGCTCTCCGTCGTCGCGTTGGCCAAACCATGCGCGACTTAGGCATCGAGAAACTTGCAGACTCTCTGATTGGCGACCAGTTTTCTCGCGGTCTGTCTGGTGGCGAGAAGCGTCGCGTCTCCATCGCGACTGAGCTTCTCATGTCTCCGGGCATAATGTTTCTGGACGAGCCTACGACTGGGTTGGACTCGACGAACGCGGCGAAGGTTGTTGACATTTTGTCCAAACTCGGCTCTCGCCACGGCGTGACTGTTTTGTTGTCTATTCACCAGCCTCGTCCGGACATCTTTCGTTTGTTGGACCGCATTTTGATTCTTTCGAGCGTTGGATCTGTTGTATATAGTGGCCCTTCAGTATCAGCGAAAGGATTCTTTGAGTCTTTGGCGTACGTACCGCCTCGACCGCGAGACGTGCACGTTGCAGACTTTATATTGGACGTTGTCATCAACTCGCCGGAAAAGATTGTCGCGAAAGTCTCCGTCGATTTTCTAAAATCAGAGATTGCGATTGAAAACGAAGAGCGTCAGCGCGCGCTCATGGCTGAATTTGGTCAAGAGGTCTCAAATGAAGCAGAAATTGTCAATACGAGAAACAAATATGCAGCTCCGTTCTCGAAGCAGTGTCGTTGGTTGTGTGGTCGATACGTCAGGCGCATGTATCGTCATCCGTTTCTTATTTACGTGCACGTAATGGCAACTTTTCTCGCGGCGCTTGGCGTTGGCTTGATTTTCAAAAATGCGGCGTTGAATCAAGGCGGCATTCAAAATAGGATGGGCGCGTTGTTCTTCATTCTCATCTTTCTCACGCTCATGTCGCTTTCTTCACTTCCAGTGTGGAAAGAAGACCGCCTCCTCTTTATTCGAGAACGAGCGAATCGAGTGTACGGAACGAACGCGTACTTTGTTTCAACTGTCTTGTTTGACATCTTGCCAATGCGTGTCGTTCCGCCGTTTTTGTTTGGCTTTATCACGTACGGTATGATCGGTTTGAACGAAGGCGGGGAGTTGAATTTACTCGCTTTTGTCGTTGTGCTCATCTTGACGAATATTGTTGCGACGTGTCTTTGCATGGCAATCGGCGTGTGCAGCCGACGAGTCGCGGACGCCAACGCTGTCGCCAGCTTATGTTTTCTAACATCCATCTTATTTGGTGGATTTTTGCTTAACAAAGATGAAATTCCAAGTTCATTTCGATGGCTCGCTGCAGCGAGCTTCATTTCTCGGGGCTATGAAGCGCTCGTGGTTAACGAGTTTGCTTCAAATCCAAAGACGTTCACGCTCACGGAATCCTGGAGTAACGACGACGACACAAATTCTACAAAACTTCCGAATGAAGTTCCCGTGCCGGGCGAGAAGGTGCTTTTTACTTTTGGATTTCATCCAAGCCTAGTCGTAAACGATGTCGTTTGGTTGTGCGGAGAAGCAGTTTTGTTCGCATCGGTGAGTTTCTTCGTCTTGAAGCGCTCAGATTTTGCGAGCGGCGGAGGCGACGGCGGCAGGAAGAAGAGTATTAAAAGCTCTTCTTTTCTCTCGCGGTTGAGAACATGTTTTGGAATAATTGCATCGTCGACACTTTCTCCCTCGACATCATCTGCTGGAGATTTAGATGGTACAAATAACGATTTGCTCGCGAGACGGGTAATTGAAAGTTTATCGCCAGGAGGTAGCGAGCGCGCAGCGTTGCTCGATGCCGCCATGGACGAGTGGCGACAAGATGAAAGCGAGGAAGCACCGGGTTCCGTTTCTTCTTCTTCTATATTTGTCGATGCAGACAATCATGTTCAGCACGCGCGAACGGATTCGCTCGTTTCGGGTGATGAAAACTTGTCCGCGAATGCGCGAAGAACGTCTGAAACTACGGCTTCTGAATTTGAAGATGCACACGATAAAGAAGGAGAAGAAGAGGGAGAAGGTTTGAGCGAGCATCTTCTGTCGATTAACAATGACGATGACAGTGCATTCACGCCATTAACATCATCACTAGTTATCGACGACGAGCCAAAGCCATCGCCGGCGTTCTCCTTCAGTCGCGTCACGTGCGAAGTGAAAGTTTGGACACGGGGGAAGCAGAGACGTAAAGTCATTCTTCGAGGTATAACCGGCATAGCCGGCGGTGGACGTTTAGGCTTTTCGCAGTCGATGCGTGGCGCCGCTTTTGAAGATAACGCGAAAAGTGCCTTTGCAATATTAGGTCCATCGGGTGCAGGAAAATCGACGTTATTGGATATTTTAGCTGGCAGAAGCGCAGAGCATCAGAAAAACTTCACCGTCGGAGGGAAAATCCGAATCAACGGCGCAGAGACAACGAGTACCGAGAGACGAGAGATGAGCGGATACGTGACCCAAGATGACGTTTTGCCAGGCACAAGTACAGTTTGGGAGCACTTGTTGTTCCACGCGACGCTTCGTATGCCGATCGGTACGTCTACGAACGCTCTCCGTCGTCGCGTTGGCCAAACCATGCGCGACTTAGGCATCGAGAAACTTGCAGACTCTCTGATTGGCGACCAGTTTTCTCGCGGTCTGTCTGGTGGCGAGAAGCGTCGCGTCTCCATCGCGACTGAGCTTCTCATGTCTCCGGGCATAATGTTTCTGGACGAGCCTACGACTGGGTTGGACTCGACGAACGCGGCGAAGGTTGTTGACATTTTGTCCAAACTCGGCTCTCGCCACGGCGTGACTGTTTTGTTGTCTATTCACCAGCCTCGTCCGGACATCTTTCGTTTGTTGGACCGCATTTTGATTCTTTCGAGCGTTGGATCTGTTGTATATAGTGGCCCTTCAGTATCAGCGAAAGGATTCTTTGAGTCTTTGGCGTACGTACCGCCTCGACCGCGAGACGTGCACGTTGCAGACTTTATATTGGACGTTGTCATCAAATCATCCAAAGAAACGACGTCGCGCGTGTGCAGAGACTTTGCGGTTTCAGACATCTTCACGCTCAACGAAAACACGATAGAAATGCTCGCTATTGAAGCGTCGTCGGATGCAGTCGTGGGAAATGACGACGCTGATGACGAAGAACGAGGAAACAAAACAAAAGGTAGCGGTAGTGCTTGTTCCTCGGCAAAGAAATGTCTCGCGCCGATGAAGGTTCAGATTCAGCAACTCCTCGCACGTTTGCGCAAAAATGCCACTCGGCACCCATTTTTGATTGCCACGCACTTCATCGCGACGCTTTTCACAGCCATTGCGCTCGGTGCAATATTCTATCAGTGCGGTCGAGACACCGGCGGCGTGCAGAATCGAATGGGATGTTGTTTCTTCATCCTTCTATTCCTTACGCTTATGTCACTCTCCTCCCTCCCCGTGTGGAGAGAGGACGACTTATTGTCCAGGCGCGAGATTCTCGCCGGTGCGTACGGCGTGGATGGTTATTTCGTTAGTCAAATCGCTTTCGATGTGATTGTCGTTCGGGCCATTCCGCCTTTGTTCTTCTCTCTCGCCACGTATTTCTGCGTCGGTTTACACTTGAATTTTTTCTCGTTTGTAAACTTTACGTTCGTGTGCGTGTTGACAAACATCACGGCTTCGGCGTTATGTACTTGCGTGTCCATCGTAACACCATCCAATGCGTCCGCAAATGTCGTCGGTATGCTGTTATTGCTCGTGAACGTAGTGTGCGGCGGGTTTCTACTCAACGAGGAACAACCGCGAGCGAAAGCGGCGGACGGGAGTGGCAATCGCCACATCTTTGTTAAAATCTTGACGAGATTAAGCTTTATTAACCACGGTTTTCAGTCTATGATGATTGGCGAATTCTTAGACGCGGGAACTTTTTATTTTACGCCGAAACTGGTCGAAAGTGATCCATCCAAGAAATCTTCTCCGTCGTCTGGCGGCGGCGACGTACGCGTTCCGGTTTCCGGTAAAGAAGTCTTGGATTTCTTCTCCTTCGGGTCCACGAGAAGTGAGATGCGAGTGCACGTGGTCGCATTGGCCTCGTTAGCGTGCGCGTATTTAGCCATCGCGTACTTTTTGCTCAAGTTTAGAGTCAGGCATTAGATATTATAGATTGTAGTTCATTAGATGTACTGGAGGTAGTTCAAGTGATTCGCTCGCTTTCATTCGTAAGTAAAAAATTCAATATTCGTTTTTATTATTATTCGTTGTCGTCAAAGCTGTCGAAAGCATCTCTCGCCATCGCTCCGGCAGCTTCTTCGCGGTGAATTTCTCGTTCGCACTTCTCGTCTTCTTCCGGATGTAATCCATCCACGTGCGACATAGTTCTCAACGGTCTCAACTCTTTCGTCATGCACAAGTGTCGTCCGCTGCTTTCTTCTCTGATGTCAAAGACCGAATCGGTGGAATCTCCGGAGGAGGAAGCGCCAAAACTCGCCGCGGTGGCCGAGAAGCTCTTTTCAACCACCCACCCATCGGCTTCCATGTTTCGCAACGCCTCGGTGGCTTCTTTCATCGCTCGTCTCGCGTCATCGAACGACCTACACTTTGAGAAATCAATCAGTTCGTTCGGATCGACTTCCTCTCGCAAGCAGTTGACGTTCAAACCTTCGTTCATTAAATCTTCAAAAGACATGAGACGAAAGATAAAATCGCCCTCAGGTTTCCTTTTCAAAACTCTCCCGAGATCATCTTCTAACCATCGCCAATTACCGTCGATGTCTTGTGCGAGGTGGAGTTCGAGCGGAAGCTTCATCTCGGCGATGTAATTCGCGTCGCCGCCTAATAAAGCTTCCAACAAATCCTCGTCGTCTTCGTAGTACTCTTCTTCGTCGTCTTCGTAGTACTCTCCTTCGTCTTCAAAGCTCCCACCAGTCTCTTTCCGTTCCGAATCGTATCTCTCTTCGATGCGCATGTAATGTTCCGTCTCTCTCAAAAAATCTTCGTGCGTGATTTCCAAGTCATCTTCGTCCAAATCTTCAAAGTCTATGCCGAGAAACGAAAGCGCCTCGTCGTAGCCTTTCGCGTGTTTCGGCAAACACAAAACGTTCACATAGTTCCCAAGAAAATCAGAAACCGTATCCGGCACTCTCGACGAGCATAACTCTTTATACGCTTCCACCGCGTTGACGTAATCCAAGACGCGTTGTAACTTCACAGAAGATCTTGCCGCGTTATCTCTCGCCTCTTCCACCGCCCACTCTTTCTCTTCGATTAAAAGCTCCAATCGTTTCTTTTGCGTTTCGAATTGTTCTTTAGAGAGTATCGTGGTCTCGTGCTTCGGGGCTTGATCTTCATCTTCTTCCACGTCTTCTTCCTCCTTCTTCGACGAACACGTCTCTTCTCCCTCCTCTTTCGTTTTGGTATTATTATTATTAGTAGTATTATTATTATTCGCGGTCGCCATCGTCGTCGCGGTAATCGCGCCGCTGCTCTTCTTCGCGCTCCTCTTCGGCACGGAGCTGTTACTGATCGTCGCGTTCTCTTTCGTCGTCATTGTTCTCGTCGCGTTGTTGTTGTTGTTGTTCTTATTAGTATCATTACTTTTCTTCTTCGTCGCTGCTGGGGGCACTTTCTTCTTCTTCGAGTCGCGCGAAGCACTCTCCTTCTTCGTCGGCTGCTGTTCCCGCGCGAACGAAGACGACGACGACGAAGCCGCCGCGTGGTCCTTGTTGTTGTTTCTCCGCGGCAAGTCCATCTCCGGATCCAACTCGTTCTTCGCGCCGGCGTCGACGTGACTCGACGAAGAAGAAGCCTTGGACGACGACGACGACGACGACGACCCGTTGTTGGTACTACTGCTCGCACTGCTCATCTCCTGCTGGTTGTTCTCGTACTTCTTTTCCTCTTCTTCAAAAAAATCTCCTCCTCCCGGTCCCCTCGCGAGCGCGTTCGTTCGCATCGTCCTCCGCCTCCTCAAAGGCACTCCTCCCGAAGGCGACGTGGGCGCATAATTCATTTTCTTCTGAAAGGCTCTCGAGGACTTTGACGTCGAGCACGCGACGCTCATCGCCGAGCGACTCGACGAGTGCATCACCGCGTTGTTGTTCTTTCTCATCGCGGTCGTCGACGAGAGCATCATCGATGCATTCGTCGCCATTTTCTAAGAAACACCAAGCGCGTCTATTGGGGAAAAATCAACGGGAAAAATATCCTTTCTTGTTCAAATTGATTTCTGCTTTGGATTCAAATTCGCGCGAGAAGAAAAGCGAGAGCACGCGTCGTTAGTATCGTCGTCGCGTTGCGAGAGAGTCTTCTCCTCGCGTTCGTGGGTTTGAGACAAACGCGAGTTCGCTTTTAAAGCACTCTTCGCAAAGAGTCGTGGTAGTATATACTCTCTCTTTTTAAGTGAAGATCCACCCGCAACGAAGGCTCTCTCGTAAAGAGTCAACGGAAAAGAAGATACGAAGCAGATATTTCATCGCGCACAAGGTTCTTGTGGCTGCGGTGTCTCGAACATATCTTCTGCGAAAAACTACCTTTTTTTCACAAAGTTTTTACTGTTTTTTCGTTTTTGCGGATCATTAATTTTTTTGTCTGCATCACATGTGAAACGCATATAATCCTTTTGTGTCCGCTCACGACGAAACGCGCGAATGCATTTTTGCCGCGTTTAGAATGCCGATCGTTGATATGCACGCATTCGGAGAGACCGTAGTACTTGGTCGATTTATTATTCGCTTTTCCAACATCGACGCTGCGATCGCCAAAGAGTGTCGACGTCGAAAAGCAGTTCTCTCGTTTTATTCTTTCCAACACTTTTTGCACTTTTTGCACTATTTGACACAGAAAAGAATAAAAAACGTTATTCCACACCGACGACACCGTTGCGGACGAGAACCATATTAAGATCTCTCGACAAGAAACTCGATTCTCTCACTCGGTGCGTCTTCTGTCGTCGTTCCCTTTCTTCGTGGTCGCTTTTCTCTTCTCTCGTCGCGCGCTCTCTTTGATGGTTTGTTGTGCTTCTTCTTTTTATATCTCTCTCTCAAAGGGGAGGAACTTTTTTATTCTGATGATTATTCCCGAGCCAAGAGCGCGCGCGATGATGCCGCGCGCAGCGCGTCCTTCTTCGAATGCTACGTATTCCAGACGAAGACCGCAACGCCGCGATATCGCGCTTTTTCGTCGTCTCGCTTTGACACCAAAAGCCTTCTTCAAAACGGAGGACAAACGCGCGCGTCTCGAGAGGAGAATATAAAAGAAAAAGAGGGTGCTCAGAAGTTGTTCTCGGTGCCGGGAATATTCTCGAGTCGAGGGCGAACGCTTTGAAAACGAAGGAGAGCGCGACGATGACGAGGAGGATGTGTCAGATGAAAGCTTTATCAGGCGGCGACGCGAATGATATCGTTGTTTTTACTACCACGCTCGTCGACGAGAGCGCCGGATGCGGTTTCTCATTGTCGGTGCCGGGAATATTCTCCTTTTTGTTCTTCTTTTTGATGCCTTTGTTTTTGGACGACGAGACCTTTCGAACAACCGTATGAAAGCTGACGAACCACAACGTCACTCACGCTGCTATGATGACTGGCGCGCTCTCTCTATCACAGAAAATGATGATGAAATCTGCCCTCGCGACGATTTTGGTCAGCACCGCGGCTGTGCTCAAAGCCGACGCCGGCGCGCTCAAACTCACGATTCTCTCCATGAACGATCATCACTCCAATCTCGATGCGGATGATCACGATTTGACCGTCTCTGACGCCACCACGAAAGCCGTCACGGGCGAATCGGTGAACGTAAAGCTCGGCGGATTTCCGATGACCGTTGCCGGGATGTCGGCGTTGACGACCTCGGAAGAAGCTGCCGGACAATCCGTGATCAAACTCCACGCGGGAGATGTCATGACGGGCGGTGCGTACTATTCGTGGTTCAAAGGCACAGCTGACGCGAAAATGATGCAACACGCGTGCTTCCATGCTATGGTCATCGGTAATCACGAGTTTGACGACGGTGACCAGAACCTCGCCACTTTCATCGATAATTTGAGCGATGCGGCTGTGTGCGCGACTGGAACCAAAGTACTCAGCGCGAACGTAGTCGCTGGGGCCTCCTCTCCTCTGCAAACCAAGTACGCCAAGTCGCACGTCTTCACTCTAGGGGGAGAGAGCGTCGGCGTCGTTGGCGTGACCATCAAGAGAAAAACGATGGAATCTTCCTTCCCCGATGCAGGTACGACCGTCGAGGATGAGAAGACGGCGGCACAGGCTGAGATTGATGCGCTCGTTGCTTCTGGCGTCGATAAGATCATTCTGCTTACACATATCGGCTACGCGTACGACGTAAGTTGGATGGCGACGCTGAACAACGTCGACGTCATCGTTGGCGGTGACCAACATGAACTCCTTGGCGACGCTTCTGATTTGATGGGGTTTGCCACTCCACACGCCGCATTTCCCGCTGAATTAACGAATGGAAACGGTAAGAAGGTTTGCGTCGTGCAATCTTGGGAGTACTCAAAAACCTTTGGGAAGCTTCGAGTAGACTTCGATGCGAACGGCGATGTCACGAGCTGCTCTGGTAAGCCCCAGTTTGTATATGACTCGACTTCATTCCTCCAAAATCTCGTCGATGCCGCGGGAGAGGACTACACCGAAGCCTTCGACGACGCGAAAAAAACCGCCATGGTTACTCACCTCGATACGCTCGACAACTGGCACGCTGTTACTGCTGACGCCGCTACTGCGGCGTCGTTCGAGACGTACAAAACGCAAGTGGACGTACTCAAGACGCAAAAGATTGCGGACGTGCCCGAAAATATCTGCTTCGAACGCATTCCCGGTCAAGGACGCTCTACGTTATGTGAAACGTCGGCGTCGTATGAACACGGCGGAGCGGCGTGCCAGCTCGTCGCAAAAGGGTTCCTTCACCGCACGAAGAACGCCGATATTTGCGTTCAGAACGGTGGAGGATGCAGGCAGGACATTAGTGCTGGTGATTTCACGAAAGATGACGCGTATTCAATGCTTCCTTTCAGCAACACCATTGTGACGATGGATATGACCGGTACACAGATCATCGCGCTTATGGAAGACGCCCTCGATAATGCGCTTTTTGGCGGGTCCACGGGCGCGTACCCCTACGTCGCGGGACTGCGCATGGACGTCGACATGAACAAGACAAAGGGTTTCCGCGTGTCGAACGTGGAAATTAACTCGCGTCTCGCAGGATCCTGGGCCGCCATCGACATAACCAAAACGTACGTTGTTGGTACGAACAACTACATCGCCGCTGGCAAAGACGGATACTTGACGTTTGGCGAGGTCACCGGAGTTGATTCTTACATGAATTACGCGCAGACAATGATGGATTACGCGGAAGAGGTGAAAACTCTCACCGCGCCGGCAAAAGCGGAAATGACGACACAATCGTACATCGCCCCGGATGGTACTGCGCACACCGTTGTAACGCCTCCGGCGAGTTCGGGCGCCACCATTTTTGGTCACGCCGTCGCGCTCTTCGCTTTTGTTGGCGCCTTCGCTGCGGTGATGTAGAGAAAAAGACTATTATGACTGCCCGAAGAAGAGAGGAAAGAATCAGAAGCCAGAAAAGGGCAAGTGAGCATCATCGTCCGAGAAAACGGTATTATTAAGGACATGCCATATTTATTCATTTTAAAAGACTATACTCTTAACATAGTATCCATCTTAACTTTTACGAATCGTCAATCCATGGCTTCCAAGCACTTATCGTACATCTCTCCAGCTTTGGCTAATTCGCCCATGTCGGTGTACACGTCTCCGAGCATGCCGAAAACGGTGCTATCTCTGGCGACGAGTAGCGCGTTCTCGAGCGTCGCCGCGGCTTTGGTTAAATCACCCGACGCCTGGTACGCCGTCGCCAAACCTTTTCGCGCGGAGAGCGACTCTTCGATTTTATCTTCCTCGTCCGCGCTACTAAACGCGCCGCCATCCGCCGCCTCGACGGCGTCGTTGAACAAACCGATCGCCGATTCGTATTCTCCGTTCGCGTACGCCGATTTCCCTTTTCCAATCAATACCATCGCCGGGCTGCTCGAAGTCGTCGAAGAAGTCTTCTTATTGTGCCTCTCGAACCGTTCGTCCTCGACGCGTTGCATGATCGCGCGCATCTGAACGTTCAATCGTTCAATCTCTTGTCTGCGTTTGCGACTGAGCACGCCGTTCAGAGAGGCTCCGATGAGCGCTAAGAGCTCCAAAGTCGCCAGCAACGGCCAATATTTCCGGCCGAAAAGTTGGAGTTTGGACAAATTCTCCGGCGGATTTATCGTCTTCGCTTTGTTCGATGAAATCTGGACGAATTCACTCCTCCTGTGAAAAGTGCTCGCTCTGCTTTGTTTCTCCCCGGGTTTCAACTCGTTCAGAGGTAACGATGCAGAAATGGCATCGTCGTTCAAAGTATTCTTACTATTGTTTACGTCGTCGTCAGAAGTGCTGCTGCGACAAAGAAACGCGCGTAACGCGTCGTCGCTCCTTTGAGAAGAAGAAGAAGAGGCAAAGGAGGCAAAGCTCGACGATCGTTTCCCGAAGCGGCTTCGATTGGAATTCTTTCTCGTCGTCGTCCTGTTGCACTCGTTTTCTCTTCCTCTCGAAGAAGAAGAAGAAGAAGAAGGGGAAAACCCACGCGTGGGAGGACACCGTTGCCGCCGATTAGATGTGGCCGCGACGATGCGTTGGTGCCCGTTTTGCGCGTGAAAGTGTGTCGTGGAGTACATTTTTTTATGGAGCAGAGCGCTCTTCGATGGAGCAAAGGCAAGCGTTTCGGCGGTTTACGTAAACAATTCCAATCCGGGCGTTTGCCGTCTCC
>Ga0181597_10002196_pt1 | contig 21250 bp, 20 predicted proteins | sample 041ome_5_FD_148647 | JGI IMG/M metagenome (GOLD analysis project Ga0181597, IMG submission 148647) | Coastal salt marsh microbial communities from the Groves Creek Marsh, Skidaway Island, Georgia - 041403US metaG (spades assembly) | ecosystem: Environmental > Aquatic > Marine > Intertidal zone...
AGGAAATGACATTTATGGGCTTACCATCCAGCCAAGCCCGGATGCATTCCACCGTCTCACCATAGAAAATTCGGTAAGTATCCTCGGTGACGTAGCCCAGATGCGGCGTCAATACGGCATTGTCGAGCGTGCGGATCGGGTGGTCTGCCGGCAAAGGCTCAACACCGAATACGTCAATACCTGCACCGCCGATCTGTTTGTTTTGCAGGGCTGCCAGCAGTGCATCTTCATCAATGATGGGGCCGCGTGAGGTGTTGACGATGTAGGCATCTGGCTTCATCAGCCCCAATTCCCGCGCACCGACGAGGCCACGAGACCTGTCTGACAGCACCAGATGCACGGAGATAAAGTCTGATTGCTGGAACAATTCATCCTTCGTGACAAACTCAACACCACATTCCGCAGCGCGTTCTGCCGTTAAATTCTGGCTCCAGGCGATAATGCGCATGCCGAAGACTTTGGCATATTCGGCCACCTCAGCGCCCAAGCGTCCAAGGCCGAGCAGCCCGAGCGTGGCCCCCTTCATGGCTTTGCCGACGCCAATCTGCCAGCGCCCTTGCCGCATCGCTGCACCCGATTGCGGAATCTGGCGACCTAGCGACAGCATCAGCGCGAACGCCAGTTCAGGTGTCGGCGTGGCAGACCCCTTTGTCCCACAGACCAAGATATCGCACGCCTGTGCCGCCGGAATATCAATGGCCGCATTGCGCATGCCCGTCGTCGCCAACAGCTTCAAATTGGGCAGGCCATTGATGACGTCTGCATTAATCTGTGTCCGTTCCCGCATTGGGCAGACGATATCGAATGGCTGCAGGCGCTCAATTACCCGCGCTGTATCGCCGATAGGATCGCGGAAATAGGTGACGTCTAGCCCGCTCCAATCCGCCATATCCTTCGCAATGCCTTGATAATCATCCAACACAGCAATTTTTGTCATGGAACCCTGCCCCAGTTTTGTCCGTTTTAATGATCTACGATGCCGGCAAGCCTTGCCCCTGTCCAGCCAAGGCGCGATAACAGGCGCGCTTGGGGGCGAGCATTCATGGGCGGAGATTCTAGGGTATGATCGATATGGCAGTGCGAGCTTCTAATGCGTTCCGGAACCCTCGGATTTTGCAGCTAACGGCTGCATTCACCGCATTGACCCTGCTTGCCGCGTGCCAGGCTGACAATAAACCGGTGACTGAGCGCCCTGTCTCGCCTCCGCCTAAGGTCAATCAAGCGGACTTGAACCCACCGCAAACGCCCGTAAAACCGCTTGAACCCGTCGCCCCACAGCGCACTGGCCCCATCCGTGTCGCTTTGCTGGCACCACTGTCCGGTGATTTCGGCGATGCTGGCCGTGAGCTCTCCAATGGGGCCGCCATGGCGTTGTTCGATATGCCCGGTGTTCAGGCTGAACTGATGGCGTTCGATACAGCAGGCGATGCGGACCAAACCAACGCCGCTGTCCTACTGGCCGCTTCCAAACAAGCCGATGTCATTGTCGGCCCGCTTTTTGGCCGGAACGCTGCGGGGATCGCGGACGCGCTAGCCGCTGAAGGATTGGTGGCGCTAGCGTTCTCAAATGATGGCAGCGTCGCTGGGCAGCAAGTGCTTGTCATGGGGCGCACGGCGACCGCTGAAACCGCGCGCATTATCCGCCATGCCGCCAGTGAAGGCGCACGCAATATCGCCGTATTCGGCAAGGCTGGAGCCATTGGTAACGCCGTCGCGAGGCAGGCAATCGCTGAACAATCAGCACAAAACGGCTTGCGCATTCGGCGCGCCCTCTACGCCGCAGATACCAACTACACCCAGATCGCAAAGAATGTGGCAGCGCTGTTGCGCGCCCGGTCCAGGGATAATAGCCGGAGCGCGGCTGCGGTTCGTTTGCAGGCGGATTTAACTGCAGCGGACAATCCCGCCGCCCGCCTGCTCGCCCTTTCGGCCAATCAGCCCGGCGCTGAGGGAGAGCGGTTCCGTGAGCTTGCAGGATTCTACACCCAGATGACGGGTGCGGGATCATCCCGCCAATCCGCGATCGCAGCCGTTGTCGGGCGTTATCGCAGCGCTGGCGGGCTCGGCGGCGGACGGGTCGATGCTGTGCTGCTGACACTATCCGGCGCTGAACTTTCGACCGTGGCACCGATGTTCCAGCTTTATGATGCCCGCGCGGCCGGGGTACGCCTGCTCGGGCTTTCCGGTTGGGATGACATGGACCCGACACGCGCCCGCGAATTGCACGGCGGACGCTATCCCTCCACGCCCTTCAACGATGCCTTTGACGACCGCTATCAGCGGGCATTCGGCGAATTGCCGACAGAACTCGCAGGTGTTGCCTATGACGCCGTTAAGCTGGCGCTGAGTGCCGCTGAAGGTGGTGCCGCGCGCCCCTTACCAGCCGAAGCCATTGCCGCTGCTGGGAAAGTTGATGGCGCACTTGGGCCCGTTGCAATGTCTGCTGCTGGCGTTGCTTTGCGGCCATTGGAAGTGCTGGAAATGCGCCCGGATGGCGTATTCCCGGTCTCCCCCGCAACGATTGTCGATCCGTCTGTGCCGGATGTGCTGCAGCCGGTGGGTGCAGGCTCCTAACGGATACGTCGCCAGATAATCCGTGCGAAGCGCATCGTATAAAGCGCACCGCCTGCCGCAATAATCAAACCAATCGCTGCAGGGATCCAAGCCTCTTTTGCAACGGAGGCTTGCACAAAATCTGCCCCAAGCACCAATGCTGGCAAGCTGACTGCGAGATGCAAGACAACCTTCCACAGCAGCAACATTTCAGGCGGCCGCGCCCAGGCGGGCCCTAAATCCGCATCCGGGCGGAGATCGCGCAGCAAGCGGTAAAGGCGTCGATAGGCCCATACAAACAGGACCATTACGAACGCAAGCAAGCTGTATGCAGCCCACAGCTGGTGGTGCGGTGCCTCAATGGCGGGCAAGCCAAAGACTGCCGCGAGCATGATAGTAGCACCAATCGCCGCCGCCCATCCGAGCCACCGGTCAATGACAACGCGCCCCCGGTCATCTACCCGGAAGGCAGGGCCGAACAAGCTCAACGGGTAATAAATCCAATCAACCCCGTCCCAATCATAGGCGAAGGTGGTCGATTGCTTGCTCTTGGGAAGGAACACGTGTCTGAACCGCCGCCGTTACGGATGTGAGCGGCAGGCATGACGCTGCTGGCCCAATCCGTCAACTGCGAATATGACTTCATCCTGCCCACGCGCGATCTCTTCGCCCCGAAACACAAGATCACCGGGGGCGGCGGCTTGGGGCAAATCATCCCGCACAGCATTGATCGTGGAGAGAAATGGCCCGAGCGCCAGCCATCCAGCAGCCGGGTCCGTTAATACAATTGCATGGGCACCCGACCAGCCTCGAGCGCCGACGATATGACCGATACCGGCGAGGAGTGGGCCAGCGGCTTGGGGGATATCAGCACTGGGGCCGATAACCTCAACCCCATGGGCTGGTGTATCACCAACATATATCTGGCCAAGATCTGTAATCGGTGCTGCAAAGCTCGGCGCGCCCTCAACGGGCGGCAGCGTATCTGGTTCAATGGAATAAAGAATATCGAGATCAACTGGGCCGAAATTCTCCGGCAGGATATCGATCAGCACATAAGACAGATCACGCAGCGCGCCGGACCTATCCAGCATACCTGGGAGTATGCGGCTAGGGGTATTGTAACGAACAAGGCGCATCAGGAGGATATCTGATGCCGTAGGGTTCCACACGCGCTGTCCTGCAGCGGGCGACGGGGGCAGCCTGCAATTACGCAAACGCCCCCCATTGCCAAATTACCGCCCAACAACACTCTGCGACTGCTCACCAAGGCCTTCGATGCCGAGACGCATGGTATCGCCAACATTCAGCCACTGCTGCGGGTCCATGCCAGCACCAACGCCTGGTGGCGTGCCGGTCATGATGATATCGCCTGGAAGCAGCGTCATATATTCAGAGACGAAGCTGACGATCTGCTTGATATTGAAAATCAGCTTATCGGTTGAACCGTTCTGGACTTTCTTGCCGTTCACTTCGAGCCAGATGCTGAGCTTTTCTGGGTTCGGCACCTCGTCCTTGGTTACGAGCCAAGGGCCGACTGGTGCCCAGCCGTCTCCGCTTTTGCCTTTGGTCCACTGACCGGCAGGGCGCTCCTGCTGGAATTCACGTTCTGAGACATCATTACCAACAGCGTATCCAGCAACATGGTCGAGTGCGACGTCCTCTGACACAAATGAGGCCATGGAGCCCATGATCACGCAAAGCTCAACTTCCCAATCCAGCTTGGTGGCGTGGGGCGGCTTAATAACGGGGCCAGACGGACCAGCCAGTGCGGTAGAGGATTTTAGGAAGATAATCGGTTCTGATGGCGGGTCCATGCCAACTTCTGCCGCGTGATCTGAGTAGTTCAGGCCAATGCAGACGATTTTGGACGGACGCCCAACCGGTGAGGCCAATTCGACATCACCTGAGATCTTTGGCAGCGAGGATGGGTCAATCGCGCCAATCAGCGCCAGACCTTCCGGCGAGACAGTATAATCATCGATATCAACAACGATGGATGCGAGATCACGGATCGCGCCATCAGCATCAAGCATGCCGGGGCGGACTTCGTCGCCAGCGATATAACGGAGGAGTTTCATCTGGGTATTCCTTAAAGGATGATTTGCGCCTGCAATAACAGGTTTCGCCGGGCAGGGTTACCCGCCCGGCGCGCGAAATAACTATTCAGCCGCTGCTTTTTCTGCAGTCGCGCGGTTAGCAACGCCTGAGGCCACAAGCTCATTTGCTTCCGCCTGCGATACGCCCCAACGCTGCAGAATTTCGTCTGTATGCTGGCCAATGCTTGGTGCCTCATCCAGCGCATGATCGCCTTCAACCCGGCGAATACCCGGAATGTTGCATACGGGCAGTGAGCCCGGCATGGATTGATGATCCATCCACGTGATGGACTGGACCGCTTTCACATGCTCATCCGCCATGAAGTGGTCATAGGTGGAGACTGCAGCGTTCATCACGCCAGCTTCCGTTAGCGCTTCCGCCCATTCTTCAGTAGTTTTGCGCAGGAATTCCGCTCGCACCATCGGCATCAGGACTTTTTCCTGATCAATGCGTTTTTCACGGCTGTCAAAGCGTGGGTCTGTCGCCCATTCCGGCTTGCCCAACACTTTGCAAAGGCCGACATAATGGTGCTCGCGCATCGCGGTCACGTTGATATGGCCGTTGGATGTTTTCATGGTCCCGACAGGCACATACAGCGTTTGCGGTTGCCCGCCTTCCAAGTGATGCTCCATCACCTTAGCGGCCTGGAACGCAGCCGCGCACTGCATCAGCGAGCAGTCGATATACGCCCCCTCGCCGAAACGAACTTTCCGCATCAGCGCGGTAGAGATTGCCTGGAATGCATAAAGGCCAGTCATCACGTCTACCGCGATCATGCCGATCCGCTGTGGGGTTCCGGCTTCATCGCGATTGATCGACATCCAGCCAGAAAACGCCTGAATGACCGAATCCGTCACGGGCAGTTTGTTGTATGGGCCTTCCTGGCCGAAGCCAGTGACCGAGAGATAAATCACGTTCGGGTTGGTTTTCTTCACGTCCTCATATGAGAGGCCAAACCGGCCCATAACGCCCGGACGGAAACTTTCGACGATCACATCGGCTTCAGCGGCGGCTTTCTGCACCAATTCCTGGGCCTTCTTCTCCTTCATATTGAGGGAGACGGAGCGCTTGCCCCGGTTGAAGATCACGGCATGGGCGCAGGTATCATCATACATTTTGCCAAGGGTGCGGCCCCAATCACCGTCCAGCGGCTCGACTTTCGTGACCTCTGCGCCCGATTGGGCCAGCAACATTGTTGAATGCGGACCCGCGACGCCTTGCGTCATATCCAGGACTTTGAAACCTTCAAACGGCAAACGCTCAGCGCTCATAGGGGCGTGCTCCTCCAGAAAAGCTCTTATTTTTAAGATTGATCCGATTTAAGCGGGCAGAGGCGCGGGCGTCAATTGCTCGTCACCCAGCGGATTATGCTTGGCGATTGCGTGGAACGGCCCTATTTTCCGCCTATGATCCGATATGACCTGACATGCGAGAACGAACACGCCTTTGAAGGCTGGTTTCCAGGCAGCGATGCCTGTGACAAGCAAATGGCCAAAGGCCTGCTGGAATGCCCGATTTGCGCGTCCCGCGATGTCAGGAAAGCGCTGATGGCACCGGCTGTATCCGCCAAGAAGGGGGACCGGGATGACGAATTCCGGAAACAGGCGATGGCGTTCGCGGCCACCCAGGCAAAGCTTGCGGCCATGCGCGCCCATGTCGAAGAAAATTTTGAAAACGTCGGCGACCAGTTTTCTGAAGAAGCCCGGCGCATCCATTATGGCGAAACTGAAAAGCGCGACATCTACGGCGAAGCGACCCTGCCCCAGGTGAAAGAACTTGTTGATGAAGGCGTAGAAGTCGCCCCCCTGCCCGGCTCAACCCGCTCGGACGCCTGACCGTCGTGCCGCCAATTCAAGAGGCGAAGGCGGAACTCCGCGCCGAAATGCGCACACGCCGCCGCAGCCTGGCCGCCAATCAGCCGAATGCTGGACAGATCATTGGGGATGTGGCGTTGGCGCAGGGCTTGATCCCGCCGGACGCAGTGACTGCCCTTTTCTGGCCTATTGGCGATGAGGTTGATCTTCGGCCCTTGATGGAACGCCTTGTCCGCGAAGGCCGCCCCGTCGTGCTTCCGTGCACACCCAATGAACCGGCCCCGCTCACTTTCCGCCGCTGGACGCCCGAGGCCAGCCTAAAGCCCGGCCCCATGCGGACGATGGAGCCGAACGCAGGCGCGCCTGTGCTTCAGCCGAATATTCTGTTTGTGCCATTGCTGGCATTCGACAGCGTCGGCCGGCGCATTGGCTATGGGGGTGGCTTTTACGACCGAACCCTCGCGGCCTTGCGTCAATCCAGCACCATCAAGGCTTACGGTGTCGGTTTCGCAGGCCAGCAGGTTCCCCGCGTACCAACAGATGCGCTAGACCAAGCACTAGACGGCGTAATCACCGAACGCGGCGTTGCATTTTTTCAAGCCCCATAGGATTTTCCATGCGTATTGCTTTTCTTGGCGACATCGTTGGCCGCTCTGGCCGCGAGGCGGTTCTGGCCGCCGCTCCTGGCCTGCGCGAATCGCTTGATCTCGACCTGCTGGTCGTCAATGCGGAGAACGCGGCCCATGGCTTCGGCCTCACGTCAAAAATCTGCAAAGAGCTATATGAGGTTGGCGTCGATGCTATCACCACAGGCAATCACGTATGGGATAATCGCGAAATTCTGACCCATATTGGCGATGACCCACGCCTTGTCCGCCCAATCAATTTCCCCGAGGGCGCCCCCGGTCGTGGCTGGGCGATTGTTGAGACCAAGCGCGCCGGTAAGGCCCTGGTCGCCAACTGCATGCTGCGGCTGTTCATGGATCCATTGGATTGCCCATTTTCAGCCATGGAAGGCGTGATGGATGCTGCCAAGCTCGGTACATCCGTCCAGGCAATCCTGGTGGATATGCATGGCGAGGCGACCAGCGAAAAACGCGCGATGGGCCATCACCTAGATGGCCGGGCGTCCCTGGTGGTTGGCACCCACAGCCATGTGCCGACGGCAGACGGCCATATCATGCGCGGCGGTACGGCATATCTGACAGATGCAGGCATGTGCGGGGATTATGATTCCGTCATTGGCATGCGGAAGGAAGGCTCCATCCTGCGCTTCCGCACGAAACGCCCTGGCGAACGCATGTCGCCCGCCGAAGGCGAAGGCTCCATCGCTGGAATTTTTGTGGAGACGGACCCGAAGACCGGCCTCGCCATTAGCACGAAGCCCATCCGCTCCGGCTTTGGCGTGGAGCCTAGCTAACCAGAAAGCCTGTCCGTCGGCTTGACTAGAAGCCGCAGTATCCAGATTGAGCCAAAGACCGGGATCGCCGCCAAATAGGCGGTACGGTCGGCATTTCCGGCATCACGGTTGCGGTAAACGGTGTAACGCCCCATCAAAATCGCCGTTGGCACGAAGGCAAAGCCCATCAACCGCACCATTTCCAAAAGCGCGGCCTCACCCGGGTTCGGGTCAGAAAGATCTAAACCGGGAAAGACCAAAGGCTTCAGGATAAAGAACGTCGGCAAAATCAGAATACAGGCCAGGCAGAGCCACAGGATGTAGATGTTCCTTGGTATTCTAGGCGTTTTCTGTGCTGTCGCGATGCCAATGGCCATCGCGACAGCACTGATGACAATCAGCGAGACCTGGGCCTGCATCGCAATTTTTAACAGCTCTGGAGAGATATCCATAGCGGCTCCCATGCCCTGCCCTGACCCCGATATGTCCCGGTTCAGACTAGGGCAATTCCCGACCAATCTGAATCAGATTAGTCGGGATAAATTGCCCGCAATCAATGTGATAGAGCGCCGGGCTGCGTCGCAAGCGCCGCACGACGCTCTAGCCTAGATCGAGAACCCGGCGGTTTTGCTTTCCAGGTATTCCTCAATGCCTTCATGACCGCCTTCACGGCCAAGGCCACTGGATTTCATGCCGCCGAAGGGTGCAGCGGCTGACGTTGGGTTGATGTCATTCACGCCGATGATTGCGAAATCCAGGCCTTCGACTGTCCGCATCGCCTTCGCCATATTGTTTGTATAGACATAGGCGGCGAGGCCGTAAGTGGTGTCATTTGCCATGGCCAGCACGTCGTCGCCATCCTTGAACGGCACAACAGCGGCCACAGGGCCAAAGGTTTCTTCCCGGTAGATCAGCATGTCTGGCGTTACGTCTGCCAGAACGGTCGCGGCGTAGAAATTGCCCTTGTCCAGGCCGTTGTCCATCAAGCGATGACCACCGCACATAACGCGCGCCCCCTTGGCTTTGGCGTCTTCGACCTGTCGCTCGACCTTGGCGACCGCAGCTTCATTAACCAGCGGGCCAATGCCAACGCCCTGCTCCAGGCCATTGCCTGCACGCAGACGCTCAACGCGGCTGGTGAGTTCGCCGATGAACGCATCCACACCAGATTCATGCACGAACATCCGGTTCGGGCTAATGCAGGCCTGTCCGGTGTTTAGGAACTTAACGAGACTGGCCCCCTTCGCGGCGTGGGTTGGGTCCGCATCATCATAAACGATGAATGGTGCATGGCCGCCAAGCTCCAGGCTGATGCGTTTCATGTTCTCGCCAGCCTTGCCCGCCAGCATTTTGCCAACGGCAGTGGAGCCCGTGAAGGTGATTTTGCGGACGCGTTCGTCGGTGGTGAAGACCTCACCGATGGGCTTGGGATCTTCTGCCGTCACAAGGTTGATGACGCCATCAGGAACGCCCGCTTCTTGCAGAATTTTAAACACGGCGATAGCGCAAAGTGGCGTCGCTTCCGCTGGTTTCAGCACCACCGTGCAGCCTGCCGCCAACGCTGGAGCGAGTTTCCGGGTCAGCATGGAGATAGGGTAGTTCCAAGGTGTCACAGCAGCCACAACGCCGACTGGTGCCTTGAAAATAATGAAACGCTGGTCGCCACGTGCGGATGGAATGGTCTCGCCATAAACGCGCTTGGCTTCTTCTGCGTACCACAGAAGAAAGTCTGCGGCGTATTGGGTTTCATTGGCAGCAGCGCGGAGAGGTTTGCCCTGCTCCGTCGTCATCAGCTTCGCCAACTCGTCCTTCCGTTCGACCATCAACGTGTAGGCTTTGTAGAGGATGGCAGAGCGCTCATAGGCACTGCGGCCAGACCAGGCTGGAAAGGCAGCGTGGGCCGCATCGATCGCGGCAACGGCGTCTTCAGCCCCCCCAGCTGGGATCTGATCGATCGCTTCGCCGGTGGCTGGATTGCTGGACGTGAAATGCGTGTTGGAGGCGGCTTCGCGCCACTGGCCGTTAATGAACACAATCTGTCTCGCTTCTAATGAGGATCTATCGTTGGCGAGCACTGTAACGGCGGCGGGCGCGGCTGAAAACCGCGTCATACCGTAGCTCAGCCAATGCTGGCCTCAGGGTCTTCCAGCCGCCGAAGCCGTAACGCGGCCGCCCGGGCATAACGCGCTGTAACGGCCTTCCGCCGGGCTGGTTTCACCGGGGCCAGAGGTGCCGGGCGAAGGACAGCCCCGCCATAAGTATCGACGCACATCAGCCCGCAATCATCCGGCAATAACTCCAGGGGAAAACCTTCTGGCACTGCGAAGTAGAACTGGTCGCAATAGTCCAGATAGTCCTGCCATTTCCGGTCCGACAGATAGTCCTGGCGGCTGCTTTTCACTTCCACCACGACAAGTTCGCCACTGGAGCCAATACCAAACACATCAACCCGTCGACCCGTTTTTAGCGTGAACTCCAGCAAGGGTGCCAAGTCCATGGAAGCAAGCAAGCGCGCTGCACCCCGCGCCAGCGGAACGCCAGGCCGTTCTGTCGTGGAGGTATTTTCTGTCACGGATGCATTCAATCGCCAGCTTGTGTTCCAGGATACGCACAAGGATTAATCCCTTTGGCGGCGTTCCTTATAGCATCTGTGCGATGATAGCGTGCAGGGACTAACGCAACGGCGTGATCAAGAATACAGGAGCAGACATGATGCTGGCAGGAAAAACATTCAGCACCTCAGCACGACAGGCAATGCTCGTCGCTATGGCGCTCTGCGGCCTTGCTTTGGCGACAGCGTCTGCAGAGGCGCAAAGCGTCAAACGGATATTCTTTAACGCGGCAGGGTCCCCCATCAATGTGGGCCGGAACGTCAACGGCAATCAGGTGTTCACAGACAATCGTGGCCGGTTCGCGGGGGCAACACGCCGCACGCCATCTGGCACGCTGATTTATGACAACAGCCGCCGGCTCGCGACCGTCGTTCGCAACACGCCCTCCGGGGTTCTCGTCATCGACCGGACCACAGGCGTGACATCCGCCATTCGCCGCACGCCATCTGGCATTGCATTCACCGATGACCGTGGCCGCATCACCGGTGGCGAGCGTGACCCGTTCGCAGCACCAGTATTCGGTAGTCTCAACACCTTTGACCGCGCCATTGGCGACGCTGCACCGCTTTCAGTGGTGACCGTTGAAAGCAATAGCGGGATCGCTGCCCCCGGCGGCCTGCAGATTGAATTAAGTGGCGTGAAAGCCCTCGACGTCATTGTCTCAGATGTAACAGGCGGCACGGCGCTTCCAAACCGCCAAACACTGCAAGACCAAGCCGCCTTGCCTGAACCGTTCAATGACACAGACCGCTTCGCCAGCTTCCCGACAGGCGCCAGCTTCTCCTGCGCTGGAGCTGGGTGCGAGCGCCACGGCGCCGGGAGCTAACCGGCCCGAACAGGACAGCAGCAACGGGGGCCGCCACGCCTCCCGACTGCCGAACGGCCGTGCGCCTGCCCGCGCACGGCCATTCCTCATTTTAGCCTCTTGCGAGAGACCCTGCCCAAGCCCATATCTCCATCCGGAGCGCTCAGATGGACACACGAGCTCCGGGGGACATCGATATGACGACCAATATGCCGGACGACCTGCTGACTGGGTATCACCGGTTCCGCGCTAACCGTTACGCGCGGGAGGTTGAGCGCTATCACATGCTGGCCGAAGGCCAATCCCCGAAGACCATGATCATTGGCTGCGCCGATAGCCGCGTTGATCCATCCACCATATTTTCGGCCGGACCTGGCGAGTTATTTGTCGTGCGGAATGTGGCAGCCCTTGTGCCGCCCTATGGCGAAGCCACCGGCTACCACGGCACGTCTGCAGCGCTTGAGTTTGCAATCACTGTGCTTGGCATTTCAAACTTGGTCGTGATGGGCCACAGCAGTTGCGGTGGCGTGGCAGCGGCATTGGCAGCACGGGATGCGAAACCGATTGGCCGCTATATCGGCCCCTGGGTCGCCCTGCTGAATGAGACGCGGGATGCGCTGCTGGCAGCCAATCCAGACGCTAGCGACGAAGATCTGCAGAACGCGCTGGAACGCAAAGCCGTCGAATGCTCAATCAATAATCTGATGACATTCCCGTTTGTATCCGAAGCCATTGCTGAAGGCCGCGTCCGCATGGATGGCGCGCTCTTCTCCATCATTGCTGGTGAATTAATCTGGCGTGACCCAGACACAGGCGAATTCAGCCGCGTGCCCGAGAGCTAGGCACGGCTTGGCGCTGATCCGCCGAATTCCCGCGTGATCTTGCCCGCAGCCGCTTGCGCCAACCCAGCCAACGCTTTCATGCGTCCGTCGGTGACGCGCGCCTTCGGGCCGGAGAGGGAAATCGCGGCGATGGCTTCGTGGGCTTCGTTGAAAATCGGTGCCGCCACGCAGCGAAGGCCAATGGCGTATTCTTCGTCATCCAAAGCGAACTGGCGCTTATGTGCTTCTGTAAGCGCATGACGAAAGCCTTGCTCCGTCGTCAATGTTCGTTCCGTAAATCGCTCCAGCTTCATGGCACCAATGACACTGTCCCGGCGCTCATCGGGCGCATAGGCCAGGATCGCCTTGCCGACAGCCGATGAATGCAACGGTGCGCGCTGGCCGGGGCTGGCGAGGGCGCGCATAAGCTGGCGGCATTCGATCTGCGCCAGATAAATCACTTGGCCGCCATCCTCGACCGCTAACGACACGGTCTCACCGCTTTCTTCCATCAAATGCCGCATATAAGGCCGGGCGACCGTGACGAGGTCACGGCTCCGCAAGAACCCGGCACCCGCCGCGAAGGCTTCAACGCCGACAAACCAGCGGGTCCGTTCATGATCAAAACGGACAAAGCGTTCTTGCTGCAATGTTGAGAGCAGACGATGGGCGGAGGATACAGGCAGGCTGGCGCGCTTGGCGGCTTCCGTCAGCGTCAAGCCATCATCAGCCCGTGCGACGACTTTCAGCAGGTTGAGCGCGCGCACCAGCGATTGCACCTGTCCTGACCGTTCTGATTTTGGCACAGCCATTGCGCCCCCCGGCATGCAATTGTTATTGCAAGCAGTATAGAATGGGCTGTCCCGCATTGCGATATGTAATTCCATTATACGGAATTTCATCCAGGCGCTTAATCAGGTCAGGTGTTCTTCCGGTTCAGGACAGTCACAACCCCGACCTTCCTCATATTGCAGCACTATTGAACGGTGACCCGGCTGCGGGTTCATGGCAAGGTCCGCCAGCCGCTAGCTTGGATATGCGCCCTGATGTTTCAAACCCTAATCGTCGCCCTGCCCGTATTTGGCTTTGTCGCGGGCGGCTACATCCTTGGCAAAACGCCGCTGTTTGATGCTGAACGGGCTAAGGGTGTTGTGAATTATGTGTTCTGGTTTGCGGTGCCGATGCTGTTGTTCCGCGCCGGCGCAAAGCTGGCGGGCGGTGAAGCGGCGGCATTTGATCCAAGCGTATTGATCGCCTATTTCGGCGCCTCCGCCATCATCTATCTCTTGGCGATGGCGGCGAATGGGGCGCTCTTTAAGGGCAAAGGTGCCGAACCGCCGCTGGCTGGGATGACTGCCGGATACAGCAATAGCGTCATGATGGGCATTCCACTGTCCGAACTGTTTTTCGGTGCGGCCGGCCTCGCCATCGCAACGGCCATCATCGCTATGTCAGCAATCCTATATTACAGCGTCACAACCTTGCTGATTGAACTTCGTCTGCACAAAAGCGCATCCGTCGCTGGGATTGCGCGGGAAACCGCACTGGGGCTCGTGCGGACGCCCGTTATTCTGGCGATGGCGTGCGGCCTCGGGTTCGGTGCCGGTGGCTTGCACTTACACCCCATCGCAGAGAACTTCGTAAACCTTGGCGCTGCGGCGGCCGCCCCAACGGCGCTGTTCGGCCTGGGTGTATCCCTGGCGCAGTTCCGCATCGGTGGCGACTTGGCGGAAGCGGCAACGATCAGCACCCTCAAGCTTGCCCTTAACCCACTGATCGCATGGGCGATTGCAGGGCCGGTGCTTGGCCTGACAGGCCTAACGCTCGCTGCCGTCACCCTGATGGCCGCACTGCCCTGCGCCATCAACCCCTTCCTCCTCGCCAGCCGCTACGAGGCCTACACCCGCCGCGCCAGCGCCGCCATCGTACTATCCACCGGGTTGAGCATCATCACGGTGACATTGGCGGTGGGGCTGCTGAATTAATCAATCATAAATACTAGTGCCATAGCTTTGGGTCCATTCTCACATCGCATGGATCAAGCTTATGACAACTATTGCATTCAACAGCCTCAATGGAGCCGTTGGATTTCAAATTGCGGGGCCGACGAGCGGCGACGCTTTTGGGACGGCAGCGACAGCTGCGGGCGATGTGAATGGGGATGGTATTGCGGATATCTTGTTTGGTGCCTCACTTAGCAACCCCGGCGGCACGACTGTCGGCGAGGGCTTTGTCGTGTTTGGCGCTGCAGATATTGAAACATCCACGCCATCGATTGCTTCGCTCGATGGGGCAAACGGCTTCCGCGCGCCTGGGTTTGATGGCGGCGATGCTCTTGGTTACGGCGCCAGCGCGGCGGGCGATGTAAATGGCGACGGTTTCGATGATGTGATCATCGGCGAACTTCAAGCGGACTTTAATGGAACAGGCAGCGGTTCAGCTTATGTCATCTTCGGCAAAGCAGCTGGATTTACGACGAACTTTGATTTGTCTGCCCTTGATGGCGCGGACGGATTCAGAATGGATGGCGTTGCAGGTTCCTCCTATACCGGCAAGTCTGTGAGTGGCGCTGGTGATATCAACGGCGATGGATTCAGTGATGTGATCGTCGGTGCGCAATCCGCGGACCCGCTTGGTCGCAGTAATGCAGGTGAAGCCTATGTCGTGTTTGGCAAGGCGTCCGGGTTTGCTGCTGATTTTACCTTAGACAGCTTAGACGGCGCTGACGGGTTCAGCCTCGCAGGCGTTGTGGCTGGGGACGCTGCAGGCGAGGCTGTATCTGGCGCTGGCGACGTGAACGGCGATGGGTTCGCAGACATCATTGTTGGCGCACATCGTGGTGATCCGAACGGCGATGATTCAGCGGGCGATGCCTTCGTTCTATTTGGCAAAGCGGATGGATTTGCGTCGACGATTGACCTCGCCAACCTAGATGGCGCTGACGGTTTCGCACTCCACGGCATCGATAGCGGCGACCGCGCGGGCCGCGCCGTTAGTTCTGCTGGCGACCTAAATGGCGACGGCTTCAGCGACATCGTCATCGGTGCCTATAACGGCGATGCCAATGGTTCAAACAGCGGTGAACTTTACGTCGTATTCGGCAAAGCGGCGGGCTTCAGCGCTGACATTGAACTGGATGCGCTTGATGGTGCTGACGGCTTCACGATCCAAGGACCTTCGTCATCCGGCACGGCTGGCCGCGATATTGGTCTCGCAGGCGATGTCAACGGTGATGGCCTAGACGACCTTGTGATATCAGCCAGAGGCGATAGCCAAGCCTTTGTGCTTTACGGCAAGACCGCTGGTTTCGGGGCAACATTTGCGCTTCAAGACCTGGCGGATGCAGATGGGTTTATTGTTTCTGGCGTTACAGGAATAAGCGGCGCTGCAGGCATTAATCGCGCCGGAGACGTCAATGGCGACGGACTGGATGATGTCGCCATTGGGCGTGGCGGCGCCAATCAGGCGGGCGTTGCCTTCGGTTTCGACGATAGCGGTACCGCCGAAACCGGCACCACTGGCGATGATGCAATCGCCGGTAATGGCGATGGGCAGACATATATTCTTGACCTTGGGAATGATGTTTTGAAGGCTCATGGCGGCAATGACGTTGCGAATGGCGGCAGCGGCGCAGACCTCATTTCGCTCGGTGCAGGTAATGATTATGGCGATGGCGGCTTGGGCGCTGACCGCATGAACGGCGGTGAAGGCGATGACCGCTTGTTCGGCGGCGGCGGCAATGACCGGATTGCAGCAGGTGCTGGCGCGGACTTTGTCGATGGCGGCGCGGGAAATGACATCCTGTACCTGCTTAGCAGCGAAGCGGGCGCAGGCGACAGGTTGTCCGGCGGTGAAGGCGCGCGGGACACGTTGGTCCTTGTGGGCACAAGCGCCGTTGACCTCTCCACATTGGATACGCTGGCGGGCGTTGAACGCGCCGTGCTTTTCTCTGGGCAAACCGCCACGGGTACCGATGCTGGGTTCACCTAGTATGGCCGTGGTGGCGGAGAGACTTTCAACTTGGGAGCTGGTGCCGACATCGTAAAGGCAAGTGATGGTGCTGACATTGTTTCAGGTGGTGGCGGCAACGATACGCTGTTCGGCCAAGCGGGCACAGATACGCTAACGGGTGGTGCGGGCCGAGACCGCCTCATTGGCGGGGCAGATGCGGATACCTTTGTCTTCATCCGCGGTGGCGGGATTGATGTCGTGTTTGACTATCTTGACGGCACAGACAAGCTGGATGTCTCAGACTTCGGTTTCAGCAGCTTCGCCGCAAATATCGCCCCCCGGATCGATACAGTAAACGGCAAGGCCATCATCGATTTGGCTTTTGGGGACAGGGTTGTTTTGACTGGTGTGAATGCCGGTGACCTTGATGCTTCAGACTTCATCCTGTCATAGGACTGTCGGCATCGGCTAACACCCTTGCCACATGCGGATTGTATCGGGACAATGAGGCTAAGCAGCAGGAGCCGCCGCATTGCCCGATACAGCCGCCTCCCCCACTTTCGCTATCACGCCGTTCGATAGCCCACTTGGCGCTGAGGTCACGGGCCTTGATCTTCGTAATCCATTGGATGACGCCACGCGGGATGCAATCTATTCCGCATTTGTTGCGCGGCATTTGCTGGTGTTCCGCGATCAATCGCTGACGAAGCAGGAGCAAATTGCGTTCAGCCTGCAGTTTGGCGCGTTGGAACAACACACGCTCCGCAATCGTGGTGCGGCTGACGAGCCCTATGTGCATATTGTCAGCAATCTAGGGCCGGACGGAAAGCCGACAGGCAAGGTCGCCTCCACGCTTTGGCACACAGATAAATCCTTCCGCCCACAGCCATCACTTGCCACAATCTTGCATGCCAAGACGCTTCCGCCCAATGGCGGCGATACCGTATTCGCCAATATGCAGGCCGCATATGCAGCCCTGCCGGATGCGGAGAAGCAGGCGCTGGATGGCGTTAAGGTCGTTCATAGCTGGAAACTCAGCCGTGAGAATGTCGGGCGGCTTATGTCGGAGGAAGAGAAGCGCGATGCGCCCCAAAATGCTTGGCCCTTGGTCCGCATTCACCCGGATTCTGGCATAAAAAGCCTGTTCGTCGGCATGCATGCCTCGCACTTGGAAGGCATGGAGATGATTGCGGGCCGGGCGCGGATTGAAGCGCTGGAAGCCTTTGCAACAAACCACGAATTCACCCATCGTCACCAATGGTGTGAAGGCGACATGCTGATGTGGGACAATCGATGCTTACTGCATCGGGCCGACCCAAATTTTGACGCGACCATGCATCCACGCGTCTTGCATCGCACATGTTTGCGCGGAACTGCGCCCATCTGATCAGGGAGGAAACCATGCCCGACACTGTGAACAGCTTAGCCGAAGCGCCATCGGTCGCGTCCAGTCCAGATGACGCCGTGCCCGTCATTGATATCGCGGATTATCTGGCAGGAAAGCCCGGTGCGCTCGCGGCGACGGCAGCAGAACTGCAACATGCCCAGCAAAATGTTGGCTTCTATGTGCTGACGGGCCATCAGGTTGAGCAAGCGCTGATCGACGGCGTGTTTGCACAAACGGCTAAGTTCCACGCCCAGGGTTTGGATGCGAAAATGGCGCTCAAGGCCAATAAGGATAATGTTGGCTACATGCCGGTCAAAGGCTCCATCACCAAAGCAACGCCTGTCGCGGGCGTGAAGCCGCAGCCGAACCTGGTCGAAGCCTTTTTCATGAAGCGAGACCTGGCGACAGACCACCCGGATGTGGTTGCGGGCAAGCGCTTCCGCCCTGCGAACCAATGGCCTGATCCCCAAGCCCTGCCAGACTTCCGGGCGACGATGGTTGCTTACATGGACGCGTTGGAGGGGCTAGGGAAAAGCCTGTTGCCGCTCTATGCAGCTGCCCTTGATCTGGCCCGAGATTGGTTCGATGAAGCGTTTAGCGAGCCGCAATATGTCCTCCGCTGCTCCCACTATCCGCCCCATGAACCGGGGCCTGGGCAGTTCGGCATAGCACCCCATACGGATTCAAGCTTTATAACGCTCCTGCCGCAATCCGGCCTGCCGGGCCTTGCAGTGCTGTCCCAATCTGGCCAATGGATTGAACCGCCCGTGATCGATGGCAGCTTCGTCGTGAACTCCGGCGAAATGATGAAGCGCTGGACTAATGAACGCTTCCTGGCGACCCCTCACCGCGTCATCAACCGCACCCCGAATGCAGACCGCTACGCTGCCCCCTTCTTCTTCGATTGCACCCTGGACCACCCCATGGAATGCATCCCGACATGCACGGACGCGGACAACCCGCCCAAATACGGCACAACCAGCTATGCCGAATACATGGCCTGGTTCTACGACCGAAATTACGCGCATGCTAAGAAAGACCCTTAGAATACATCGTTAAATCAGATGATTAACAAAACCCCCGTAGAATCTTATTAATTTTAACTAAGCTTTATATACAACCTCGCGACCATGCCTCCAGCGCGCGATCCTGCGACGCATTACGACTTTTGGAGGCGGATATTGGCGACAAATATTATTGATTTTTTGGATGGTACAGATGGATTTGTTATTGAAGGTCGCAATATTGGCGACGGACTAGGGTCTAGCGCACGGGTTGCTGGCGATGTGAACAGCGACGGTTTCGATGATATTATTGTCGGCGCGCGAACAGCTGACCCAGGCGGGACGGTTAGGGGCGAAGTCGCGATCATCTTCGGCAAAGCCGACGGATTCTCTGCGTCAATCAATGTGACAGATCTTGATGGTGCTGATGGCTTCCGCATGGCCGGCGGCACCGCTGGTGACTTTATGGGCCAAGATGCCGCCACTGCTGGCGATTTTAACGGCGATGGCATTGATGACTTCTTTATCGGCGCCGCACGGGCAGACCACTCTGGCGAAGATTTCGGCGCGGTGTATCTCGTCCTTGGGAAACTAGGCGATTTTCCAAGTGACCTCGCCGTTCTATCGTTAAACAGCTCAACTGGTATCCGGTTCGAAGGCACATCCAATTCATTCACTGGGTTCAATACAAGCCATGCAGGTGACGTGAACGGGGATGGCATCAGTGATATTGTCATTGGCGCAATGAACGCATCGCCTGCGGGCAATAGCTCTGGCAGCGCCTATGTCGTGTTCGGATCTGAAACCGTGCCGAGCGCTGCAGTTTCCCTTGGCGATCTGGATGGTTCAAACGGTTTTCAAATAAACGGCAAGGTCGAATTTGACCGGGTCGGCGGCGGCGTTGGCGGCGGCGGTGATATTAACGGCGACGGCATTTCAGATGTCGTCATCGGTGCCATCGCCTCATCCGCCGGCGGTACAGGTGCGGCCCATGTCATCTTCGGTCGAGCAGACGGCTTCGATGCACGGCTGGACTATGACGACCTAGACGGCGAAGACGGCTTCTCCATCGCCGGCACCGCAGATGGTGACCAGATGGGCACGGAGATCAGCACAGAAGGTGATTTCAACGGCGATGGCATCAATGATCTGCTGGTTACAGCGCGCACCAATGACACAGCCGGCCATAACGCAGGTGCGGCTTACATTATCTTCGGGAAGTCCACCGGGTTCGATGCGGATTTTGATGTCTCCACACTCGATGGATCAGACGGCTTCCAAGTTATCGGCTTAGACAGGGCAGGCACCAACTCCAATTCCAGCGAGGCTGATAGCGTCGGCGACTTTAATGGTGATGGTATCGACGACATGGTGTTTGGCAGCCGCCAAGCCCATGCGGGCATCTTGTTCGGTAAATCGGACCCGTTCGCCAAGGTCGTTGATTTCCGTTTCATTACGGCTGCAGATGGCCAGGAGTTCATCAGCAATAGTGATAGATCAGGCACCGGCAAAATGGCTGCCGCTGGCGACCTGAACGGTGACGGCCTGATGGATATCGTGATCGGCGATACAGAGGTCGATAGCGATACGGGCGCTGCGCAGATCATCTTCGGTCATAGCGTTTCAGAAACCAAAATTGTTGGTACGATCACCAATGATTCCCTGGTTGGAACGCGCAATGGCGAGCAAGTACTGGCAGGCGCCGGGAACGATATGGTGCGCGCCCATGGCGGCGATGATGTCGCCAAAGGTGGTGCTGGGGACGATATTCTCTCCATGAGCACCGGCAATGATCGGGCCTTTGGCGGCAACGGCGATGACACGCTGATCGGCTCAGCAGGCGATGACTTCCTCTATGGTGAAGATGGCGATGATCTGCTGGCATATGGCCGGGGCGGCAGCGGTGCCGACCTATTGGATGGCGGTGCCGGCAATGACCGCCTGATGGTTTATGGGTCTGAAGTCGGCGCGGGTGACAGGCTGCTTGGTGGCGAAGGACTGAAAGACGTTCTGGTATTCGTTGACAACAGCACAGCGGACTTAACGGCCGCAGACGTGGTGCAAGGAATTGAGCGGCTCGCTCTGCGGGCCAGCCAGACCGTGACCGGCGTTGATAACGCGACCTCATGGTATGGACGCGGCGGCGCAGAAACCATGATCGGCGGCAACGCCAGTGACACAATGCGCGGCGGCAACGGCAACGATGTGCTGATTGGCAATGGCGGCGATGACATTCTCATCGGCGGCGGCGGCAATGATACGCTTAGCGGTGGGGCTGGCCTTGACCGGCTGGTGGGCGGCAGTGGCGTCGATACGTTCATCTTCGCCAATGGCGGTGGCTTGGATTTGGTGGGTGGATTCACCACGGACACTGACCAGATCGATGTGTCGGACTATGGCTTCGCTGATTTCGCTGCGCTCTCGGCCCGCATTAGCACTATCAACGGCAAGGCCGTGATCGACTTTGCCACGGGCGACCGCGCCATCCTACTCGGCGTTGACGCGACCACATTGGACTCAGACGATTTCATCCTGAGCTAGAGTCCTGCATTCGCATTGGCTATCCTGGCTGATCAAAGTTTTCACATAGGATAGCCCCCATGCAGCACCGCCGCCTTGGCCGCTCCGGCCTTCGTGTTTCGCCGATATGTATCGGTGCCATGATGTTTGGTGGGCCGACGGATGCCGCTACATCCTGCGCGATGCTGGATGAGGCGGCAGACCAGGGCGTGAATTTTGTTGATACCGCAGATGCCTATAATGGCGGGAAGTCGGAAGAAGTTGTTGGGCGGGCAGTCCGGGGG
>Ga0181597_10002202_pt1 | contig 21232 bp, 18 predicted proteins | sample 041ome_5_FD_148647 | JGI IMG/M metagenome (GOLD analysis project Ga0181597, IMG submission 148647) | Coastal salt marsh microbial communities from the Groves Creek Marsh, Skidaway Island, Georgia - 041403US metaG (spades assembly) | ecosystem: Environmental > Aquatic > Marine > Intertidal zone...
GCTTCAAAAAATCGCTAATCTTATTTGTATCATTGTTATCAATACACTCAAATAATAATTTTATCTTTTTATCTACATTATTGAACTCTATATCAGAGTCTTTTGACTTTAAAATTTTTTCCTCCGTTGTTTTCTTGCAACTAAATTCTGATAATTCTTCATGAAGCTTTTCACTATTTCCAAGACCAATAATTTTAATTTCAATATCTCCATTTGGATTTTCTTTAGATCTAATTGTTTTTCCGCTTATATGAATCATTTTTTTAGCAATATCTAATATTTTTCTTGGTTTGCCCATATCTAAAATAAACATTTCATTTCCTTTAGATATTAAAGAAGCTTTTATAATTAAATGTACTGCCTCATCAATAGACATAAAATATCTTGTCACATCTTTATCAGTTACTGTTAGAAAATCTTGCTCTAAGATTTGTTTTTTAAAAATTGGAATAACAGATCCTGAAGAATTAAATACGTTCCCAAATCTTACTGCTGAATAAATACAATTTTTATTATTCTTAAAGTTAAACATCATTAACTCACAGAATTTTTTAGTCATTCCCATTATGGTAGTTGGTTTAACTGCCTTATCCGTACTAACTAACACAAAATTACTTACATTATTTTTTTCACATTCATTTAATAAATAATATAAACTAATAATATTATTTTTAACTCCTGAAATAATATTATGTTCTAACATATTAACATGCTTGTAGGCAGCTGCATGATAAACCATATCAATATTTAAAGCTCTAAACATTTCATTTAGTAAATTCTTATCTGCAAGATTAATAAGCTTAGTAGTAATTTTCACATTACTATTCATTTTTTTTAATTTTTGCTGAGTAAAAAATAATGCAGACTCAGAATGATCAAGAAGTATTACAGACCTAGGATTATAAGAAATTATTTGACTTGATAGTATGCTTCCTATAGAGCCTCCAGCTCCTGTAATTAAAATATCCTTTCCTTCTATAAAGGTATTATCATTATTTAAAATTTCTAGATTATAAGTTTTTCTATCTACAATATCTTCTAAGGATAAATCTTCTAAGGAATCAAAAGAATATTTTCCATCAATAACATCTTTTATATTTGGAATCTCAATAATTTTTAAGGGAGCATTAGACAATTCATCTAAAATAGTATTTTTTAATTTTGTGATATTTTTCTGTGAAGCAATAAATAACTTGCTAAGCTTTTTGCTCAAAATAAGACTTTTGAGATCTGAGATATCATAAACTTCCACTCCATTTATATATAGACCTTTACTTTTTTTATCATCGCTAATAATAGCAACCGTAGAGTATTGGTTAAGATGATTGATACTATCTATAATAGCCGAACTATAATTTTGATCTACATATATGGCAATATTTTCTGTTTTGTGCGGAGATTGATATAATATAGACTTTGCAAACATTCTTGATGTAACAATAAGAGAGAATGTTACAAAAAAGTTAAACATTATAATTAGTCCATAATTCAAATTGTTAGGGAAAATTTGTAAATATAAAAAGTAGCAAAAATGGGGGATAAATAATGCAATCAATAACTTGTATATATAGCTTCCCCCAAGATGCTTGATTACATTATCATAGATTCTAAATAATATAAAAAAACAGATTATTGCAATCTGAAAAATAAAAAAAGATACTTCATAAAGCATATATCCATCTAATAATAATGAGATAAAAGAAAAGGCGAGGACACTAATTAAGCCATCATTTATTATCACAATCAGTCTTTTAATAGACCGATTCTGATTAATAATTTGATTCAATATATTTTTTAACATCATTTTTTAAATTATAACGAAATATTTTTTGCAAATAGGACTTTGTTAATGGTCATAAAAATTATTTTTACATCAATAATAATTCCTCTATGTTTTAAATAATAATAATCTAAGTCAACTTTTTCTCTAATAGATAATTCGTCCCTCCCATTAACCTGAGCCCAACCGGTAATACCGGGTTTTAATTTATTTACGCCCAGATCTTTTCGTAAATTAATTAAGTCATCCTGGTTGTATAATGCAGGTCTTGGGCCAATTAGAGCCATATCTCCAAAAATAATATTAAACAATTGGGGCAATTCATCTATACTAAATTTTCTAAGAAAATATCCAGATCTGATAAGATATGAACTCCTATTGCTTACTAAATGTGTTGGAATATCACCCATATCTTTTTTCATAGTTCTAAACTTATATATCTTAAACCTGGATTGATTAATACCTATTCTATCTTGAGTGAATAAAAACGGATAACCATCATCTATAAGAATTACAATAGCTACAAATAATAAGATTGGTGTTAATAGTAAAGTAATAAATAGTATAAATAATCTTGTAATCATTATGTTTTAAATCTAATGATAGCAATCAAATCCACAAATATTATTTATTAAGATAGAATTCATAAGTACATTTTATTAAAATATGCCTGTGTCAATCAAAAATCAAAATACAAAAGATTTATTACAGTTTATCAGTTCCAGTCAATTAGATAATTATTCTTATGCTGTTTTTGATCTTGACCAAACATTATACGATTATGAAGCATGCAATGAACATGCCTTGCTATCTATGCTAAAGCACATTGAAAAAAGCTTTAATATTGACAAAAAGAAAGTGTTAGATGCTTACTTAAAAGCAAGAAAATCTATAAATCAAGATCTCAAAAATACGTCTAGCATGCATTCACGTTTTCTTTATATAAAAAAAATGTGTAAAACACTATCTATAGAAAATTCTACTATTAATACTCTTGATTTTTATGATATATACTGGAAGTCATTTTTTGAAAAAATAAAATTATTTGATTGGGTTATCCCAACATTTGAACAACTTAATAAAAAAAAGATTGTTATCATTATAGCAACGGATTTCAATGCAAGATTACAATTTTTAAAAATAAAAAAACTTAAAATTGATAATTATATCACAGAAATTATAACATCTCAAGAAGTTGGAACAGAAAAACCTAGTCAACAGTTTGCTGAAAAAGTATTAAACTTCGCAACCGCAAATTATAGTAAAATATTTTGCGTGGGTGATAATCCAAAAAAAGATATATTTTTGTCTAATTATGATATAAAAACTTTTATAATTTAAAATATGAAAACTTTTATAAAGCCACTGATATTTGTAAGTATTCTGAAAATAATTGTAGGGTCAGTATTCGCATCTGAAGATGCAAGAATGCTTTTGATCCCATTTGTAGATCATTTTGTCAATAATTTTGATAATCCATGGCAATATTTTTTTGATTTAAATAAACTTAGCATCTTTCCATATGGTCCAGTAATGCTATATCCATTAGCTTTCTTAACCATGCTACTTTCTCCATTCACATTTATCTTTGGAGAAAATATCACATTAATTGCGTTTTCATTAACATTGCTTACCTTTGATGTAGGAATCTTTTTCTTGTTATCAAAATTGTTAGGAAATGAAGAAAGAAAAGTCTTTTATCTTTATTTTTGCTCTCCAATAGTATTGTATATTAATTATTTCTATACACAATTAGATATTATTCCAACATTCCTGATTTTATTATCTCTTTTTGTTTTATTTAAGTCAAAAGATAATTTGAAGATGATACTAATTTCAGCAATAGTGCTAGGATTAGCTATCAATGCTAAATTTAGTTCACTTGTAGCTCTGGTATTTATTTCGACCTATCTAGCCAAAAAATCACGAAGAATATCAACGCTCTATGCTGTTGTTGCTTACTTTATTTTTTATATCTTCCAATTTCCATTTTATAATACTCAAGGGTTTATTGAAATTGTCAGAAAATCAAGTGTCCAAAGCTGGATATATGATTTATACATTGGCTATGGTAATCAATCATTATTGCTGTTAATAACTCCACTTTTGCTAGGAATATTTTATTTAAACTTTTTAAGCTATAATAAAATATCTAAAAGCACTTTAATTATGTATTTAGCGCTAGGCTTTATGTCCCTAGTAATGTTTGTTGCTCCTTCTCCAGGTTGGTATATGTGGGTATACCCGTTTATTGTTTATTGTTTTATCAGATACCCTGATTTTCCAAGATTCGCTATTATAAGTTTAAACAGCTTCTATTTATTATACTTTTTATTTTCAACAAAATATTCTTTGTTGAATACATTTGAAATATTTAATGAAATTGAGGTATTAAACTTTATTCAAACAAATGAAATTCAATTTAATAGCTTACTTTTTACTCCATTATTAGGATCAATGATATATATTATGTTTTTAATATCTAAGCTTGGGAATGACCACAACAACTTAAATAGCTATCGTAATAAACCCTTGATGATTGGTGTCGGAGGTGATTCTGGAAGCGGAAAAGATTATACATACAAAGTAATAGATTCAATATTTTCTACCGAAACACTTTGTGTTCAAGGAGATGATGACCATAAGTGGGAAAGAGGTCATCAAAAATGGAAGGCCTTTACGCACCTTAATCCCAAAGCAAATAATTTGTATCTTCAATTTGAAAATACAAAAGACTTAAAAGAAGGTAGATCTATATACAAATCGAACTATGATCATTCCGATGGAAAATTTTCTAAACCTACTGCAATATCATCCAATGATACTATTTGCTTCTTAGGTCTTCATGTTCTTTATCTACCTCAAATGCGAGGGTTGTTTGATTTAAAGATTTTCTTAGATCCAGAGGAAAGATTAAGACAAAAATGGAAAATTGAAAGAGATCATAAAAAAAGAGGCTATAGTAAAGAAAAAGTAAAAGAAACTATTGCACAACGTAATCCTGATTCACAAAACTATATAAGACCACAGTTAAAATTTTCTGATTTAATTGTCAGAAAACGTCTTGAGAAAGATAATATAACTCTTCAATTAGTTGTTAAAAATAAATGGGATTTAAGCTATTTGATTGATTATATAGAAAATAATCAAAATCAAGATTGTGAATTTAAACATTACTTTGACTACAATAATGATTCTCAAATTATTGAGTTAAGCGGAAACTTTTCAAAAGATTTCTTTAATAAATATATTGGCTATATGAGAGATACATTAGATTTTATCAATAAAGATTTTGGGAAAAATATATCTTCAAATGACCTATTAATTCAAATAACTATTCTCACAATGCTTTCAAGTTCAGTCAAGAAATAATCTGTAATGGATTATATAAAAAAAACAATAGAGCTACATAATTACTTTGGAAAGAACGATAATTATGTCCAAGGCGCTGGTGGAAATATATCTATCAAAGAAGGTGATATAATACATATCAAAAAATCAGGAAAACACTTTAGAAATATCAAAGATGAAAATGATGTTATTTCTTGTAATATATCAAAAGAAGATATTAGAGGTATTTTAGAAATTTATAATAAGCAAAATCTTGAAAATGAATACAATGCATTAATTGAAAAGAAAGTTTCAGGCAAAGATCGTCCTTCCATAGAATTAAGTTTCCACGTATTTGGAGATAAATTTACCCTTCATCTTCATCCTACCATAATCAATATTTTTACATGCACTGAACAAGGGCAAGAAATTATCAAAAAAATATGCAAGGAGAATAATAATATGTCATTCGTTGATTATTGCAAACCAGGAATCATGCTTACTGATACAATTATGCAAAAAAGATCAATGTTAAATGAGATTACATTTTTATTTAACCACGGAATTATTATTACAGGACCATCAGAGGAATCTATCAAGGAACGATATAGGCTTATAGAAAGCAGGTTGAGAAAAGAAATTATATATCATGAATATATACAAAATAGTCAATTGCTCAGAAAATCTTCAAATCCAGATAATGATTTTTATATTGATAATGACTTTCTTCAAAAAAAGGGATCAAAAATTTTAATGGACAAGCAAGGAGAAGGTTTTTATAACTTACCTCATTTATATCCAGATTCAGCTATTTATGATGCGAGAGTCATTTCACTATTAACTAAAAAACCTTATAAGCGTTTAGAAAATGCAATCATTAAAAAAATATTTAATAATAACGATGATATTGAATGGCTAATCAATATTCCTAATAAAAAAGAAGCGCTGTTTAAAGCAGAATTATTTATTAATAAAATGAAAATTGAATATTTTGCTAAACTTAATGGATTTACTCCATCATATCTTGATGAAAAATCTATAAATGAGCTAGTAAATTGGGATGCAGAAAAATATAGGCAGGATTTATTGAAATGAATATTATTATTCCAATGTCAGGTCTTGGGACAAGATTTATGAAAGCAGGTTATGAAAAACCTAAATTTCTTATCGATATTGAAGGAAAGCCCATCATACAACATGTTGTAGATAGGTTTGATAAAAATGATAATTTTATATTTGTTATTAATGAACTGCATGTTGAAAACCATCAGCTAGATAAACTACTTAAAGGTATGGCAAAAAATTGTCAAGTTCATATCGTAGATAGAAGCTATAATATTGGGCCAGTCATGGCTGTTCTGCAAATACTAGACTATATAGATGATAACGAAGAAGACTTTATTGTGAATTATTGTGACTTCTCTTGGAGGTGGAATTATAATAATTTTAAAGAATTTATAAGAAAAGAAAGTCCGGATGGAAGTATTATCACTTATGAAGGATTTCATCCTCATCTCTTGGGACCTAATTACTACGCTTCCACAAGATGCGAAAATAATACAGTATTAGAAATAAGAGAAAAATTTAGCTTTACAGAAAATAAAATGGATTGCCCGCAATCTTCTGGTACATATTATTTCAAAAAAGGGTCTTATATAAAAAAATACTTTAATGCTATTTATAATGATGTAAATACTTTAAGTGGAGAATATTATGTTAGTTTAGTCTATAATTATATGATTCAAGATAATAAAAAGATTAAAATTTATGATATACCATATTTTATGCAATGGGGCACTCCGCAAGATTTGCAAGAATATCTTTATTGGAAAGAAATTTTCTTTGATTCTAGCATATAAAAAAGATTCTAACGATGAATGATAAAAAAACCTTATCAATATGGCTATTACCAGACAGAAGCATAATAAATTACAAGTCTATCATAAAAAATATCTCTAAAACCCTCAATTCCGTAGAAATTATTCCACATATTACACTTATAAGCAGCTTTAATAACTCAAGAGATTATAGCATTCAAAAATTACAAGAGATACTATCCAATCAAGCACCCTTTACGCTTGAGCCGGAGAAAATTGATATTGGAAATACTTTTTTTCAGTCATTGTTCGTTACAATGAAAGCAGATCCAATTATTGGAAAATTGAGAAATAAATCTTTAGGATATTTTAAGTGTAAAGAAAAAAAATGTTACAACCCTCACATGAGCTTAGCTTATGGAAAACATAAAAAAAGTGAAAAAGATGGTGCTATTGATGAGCGTGTTAAATCGTTATTAGACCATAAAATAACTATATCTTCTGTCGCAATTGCGGAAAATGATGAGTATAATTTGAAATGGAAAATTATAGAAAAAGTGTACCTAAATGATTGATACAATACTTATGGCTATGGGAGGACAAGGTCAAAGATTTAAAGATGAAGGATTTACTGACCCTAAACCACTAATAAAGGTAGATAATCGAGAAATGTTTATTAAAGCTACTACATGCTTACCCAAAGCAAATAATTATATTTTTATCACAAAAAAAGAATTTGAAAAAAAATATAATGTTCAAGAAATAATTAACTATGAATTTTCAAATAATAAACTAATTTTAATGGAAAAGCCAACAGATGGACAAGTTAGTACATGTTTATTGGCTAAGGATTATATACCAAAAGATAATTCTCTTTTAATAAGTCCTTGCGATTCTTCAGTTCTATGGGATAAAAAAATATTTAGCAATCTATTAAAAAATCAAGATTTAGATGCAATAATATGGACATTTCGAAATAATGCGACAGTAGCAAGAAACCCCCATATGTATGGCTGGGTAAAAACCAAAGATGGTAAACTAGCAGATTCTATATCTTGTAAGAAAAGTATATCTGAAGACCCGGTGCATGATCATGCTATTGTAGGAACATTTTGGTTCAAGACTGGAAAAAACTTTGCTCATTACAGTGAAAAACTAATTAAAAAAAATATAAGAATTAATGGCGAATTCTATGTTGATGAAATGATGAACTTATTAATTAAAGATGGACTAAAAGTTGGAATATTTGAAGTAGATAAGTATATATGCTGGGGAACTCCTAATGACCTAAAAACCTACAATTATTGGAAACAATTTTTTAAAGAAGACTATGGAATACATTGATAAAAATGCTATAAAAATATCTTATAGTCCTTACGAAATTATGTTGCTTGTCACAATATGGACCTATGGTATATTTGGGGCATTTCTAACACGATCAGACAACTATTTAGTTCTTATTCTCGGTTCTTTGGTTCCAATATTTGTGAGCTATCTTCTTTTGACGATCGATCATCATGAACATAAAAAAACTTTGGAGATAGGGTATGATTCTTTAAAAATAGCTTCCATCTTTTTTATATCCATGCTATTCTTGATTAATGACGGTTTATTTTCTTGGTTCTACAATGATCAATCCGCTCATGTTACCGAAGCATTCAAGCACGGTATATTTCTTTCTCAACTATTACCTGGTATTGAAAATCTTTCATATAATATATTGATCTATATAACCAATCTTTCAATCTTACTATTCTTTATTGGGCTAATAAAATTTTTAAGAACGCAAAAAAATATTTATATAAAAATTTTTGTTCTAACAATCATTTTTTTATTCCTAAGGATTAGTATCATTTATAGCGGAGGTACGGAATCTATGCATCCTCCATTTAGGTTATTTCCTATATTATTTTCAAGTATTTTTTTTGGTATTAGTGAAATTGGAATTAGAATTTTCCAATTAATACTAGCAAGTAGCTTCTTAACATATTTTTTTACTATTTTGAAAAAAAATTTTTCTAATTTAAATAGCTTTTTATTTACAACTTTAATCTTAACTACTCCTTTATTTTTATTCACATCTTTGTCAATTGAGCCATCAATTTATGCATTTATTATTGTTACTATTTTTCTAATTGATATAAATAATCAATTTGAAAATCAAAAATTTAGCTTTTCTAAATGGATTTTTATTATTTCAATTGGATCACTAATAAGGCAATCCATATTTCTATTATTTATACCTCTTTTTATGGCATATTTATTACAAAAAAATTGGGGCATAAAAAGTTTTAGCATTAAAAGTATTGGTAAATTATTATCGCCTGTCTTTGCATGCTTACCTATCTTTTTAAACAGCTTCTTATCAGGTACTCCATCTACGAACAATCTGCAAATAAATGGTTTTTTAGATAATAATTATTTAGAAATCTTTGTTAGTAATTTTGGAATTTTATTATCTCTGTTTATTATTATTTCTCTAATACCAAATTTGAAAAAAATGAAATCAAGCTTTATTATAACTAGCACTTTTTTAATATTATTTTTCTCATTTATTATCGTTCCATTTTACGGATATGAATTTACATACAGATACCATGTAGAGTATGCTCTACCTTTTGCATTGCTAGGATCATATAGGGCTTGTTTATTTTTAGGAAAACTATCTTATAATAGATTAATAACAGGAATTCTTCTACTTTCTATTATAGTGAATATAACAATGTATTTACCTGTATTTTCACCTAAGAAAATTAGTTTCCAATCTCTTTTAGCAAACAATCTTTTAAATTATAAAAATGTTTACAGTTTTATAGTTAAAGAAAATTATGAAAATCAATTTTATTACATTGGTCCAAATCAAAGATTGATATCAAAAGCTATACGTGGATTATCTATTAAAAATTCAACTAATAGCACTAATCCTGAACATTTTAATGTAGAAACTCTCGCCACTAATTTAGATTTTGAAGATATCGATAAAATCATTCAAAATTATAATGTAGTCATTATAGATACATTTGAATCAAATACACAAAATTATGATTTATCAACTTACGATGTATCACCCTATACAGTTGATATAAATAAAGATAATAATTACAAAAATTCATTGCTCTATGATATAAATAAACATAAAAAAATAATTGAATATTTAGAATCAAAAACATTTGAAGAGAAAAAAATAATTAATGGTTCAATGGGTTTCAAAACTTTAATTTTTATAAATGAAAAAAATTAAATATTCTATTGTTATTCCATGCTTCAATGAACAGAATAATTTAGAATTATTATTAAAATCACTTACAAAAATACATAATAAAAAATCACTTGAAATTATTATCGTAGATAATGGTTCCACTGACAGTTCTCAAGAATTATTAATTGCTCTAAAAAAGAAAATTAAAATTAATAATCTCAAAATTGTCTCTCTCAAAGAAAATATTGGCTATGGAAATGGCATCATGTGTGGGCTAAAGGAATGTCGTGGTGATTTTTTAGGATGGACACACGCTGATTTACAAACGGATGTTTTTGATGTTCTAAAAGGATTCGATTTAATTAAGAACAGTCCAAAAAATATTATAGTAAAGGGAAAAAGGTTAAAAAGAGGTGTCATTGATAATATATTTACATTTTTAATGGGAGCAGTTTGTACTATAATCCTAAAAACAACTTTTTATGATATAAATGCTCAGCCTAAAATCTTTTCTAGAGTTTTTTATGAAAAAATTAAAGATAAAGCTCCGAACGACTTTTCTCTTGATTTATACTTACTACATGCAGCTAGAAAAATGCATTATGATATAGTAGATTTTCCCGTCTTATTTAAAAAGAGGCTATATGGAGAGGCAAAGGGAGGTGGATCAATTAAAACAAAACTAAAACTTTCTATTAGAACTTTTGCTTATATTTTAGATATTAAAAAAAATGAAAACTGATAAAACTATATTTATAAAACATCGAATTAATTCAATTGAAGATCTAAAAAATACACCTCAAGAGTATGGTGTTGAAGTGGATATTAGAATACATAACAATGAAATTATATTAAATCATGAACCATTTGAAAACGGAACTTCATTTGAAGTATTTTTAAAGCATTTTGAACATTCGTTTTTGATTATAAATATGAAATGTGACGGTGCAGAAGAAATAATTATAAACACATTAAAAGAAAAATCTATCAAAAAATTTTTCTTCCTAGACTGCTCGATTCCAAGAACTATAAATTTGATTAGAAAAGATTATAATAAAATCGCAATAAGATATTCAAAATATGAGCCTATTGAATTTGTGATGAAATTTAAAAATCAAGCTGAATGGGTATGGGTGGATTGTTTTGATAAATTTGAATTAAGTGAAAAAGATTATAATACTATGAAAGAGCATTTTAAAATATGTTTAGTATCTCCTGAATTGCAAGAACATTCAATAGAAATGATAAATACATTTAAAAAGTTATCTGAAAATATGGAATTTGATGCAATATGCACAAAATCTCCGGATTTATGGAAGGACTAAAATTTACTTTCTAGATATTACAACTCTCATGCCTAAGGCAAAGATTCTTGGAAACAGTCTTACAAGTATCTCATCTAAATAATTAAAGCATTTTAATATAAAGATTGGTAGTCTTGGCATAGGAGTTTTAGCTGTAACTCCACCAGATAAAGGAAAAATAGAAAATTCACAATACTCCTTTAAATCAATTTTTAAATTTGTAAAATAATTTTCAAAATCTTTTGTGCTTTCGAATAAAATTTCAGGTACAGCACAATTTGCTGACCATAAATCTCTTTTATCATTAACAACTGATTTCAAATTAAAAATATCAATATCATAAGAATATCCCTCATGTCTCATGGCGGTAAGAAGAAGTCTCATAAAAAAAGATGTATGTATTTCAGATATTACTATCTTTCCCCCCTTCTTTAGCACCCTCTCACATTCAAAGAAAAACATTGCAGGATTATAGAAATGATGGATAGTATGGGAAGCAATGATGATATCAATTGAGGAATCTTCAAAATCCATTTTTGTAGCATCAATATACTTATCAACCCATGGATTATCTACAGCATCAGTTATTAAAGGTTTTTGGTTTAAGTATAGTCCCGATAAACCAGATCCTGACCCAACTTCAACTATCTTCATTCCCTCTTTAAGATATTTATTCATCCAATCATATCTACTTTTTAGTAAAAAATCTACATTGGTAAATCTATTTTTTAAAAAATCTTCTCTTGCAGATCCTAAGTCACCTTCATTACTCATACGATTTTGATCATGTGAGGGAAAATATGGCCCTTTGAATAATAGTTTTTTTATTTTTTTCATCGTCAAAATTAAGTTTAAAAAAATTTATTACTAACATAATTCTATTAATTAAGATTGTTATATTTGATATTAATATGTTATAATTAAAAAATAATAAGTTAATTATTAAATAATGAAGGTTATATAAAAATGAACGCTCTACTTATTGGAGATTTTATATTAGATAATTATATTTTTGGAGATGTTAACAGAATATCTCCTGAAGCCCCTGTTCCTATTTTTTTAGAAAATGCTAGCAAAAATAAAATAGTGCTAGGCGGAGCATTAAATGTGGGAAGAAATCTTAACAATTTAAACAATTCTGTAATTCTTCTTGGTATAACAGGCATAGATATTGCCGGAGAAAAAATGCTTGAATTGATAGAAAAAGAAGGTTTAAAAAAAGATTATATAATTCGTGATGATAAATCAGTTACATCTCAAAAAACAAGATTTATTGCTAATAGTCAGCAACTTTTAAGATGGGATTACGAAGAAAATACTTATTCAAAGCTAAATGAAGAAAAATTGATTACTACCATGCACTCTCTAATGGATAAAACAGATTTTGTTATTATAAGTGACTATAATAAGGGCGTATGTAGCGATTCCCTTATTAATGAGAATATTGTAGCTGCTAATAAGAAAAAAATAAACGTATTTATTGATCCAAAAGGTTCAGATTTTTATAAATATAAAAATGCATTTTGCATTACCCCAAATATCTTGGAAACTAAAGCAGTTTATAAAAAAAATCTTATAACAAATAAAAATTTTGAAGAAGCATGTAAATTTATTTGTGATACTTTTAATATTAAAACTTGTATTATAACAAGAGGGAAAGATGGTATGACCGTTTATGACTCAAAAAAGTTTTGTCATATTAAATCAAAAACAAAAGATGTATTTGATGTTAGTGGTGCTGGAGACACAGTCATTGCAACACTAGCCACATACACAGCAAGAGGTAAAAATCTAATTGACGCTGCTAAAATTGCTAATTTTGCTGCTCAACATGTTGTAGGTAAATTTGGCACTACCCCTATTACAGAAGAAGAATTGAATAAATATCTCTAATGATACTTGTTACTGGTGCAGCAGGATTTATTGGGATAAATACTATAATATCTTTAAATGAAAAAGGTATTAAAGACTTAATTCTCGTTGATCACTTTGAATTAAATGAAAAAAATGAAAAATTAGAGCTATTTGAATATCATAGCTCTCTGTCTATAAGTGAATGTGAATCTTTGCTAGATAATAATAGTGATTTTAATATTGAATTGGTAATTCATCTTGGAGCCATTACCGACACAACATGCGAAGACTCTAAATTACTTAATAAATTAAATGTAAATTTTTCAAAAAAAATCTGGCATTACTGTACAGACAACAATATTAAACTTATTTATGCAAGTAGCGCAGCAACCTATGGCATAGGCGACCAGGGCTTTGATGATGATGAGACAGAAATAAATAAACTTAAACCATTGAACAAATATGGAAAATCAAAAAATGATTTTGACTTTTGGGCAGTAAACCAATCTAAATGTCCATCAAGTTGGGTTGGTTTAAAATTCTTTAATGTTTATGGACCATATGAAGATAATAAAGGTAAGATGGCGAGTGTAGTCCATTGGGGTCTAAGGAAAATATATGAAGAGAAGAGTATAAACTTATTTAAGTCTCTTAATACAGAATTTAAGGACGGGAACCAAACTAGAGATTTTATATTTGTAGGTGATGTTGTAAATATAATACTATTTTTTAAAGAAAATGAATTGACTGGAATCTATAATGTGGGAACAGGGAATCCTCAAACCTTCTCTACTCTCGCAGAAACATTGTTTGACTCTCTTAAAATTCCAAAAAAAATAAACTTTATAGATATGCCAGAATCTCTTGTGGATATTTATCAATATTACACTTCTGCTAATGTTAAAAAACTGCGTACCGTGGGGTATATTAAAAAATTTACTAGCCTAAAAGATGGTATAAAAATTTCTAAAGATTATTTTTTAAATACCGTTAAATAATATGACATATTTTATAATAATTCTTATATCTGCTTTACTCAAAGTTCAGAATGCTATATTGCAAATTTTACAAAAAATAATATGGTTATCTCCCCCTTCATCTATAAAAAATATTATAATTTATAAAAATGGTAATATTGGAGATATAATCACTGCATATCCAGCTATTAAATTAATTAAATTAAAATATCCCCAAGCGAAAATTGTTCTTTTAACTTCACCTGGATCAAAGGATTTAATTTCAGCTGCTAGTATTCTTAAGTCACAAAATCTTGTAAATGAAATACTATACTATTATGATGGTAAAATATTCCCTTTATTTAATACAATTCGTAAAAAAAAATTTGATTTATGCTTTATGATGAGTGATGATAGAAGTACTTTTTTAAGAGAATTACGTAATTTATTTTTCTTTTCTTTTCTCAATATTAAATATCTAGATGGGTTTTCTGTTAATAGGATGAAATTTGCTGAAAATAGTTTTTCTCAAAAAATTCCCTATCCTTATGTAAATGAAGTTAAAAGAAATATTAATACAACTAGGATAAATGGCGATGAAAATAATTTATTTCAATACAATCATAATGACATATCAGATATAATTTATGATAATGTTCAAATACTTCATAATGCATTAATTGTTGCTACTGGAGCAAAATTGGAATCTAAAAAATGGAATGATGATAATTTTTTTGAAATAGCTAAGCTATGGATTCGTAATAAAGGTGATATTGTTTTTATTGGCAATAAAAACGATGGTATCAATGCAGATAATATTATTTCAAGATTAAATAATTGGAAAATGAGAACCGATCTAATGTTTAAGACTAACAATTGCTATAATTTTTGCAATAAAACAACATTAAATGAAACTATATTTGTAATTAGTAAGGGTGTTGCTATGATTGCGAATGACAGTGGACCAGGCCATCTTTCCTCTTTTACAAATACAAAAGTAGTAACAATACAAGCACCGCAAGATTTCAAAATCAAATGGGATCCTTACTTTTCAAAAGAATTAGTATTAAGACCAAATAGAAAACATATATGTTCTTGTAGCATAGATTCATGCGGATATTGTATCAATGATATCACACATAATGATGCTTGGGAAAAACTAAAGGGTCTTGCATAATGTGTGGAATAGCAGGAATAATAAATTTTCAATCTAGGATTAATAACCATAAAGATATTGTTAATAAATTTCATGGCGATTTATCTCATCGAGGTCCAGATGCTAAAGGCTATTATTTTTCATCATCTTCCAATGCGCTACTATGTCATACAAGATTATCAATCATTGATACATCAGAGAATGCTAATCAACCAATAGAGTCATATGACAAAAGATTTAATATTATTTTCAATGGAGAAATATATAATTATAAGGAATTAAATAAACTTATTTATGACAAATTTAATGTCAAAACAAGAAGCGATACAGAAGTACTCCTTTATATGTATATAGAATATGGAGAAGATTGTTTAAAATATCTTTCGGGAATGTTTAGTTTCGCAATTTGGGATAATTTGAAAGAAGAAGTATTCATTGCAAGAGATTCTTTAGGCATTAAACCGCTTTATTATAATTTTTCAAATAACAAGTTATCATTTTGCTCAGAAATAAGATGCTTGATGAAATCAAATCAGTTTAAATATGAATTAAATCATAAAGCAATCAATTCATATTTACTTACTGGCTATTTCCATGAGCCAGATACTATTATAAATAATATATTTATGTTAGAATCTGGTCATTATCTCGTTTTTAACAAAAACTCATTTTCAAAAAAAGATTATAGTAAAAAAAATACTGCAACAATTACTCAAAGCCTAAATCGAAAAGATACAATAAATATTGTTAAAAATAGTTTTGAAAAAAGCGTCAAATATCATTTAGAGAGCGATGTTCCAACAGGTGTTTTTTTAAGCGGAGGAATTGATTCCACTTCTGTGTTATCGGTTGCTTCAAAATTTACAAAAGTTAATACGCTAACAATAGGATTTGAAGAACAAGAATGGGACGAATCAAAAGTTTCCAAAAAAATATCTCAATATTACAATACAAACCATCATGAATATATTGTAAAGGAACAAGAAGCAATAGATTCATTGGATGACTTTATCAATACTTTAGATCAGCCTACTGTTGATGGATTTAATACTTATTTCATATCAAAATTCAGTAAAGAAAGTGGTTTTAAAGTAGTTCTATCAGGATTGGGGGGGGATGAGCTTTTTGGTGGATATCCATCATTTAAGAGGATGAAGATTATAAATCAATATTTGAGGATTAAAAATAATTTTTCCTTAGACGGTCTTATAAATAAAGTAATTCCTAAGAAATTTTTAAAAAAGTATAACTCAAGGATTATAGACATAGTTAATTCAAGAAATCTTTTAGATTCATATATTGCATTGAGAGGAATATTCTCAAAGGAAGAATCTTTAAAGATTGGCAGTCATGTTTTAAATAATAATTTTAATGGTTTTTCAAAAAATAATCTCTCCTTTCAAAATAATAATGGCATCAATTCAAAAAGTAGGCAGCTTGAACTAAATAATTACCTTAAAAATCAATTGCTTAGAGATTCAGACGTATTTGGTATGAAATGGTCAACAGAGATAAGAACACCATTTATTGATAAAGAGTTTATTAATTCAATTCAATCTCTTCCAGACGAATATATCTTTGAAAACAAAAAAGCAATATTAACAGAAGGATTAAATTTGCCAATGCATATCATAAATCAAAAAAAGCAAGGTTTCACCTTTCCGTTTGAATTATGGCTAAAACAATCTCTTGGGAAAGAGATAGAAAAAGAAACTCATAATATTATTGGATCAAACAGTGAATGGTATAAATTTTGGACAATTTTTGTCTTAAAAAAGTGGATATCAAAAAATATATAGTTTTAAAATATTTATAAAAAAAACTATTTCTGAATAGACTTATATCAGTTATTTTCTATTTATATTATGGAGATTATAAAAGCAACAGTTCAAATTATAAAAACAAAAAAAAGAGCTCTATGGTATTTATTCTTTTTTTTATCTACTGCATTTATTCTTCATTACAGCATAAGTGATAGGATTTATATATCTAGTATAAAACTAGCTCATAACTCCCAAGACGGTTCATATAATTCATCAGGTTTAAGCAAGATTGTATCTTCCTTCTCATCAAGTAATTTAAATTCGGTTTCATCTTCAACAACAAATTTTGATATGATTCCAGAAGTGCTATCAAGTAGGGATTTTTTAAACAAGATTCTTGATAAAGAATTTTTCTATAATGGTAAAATGGAAAAACTTTATATGATCTATTCTAGCAAAAATTCTGATAATCCTAATATACCGCTTTTGAAGTTTGACGGAAGAAAAGAGTTATTAAGTAATATTTCAGTAAGTAAAAATTTAAATAATCCAATTATAGGCATAAGTATATCATCAAATAATAAACAATTGTCTATGGATATAGCTACATCAATTTTAGATCAACTAGAATTAGAATTAACTAACTTTCAATTAGAAAGGCTCGATAAAAAAATAGGTGTTATTCAAAACCAGGTTGAAGCAACTTCTGGGGAGCTTGCATTGCTAGAAGAAGATTTAAGAAAATTTCGTGTAAATAATTCTAATATTCTTCAATCACCTACATTAAGAATGCAAGAATCAAATAAACTTAGAGATATACTTGTTCTTAGTAATACTTATAGTTCATTGAAAGTAGAGTTGGAGTTAGCAAAAATTAAATATTTTGAAGAAGCTAATGTCCTTCAAGTGATTGATTCTCCAAATCTTCCTCTTAAAAAAAGCGGTCCTAGATTAAGATATATGCTTATGCGTATAGTATTTACATTTTTATTTTTTACTCTTTTCTATGTATATGTCACTCTTTTATTAAAAAGTGACTTTGGCAAAGAGATAAAAAATGCTCTTTCTATTAATAGAGAATTAGATTAGTAATTCACCCATGATTAAAGCTATTAAAAATATTTATACTGAAACAGTATGGAGAATATCTAGGAAAATATTTCTCAAAATTCGCAACGATTCTCCTTCTATGCAATTAGATATTGGTGAAAAAAATCTTTTAAAACACTTTCTAAATAATAGTAAAAAAGAAAAGAAAATTCTTTTTGACGTTGGAGCAAATATTGGTAGTTGGTCAAAGTTGGCATTAAAATATGATAACGATATATCTATATTTGCATTTGAAGCAATCAATCAAACTTATTTAAATCTTGAAAAAAATCTAAGTAATCACAATGCAGATATACAAATTTTTAATAAAGCGATTTCAAATGAAATAGGTGATTTCGAAATATATAATTTTGGCGAAAATGAAGGCACAAACTCTTTTTTTGACAATTCAATATCCTTTAATGATAAAAGTGTTAAACCTCCAAAAATAGAAAAGATCTTAACTACAACTATTGATATTTTTTGTAAAGAAAATAATATAGACTCAATTGATTTTTTAAAATGCGATACTGAGGGCAATGATTTTAATGTGATTATGGGTTGCAAAGAAATGTTCAAAAACAATCGAATTATTGCATTACAATTTGAATATAATTGGAGATGGATAAACTCAAAATCATACCTAAAAAATGTTTTTGACTATTTTAATGACACTAATTACTTAATTGGAAAAATTACATCTAATGAAGTTCAGATTATCAATGAATGGAACCCAGAATTAGAGAAATTTTATGAATCAAATTATCTAATTATAAATAAAGACCATATCGTAAATTTTAAACACAATTTTTATTACTTTAATAACAAAAATATCTTACAAATAGTTTAGTTTTTTTATAATAATCAAGAATTTGAAAAAAAATAAAATATTTAAAGAAAGTTTCTGGTCTTTCTTTGGTCAGCTTATAAGTGCTGTAGCAATAATTGCCGGTATTCGAGTAATTACAGAATATGTAACTCCGATTCACTATGGTCAGTATATAGTATTCTCCGGAATTATTTTATTGTTCTTTAATGTTATTAGTGGATCAATTTTTCAAGCATTTCTAAGAATTATTCCTGAAAATGATAATGATATATCTTATAAAAAATCTATTCTACTTTCATCAAAAATATCAATGTTTTACATACTCATTGGCTTAGCATTTTTACTTTTAAGCTTTTTACTTAATTCACATTTTTTATTTTTAATTTTTATCTTCTTTCTTTGCTTGTTATCAGAGCATATTGTTGGATTATTTAAAGTATTAATGAATGTAAATAGAGAACAAAAAAAATATGCTTTTTTTCAAATACTGATATCAATTCTAAGACCAATTTTTGCTGTTTTACTATATGTATACTATGAGAACAACTTTATAAGTATTTTGTATGGTTTTTCTATGGCAAATCTTTTAATTAGTTTTCTCTTTTTTGGTAAAATTATCTCAGTAAATTTAATTAATTCATCAAAAACAAAATTTTACTGGCATAACTTTTCTGAATTTTTTGATTTTTCAAAACCTTTGGTGCTGCAAAAAATTTTTGGTTGGAGCTTAAGTAATGCAGACAAGTATATTATAGCTTTCTTTTTAGGAACTGCTACTGCTGGTAAATATGCTCCTATAGTTAGTTTAGTATCAATGTTATTTTTAACAGTTTCTGGCGCTATTGAAATTATTTTTAGACCTTATTATTTTGAGTACATCGCTAATAATAAAAAACAAAATAGTAAAAAAATCTTGAAAATATATGCCATAATGCTTGCTCTAGCATCAGTAATCTTTGTTAGTTTTTTTTCAATCTTTAATCAGCAAATTGTATTACTTGTATTAGGGGAAAATTTTCGTGAATTTTTTTATCTACTTCCCTTTCTTTCTTTAGGGTTTTCATTTCTTATTTTTGGTTATCTATTTGAAAATATTTGCTTTGCATATAAAAAAACATGGAATGTATTTTTGATTGAAGGTATTGCAGCATTAACGAATATTATTGTACTACCTATTATGATATATAATTTTGGTATTATAGGTATTCCATTTGCACTATCATGTACCTATATAGTTCATTTTTTATCAGGTTATATTATTACAAGAAAATTATTGAGAAATGTATAGAATACTAGAACAGAAAACATCTACTTTGCTTTTAGGGCTTTTATCAGTTCTTTTATTTTTTTGTTTTTTGTTTTTCTTTTCCTTTTATAATTCTCTAATACCGAATTATCAAAACTTTAATATTGCTATTTTAAGTAGCATAATTATTTATAACATACTTTATGGAATGGTTGTATTGTATGATAAAAATATAGCATATATACTTTTCTCTCCTTTATTTTGGTATAAATTTATCTCAACTTTATTTTATGGCATTGGACCACTTGCCTATTACTTTGGAAGCAGTATAACTATTGAAGTGATGAATCTTTATTTTTTTATTACAAATCAAACACTAAGTAAAATTTTATTAATCTATATTGCCGTTATTTGTTTAACAGACTTTATATTTTTGATATTAAATCATTCTTTTCCAATAACAAAAAAGATTGCGCCTAAAACAATAAATAAAAAATTATTGCTTTTTTATGCACTTGGAGTTGGTTTATTTTCAAAATATTTAGTTATTTTTCCATCAACATATCTGGGAATAAATGCCCCTGGAATATTCCATGCATTGACTACATTCATTTATGCTGGAATCTTTCTTTTGTATAACATAGGCCAACAAAATAATTCATATAAGATGTTTTTTTATCTTCTAGTATTTTTTGAAATGGTATCCTCTTTTCTTGTTCTTTCAAAAGAGTACTTATATATGTCAATTATTTTTGCTTCGTTTGTTGTCTTTTTTCATAATAAAAATTTTAAAAGTATATTTATCACTGGAGCGATTGCAGGTATTTTATATATATCTGTCATACAAAATCTGTTCATTTTATTAAGAAATGCCGAAGAAGGTAGTTATGGGATTACATCAACTACTGA